>UBJH01000847.1_pt1 | contig 31819 bp, 32 predicted proteins | sample 2193721 | NCBI WGS metagenome assembly UBJH01 (sample SAMEA4703186, study PRJEB27089) | metagenome | reverse complement strand
TGCCGAAGCCGCCGTTCTGCGTCGGCTTCGCCGCGGAGAGCGGGAATCTCGACGAGTATGCCCAAGGCAAGCGCTCGGCCAAGAAACTGCCGCTGGTGGTGGGCAACCTGCTGCGGCATGGCCTGGGCGGCGAAGACAATACGATCGTCATGTTCGACGACGAAGGCCGCCATCCCCTCGGCCCGGCAGCGAAGATCGAGATTGCCCGCGGCATCGTCGCCCGCATCGGGCAGATGCTCGCCGGCAACGGAGAGTAGTCCGCCATGCACCGCATCGATGTGCGCATCCTCGATCCGCGCCTGAAGGACAATCCGCCGCATTACGCCACGCCCGGCTCGGCCGGCCTCGACTTGCGCGCCTGCATCGAGGCGCCGGTCAAGCTGCATCCCGGCGACACCCAGCTGATCCCGGCCGGCATCGCCATCCACCTGGCCGATCCGGGCCTGGCGGCGCTGATCCTGCCGCGCTCGGGCCTCGGCCACAAGCACGGCATCGTCCTGGGCAACCTCACCGGGCTGATCGACTCCGACTACCAGGGCGAAATCTTCGTCTCCACCTGGAACCGCAGCCGCGAGACCTTCACCATCAATCCGCTGGACCGGCTGGCGCAGATGATCGTCGTGCCGGTGCTGCAGGTGGCCTTCAACATCGTCGACAGCTTCGAGGCATCCCGTCGCGGCGCCGGCGGTTTCGGCAGCACCGGCCATGGCTGACGCCTAGAAAAACAAACCCCGCCGGAGCGGGGTTTGTCGTTGGGTCTGCTGCTGCGGATCAGGTCGACATTTCGGTGAGGATGTTCTTCAGCCAGCTCTCGGCGTAGACCGCCTCGAGCTCGGACAGGTCGGGCGAGACGCCGACCGTGCCGGGCACCGCGATGATCGTGTTTTTCTCCTTGTCCACCTTGTAGACGCCAGTCACCTCGACCGCCTCCTTGGCGGAGAGGAAGCTGTAGCAGGTGTTGATGCCGGAGAAATCGACGAGCTCCCTGCCGTTCATCAGGTTGACGATGTTGGTGGCGCAGGCCTTGGCTTCCGAGTTGGCCGAATAACCGGACTTCGGCATGGCGCCGGCCACGCAGGCGTCGCCGATGACATGGATGCCCTTGTGGATCGTCGACTCGAAGGTGGTCGGGTTGACCGGGCACCAGTTCTTGTCCGCGCCCACCAGGCCGGCCGCGACGGCGATCTGGCCGGCGCGCTGCGGCGGAATCAGGTTGACCACGGCGCCCTTCACGTCCTCGAGGCCCTCGATCAGCACGGTCTTGCTGGCCACATCCACCTCGGTGACCTTCTTCGCCGGGCGGTAGTCAATGATGCCCTCGTAGTGCTTCTTCCAGCCCTTCAGGAACAGGCCCTTCTTCGAGACGATGTCCGGGTTGGCGTCGAGGACGATGATCTTCGACTTGGGCTTGTGCTGCTTGAGGAACATGGCGATCATGCTGGTGCGCTCGTACGGGCCGGGCGGGCAGCGGAAGGGCGCCAGGGGGATGGTCAGCACGACGTTGCCGCCGGCAGGCATGGCTTCCAGCTGCTTGCGCAGCAGCACGGTCTGCGGGCCGGCCTTCCAGGCATGGGGAATGACGTCAGGGGTGGTGGCCAGGTTGTAGCCCTTGACCTCCTCGGTGCGGAAGTCCACGCCGGGGGAGAGGACCAGGCGGTCGTACTTGAGCGCGCCCTTGGAGGTGATGACCGTCTGGGATGCCGCGTCGACGCCGGTGACCTCGGCCTGCAGGAACTTGATGCCGTGGTTGGCGACCAGCTTGTCGTACCTGATGGTCAGCGGCGACAGGTCCTTCATGAGGCCGCCGATGTAGAGGTTGCTGAACGGGCAGGAGACGAAATGGTCGTTGCGCTCGACCAGCACCACCTCGATGCTCTTGTCCATCATGCGGATGTACTTGGCGGCGATGGTGCCGCCGTAGCCGCCGCCGACCACCACCACGCGGCGGCCGGTCTTCGGCATGACCTCCGCCGTGGAGCCTGACGGGCCCGTGCTGGCGCAGCCGTAGAGGACGCCTGCCGCACCGGCGCCGGCGGTCATCTTGAGAAAACTTCTCCGATCGATTGTCATATTGTCTTCTCCCTTATTTCACGCTGGCGTAGAAGTGCGCGATGGCGTCCAGATCGCTCTGGGAAAGCGGCTTCATCTTCTCGGCCTTGCGGTCGAACATCTTGCGTTTGCCGGAATGGTAGTCGGCCATCTGGATCTCGAGGTACTTCACCCACTGGCCGGCCATGACCGGCGAGTTGTCCTTGATCTCCTTGCCGTTCTCGACGTGGCAGCGGGCGCAGTTCTTCTCGTGCAGTTCCGCGCCCTTGGCAACCTTGGCCCGGTCGAGCGTCTGGCTGGTGGTGAACGGCTTCTGCTTGGAGAAGAACTCGCCCATCGCCTCGAATTCCGCGTCGGAGTAGCCCTTGGCCAGGCGGCCCATGACGGTTGCCGGGCGCTCGCCGCTCTTGAAGCCCTTCATCGACTCGACGATGGCGACCTTGGATTGTCCCGCCAGGGCCGGCATGCTCGGCCCGGCGCTCTCGCCATGGGTGCCATGGCAGCCGGCGCAGGCGTTGGACAGCATGGCGGGCGTCGGCGGCGCCGCGAAAGCGCTTGCCGACATCGCCAGGACGGCAGCGGACAGCGCCCACTGGATTCCTTTTATCCTCATACTCATCTCCTCCTTTTGCGTGAAAAAACGAACTGCACGAACGCTACAACCTGCTGCATTACTGTTTCGTCACATTGATGTAATTCTTCACGTCGGGCATCGCCTTGTCGAGCCCGAACTGGTAGCCGAGCGAGACGAAGTGGAAGCGCGCGTTGGTGTGGTCCTCGTGGATGGCGATGCCGAAGTTATACACCTTGTCGGCGGCGATGCTGTGATCCCCCTTGCCGCCGCCGGCCAGCGTGCGCTCGAAGGTCACCACCCACTTGTTGCCTTCCTTCTTGCCCTCGGCCTTGAGCAGGCTCTTGCCGCCTTCATTGTAGCGCTGGTCCGTCACATGGCCGTCCACCGGCTTTTCGCCCTTGCCGCTGCGGAATTGCATCAGGTCCATGAACTTGCCGCCGGCGAGATCCCCGTCCTTGATGTACTTGGTCTTCTTGTCATCCTTGGGGCTCTTCATGGTGCGCAGGTCCTGGTGGCAGGTTGACCAGCAGCCGTTCAGGCTGGAACCCTCCACCGTGCCGCCGCCATCGAACATCATCGCCAGCTTGACCTCGTTCTTGGCATCCATTTTCTTGTCGCCGATCTTCGGCGGCACCCACTCGAAGCGGAAGTAGATCTTGTTGCCGTCGTGCGCCGCCTGGAAAGTGACCGGGATCGAGCCGGCCTTGCCTTTCGGCGGGGTGGGCTCCAGCACCGTCTTGGAACTGCCGACCGGCTTGCCGGCGACGATCTTGTCGCCGATCTCGCTGGCGTCGCCTTCATGGCACTTGGCGCAGAAGCGCTTCTTCTCGACGATGTCCGGGACTGCCGAGTGGTCGGCCTTGTTCATGACCCACTCGTAGCTCGCCTGTCCGGGATAGAACAGGGTCATCTTGCGCGGCGGGACCTTGTCCCAGTCCGGCGCGGCGAGGGCGCCACCGGCGACAAACAGGCCCATGACTGCAACGGTGATTTTTTTCATTGCCTACTCCTCTTAGTGCCCAGTACGGAAATCTGATTGCGAACGGCGCCGCTCAGCCCTGCTTGCCGGCTGCCGGCGCCTTTTCCTGTTCCAGCAGGTGGTGAACCTCCTTGTGCGCGATGCCCTTGTGGCACTCGATGCAGGTCTTGCCGTCCTCCATCGCGCCTTCGTGCTTCACCACCGAGCGATCCTTCTGCTTTTCCGGATCCATGGTCTTGAAGTCGTGGCAGTTGCGGCATTCCTTGGAATCCCGGTCCTTCATCCTTTCCCAGACGCGCTTGGCCATGGTCAGGCGGTAGGCCTCGTATTTTTCGGGCGTATCGATGGTTCCCAGGATGTGGCCGACCACGTCGCGGGCCGCCATGAGTTTCTGGAACGACTTGAACATGTAGTCGGTGGGCGTCTTGCTGCTGGCAACGTGGCAGTCGGCGCACTGCACGGTGGTGCCGCTGCGGTTCTTGTAATGCACGGTCTTCTTGAGTTCCTCGTAGGGAATGGTCATCTCGTGGCAGGAGGTGCAGAACTCAGAACGGTTGGTCCACTCCATGCCGGTGTTGAGGCCCCCCCAGATCAGGATGCCGCCGACGATGCCGAGGACGATCATGCGCAGCATTGAGCATTTCGGCGGATTCTTCAGGCGCTGCCAGAAACCCTGCTTGCCGGTGTCTTCAGCGCCACCCGGGGGCTGTGTGTTTTCGCTCATTTTCTCAGCTTGTCAGATCATGATGCCGGCTGCAACCGGCGCTACGCGAATCAACGAGGTTGCAAGCAGTGATTCGCATGCCTGCCAGAGCGACTGACGGTCGGCACTGGGCATTGACTCGGCATTGGAACCGACACAAGCACTCTCTCAATTTTTCTTGGTGCGATTATTGCAGCCAGTGCAGCCGCGGACAAGTGCAAATAATGTAATCAACAAATCAAGGTAGCTGATATTCAAGTCGGCTGATATTCCATGCGGGACGGGTCCGCAACCAATGCAATTGGCCTGAATATTATCTGGCTAAAGGATGTGCCTGAACGAGCCTGGGGATGGGTGCGGTGGCAGGCTGCAACTTCCGAGAGTCGGCTCCGGCGGATAATTATTTGATGCCGAGAATTTTCGCCAGTTCGTCGAAGTCGGCCAGCTTGGCGGGCTCGAAGCCGGCCATGCCGCTATACTTGAAATAGTCGCTCGCATCCTTGTCCTGGCCGGCCTTGAGCAGGGCCTCGGCAACCGCCTTTTTCTCGAATTCCGGCAGGTTGCCGCGCACGGCGAAGGTCAGATGCGGCACGCCCTTGCCGCTGTGGATCAGGTTGATGTCCTCGCCTTTTTGCACCCAGGCGTTGAACAGGCCGGCATTGGCCACGCCGACGTCGATCAGGTTCATCTGCATGCCGGCGAGCACGCCGTCGGCATCGTTGTAGTAGGCGGTGCTGCTGAAATGCTTTTCCGGATCCTTGATGCCGAGCTGCTGCAATTCATAGAACGCCAGCTTGGTGATCATGGCGTCCTTGCCGGTGAAGCCGATGCGCTTGCCTTTCATGTCCTCCGGAAAGGCGATGCCGGTCTTGCCCATGGCCATGAAGGCGGCGGCGAGGCGGCCGGGAACCTTGGCGACGGGTTCGTAGCCGGCGTCACGGTTGGCCTGGATGATTGCCGACGGCGCCGCGAAAATGAAATGATAGCGTTTGGTCTTGGCACGCTCGGCAAAGACGTCGAAGTTGCGCGAGCCCTCGACGCGGACCGGGCGCTTGACGATTCTCGACAGGTAGGCGGTCAGCCCTTCGTACTCCGAGGCGATCATCTGGGCGCTCTCGCCGTAGCCGATGACGCCGAGGATGTAGGCCCGTTCCTGCGCCAGCCCTGGCCGCCCGGCCAGAAGCAACAGGCCGAGGACGCAGCAACGCAAGCACCACATCGTTGAATATTTTCCGATCATGATCCCTCCTCATGCGCCGGCACGGGTTGGTTTCCCTGTTGCCACAGCGCTTTCACAAATGGAATCTAATGTAAAACCGCCACTTTAATTATTAATTTTCCTGCTGCGGCAATTATCCGACGTTTTTGAATCCTATACTATCCGGACACCGGGGATTGATCGTATTCGTGGAACACTTTGAACATGAGCAACATTGTCGAAGTGCGCATGCCGAAGTATCCCGAATGCTGGGAGACCTGCGGCAACTGCGGCAGTGGAGAGGTGGTCATCCAGACCCTGCTAGTCAGGCCGGGCGACGAGATCGGCCGCGACGACACCATTCTCGTACTGGAAACCGGCAAGGTGGCGCTCGACATCCCGAGTCCGCAGGCCGGGCGGGTGGTGGGAGTTTTCGTCGATGAGGGCGATCTCGTGGCCGAAGGCCAGCTCCTGCTGACAATCGAGCTTGCCTGAGCACTCTCCGTTAAAATTGCCCCTTTCCAATCAGGTAGCCCGAGCATGGCCCAATACGTTTTCACCATGAACCGCGTAGGCAAGATCGTCCCGCCCAAGCGCCACATCCTCAAGGACATCTCGCTCTCCTTCTTTCCCGGCGCCAAGATCGGCGTGCTCGGCCTGAACGGTTCCGGCAAGTCGACGCTGCTGAAGATCATGGCCGGCGTGGACAAGGACATCGAGGGCGAGGCCACGCCGATGCCCAACCTCTCCATCGGCTACCTGCCGCAGGAGCCGCAGCTCGACCCGGAGAAGACGGTGCGCCAGTCGGTCGAGGGGGGGCTGGGTGAGGTGTTCGAGGCGCAGGCCAAACTGGATGCGGTGTATGCCGCCTATGCCGAGCCGGATGCCGACTTCGACGCGCTTGCCGCCGAACAGGCACGCCTCGAAGCCATCCTCGCCACCTCGGGCAGCGATACCGCCGAGCAGCAGCTGGAGGTCGCCGCCGACGCGCTGCGCCTGCCGGCGTGGGAGGCGAAGATCGCCCACCTGTCCGGCGGCGAGAAGCGCCGCGTCGCGCTCTGCCGCCTGCTGCTGTCGAAGCCCGACATGCTGCTGCTCGACGAGCCGACCAACCATCTCGACGCCGAGTCGGTGGACTGGCTCGAGCAGTTCCTCACCCGCTTCCCCGGCACCGTGGTGGCCGTGACCCACGACCGCTACTTCCTCGACAATGCCGCCGAATGGATCCTCGAGCTCGACCGCGGCCAGGGCATTCCCTGGAAGGGCAACTACAGCTCGTGGCTGGAGCAGAAGGAGGAACGCCTGCAGCAGGAGGAGGCGTCCGAATCGGCGCGCCAGAAGGCCATCAAGAAGGAACTCGAGTGGGTGCGGCAGAACCCGAAGGGGCGGCAGGCGAAGAGCAAGGCGCGCCTGGCGCGCTTCGACGAGCTGTCGAGCCAGGAATACCAGAAGCGCAACGAGACGCAGGAAATCTTCATCCCGGTGGCCGAGCGCCTCGGCGACAAGGTCATCGAGTTCAACGGCGTTTCGAAGGGCTACGGCGAGCGCCTGCTGATCGACAACCTCAGCTTCCAGGTGCCGCCCGGCGCCATCGTCGGCATCATCGGCCCGAACGGCGCCGGCAAGTCGACGCTGTTCCGCATGCTCAGCGGCAGGGAACAGCCGGATGCCGGCCAGATCGTCACCGGCCCGACCGTCAAGCTGGTCTCGGTGGAGCAGTCGCGCGAGTCGCTGCCCAACGACAAGAGCGTGTGGGAGGCGATCTCCGGCGGCGCCGACATCCTCACCGTCGGCAAGTACGAGACGCCCTCGCGCGCCTACATCGGCCGCTTCAACTTCAAGGGCGCCGACCAGCAGAAGCTCGTCGGCAACCTCTCCGGCGGCGAGCGCGGCCGCCTGCACCTGGCGAAGACGCTGATCGAAGGCGGCAACGTGCTGCTGCTCGACGAGCCGTCGAACGACCTCGACGTCGAGACCCTGCGCGCGCTGGAGGATGCCCTGCTCGAATTCGCCGGCTGCGTGCTGGTGATCTCCCACGACCGCTGGTTCCTCGACCGCATCGCCACCCACATCCTGGCCTGCGAGGGCGAGTCGCAGTGGACCTTCTTCAACGGCAACTACCACGAGTACGAGGCCGACAAGGTGAAGCGCCTGGGCGAGGAGGGCGCCAAGCCGAAGCGCCTGCGCTACAAGCCGCTGAAGGGCTGAGATGCGCACGACGATCTCGAAACTAGCCTTTCTGTTCGCCTGCTGCCTGGGCCTGGCCGCGGCGGCGCAAGCCTCGGAGGAAGCCGGCCTGGCTGCCGTGCGCGACCTGGGCCGCCTCAACGGACAGGCGCTGGCCTGCGGCAAGAAAGACACCGCTTCCTGGGTGAGGATCCTGATGCTCAACCATGCGCCGAAGACGCGTGCCTACGGCGAAACCTACGAGGAAGGCACGCAGGAAGCATTCGTGGCCCATGGCCGCGGCACGCCCTGTCCGACTTCAGTCGAACTGGCAGACAGGCTGGAAGCCGTGACGCAGCGCCTGAAGACCGCGCTGCCGGCGCCAGGCCAGGTACCACAGGGCCACAACGCGTGGGAATCCGTGCCGAATGCAATCGTTCCGCGTTATCTGTTGCAGGACCCGAACGGCCGGGCAGTGACCAACGAAGACTTCCTCGGCCGCTTCCAGCTGGTCGCCTTCGGCTACACCTCCTGCCCGGACGTTTGCCCGACGACGCTGCTGGAGATGAAGGAGGTGCTGAAGCTCCTTGGCGACAAGGCGGCGCAACTGCAGCCGATCTTCATCACGGTCGATCCCGGGCGGGACAGCGCCCAGGTGCTGCGCGAATACACCTCGGCCTTCGATCCGCGCATTCTCGGGTTGCGCGGGTCGGAGGCGCTGACGCGGCGCGCTGCCGGCGAGTTCAAGGTGCGCTACGAGAAGGTGCGTGATCCCGCTGCGCCGCCGGAAAGCTACACTGTCGACCACTCGGCCGGCATGATCCTGCTCGGGCCGGATGGGCGCACCGCCGTCCGCTTTGCGTATGCCACCCCGGCCAGGCAGGTCGCCGAACGGATCGGGGCGCTGATGCTGGAGGAAAACCAGCGCGTCCCTACGCAGCGGCGCTGAACATACTTCACCAGTGGAGGAGTCGAACATGGCCAATTCGAAATCGCAGCGCAGGTTCCTGATCGTTCTGGTGGTCCTTGCCACGCTGGCAGTTGTGTTTGCCGGCGGCCTGTACTTCGGCGCCAAGGCGCTGAAGGGCAAGGTCGAGCAGGCGCTAGGGCCGGAGGCGGAAATCGGCGAAATCAGGCTGGCCCTGGGTGCCGTCGAGGTGATCAGGCTGCGCCTGAAGGCTCCCCCGGGCTGGCCGGCGCCGGACGCCCTTCGCGCCGAGCGCATCCGCATTGCCCCCGACCTGCTGGCCCTGCTTTCGGGCAAGGTGGGCATTTCCAGCATTACCGTCGATAAGGGCTATGTCTCCGCGCTGCGCAGCGCCGACGGCAAGCTGCGCGTGGTGCCCAGCCTGCTGGAGAAGAAGGAGGAGAAGAAGGACGCCGGCAAGGGACCGGAAGTAAGCATCGGTGCCATCGAGCTGCTGGACGGCGTGATGGAGTTCTTCGACGCCACGGCGAAGAAGCCTGCCCACAAGATCCGCCTCGAGCAATTGCAGGCGAAGGTTACCGACCTGAACCTGCCTGACCTGCAAGCCAGGTCGAAGCTGCGTCTCGACGGCGTGCTGAAGGGCGTGAGAAGCGACGGCAAGATCCTCATCGACGGCTGGATGGTGTTTGCCAGCAAGGATTCAGAGTTCCGCAACACGCTGCGCGGCGTCGACCTGATGGCCATGCAGCCCTATCTGCTGAAGGCCACGGATACCGGGGTCAGAAGCGGCACGCTGGATCTCGACATGCAATCGACCGTAAAGGCCAATCATCTGCATGCGCCGGGCACGCTGACGCTGAATGGCCTGCAACTGGATTCCGGCGGCACCTTCATGGGCGCGCCGAGCGCGGCCGTCCTCAAGCTGATGAAGGACAAGGACGGCAAAATCACCATGAAGTTCGTGCTCGACGGCAAGCTGAATGATCCGAACTTCCGCCTGAACGAGGGTTTCTCCACCCGCCTGGCCTCCTCGTTCGGCGAAGCGATGGGCATCAGCGTCGAGGGTCTGGCGAAGGGCGCCGGCTCGCTGGGCCAGAAGAGCGTGGAAGCAGCCGGCGGCTCGGCCGAGGGTGTCGGCAAGGCGGTCAAGGGACTTTTCGGCAGGTAAGCGCGCCGCAAGGCTAGGCTGCGAGCCAGCCACGGATCCGCTCGTACACGGGCTTGCGGCAGAGCAGGTCGAGATGTCCTGTTTCGAGGGCGATCCACTGCCGGTCCGGCGGGAACATCAGGTTGCGATCGTGTTCTGCATGGCAGCCGAGCGCGCTTGCCAGCGGCACCAGACCGTCGCCGACCAGCCGGTCCTTGATGTCGCCCGCCTGCTTGCCGGTGGTCGCGGCAATCGCAAAACACTTCACGCCGTCCGGCAAGGGCACCGCGGCATGGTGGCCGCTGGAACGCGCAAAGCGGTCGCGGCCGCGCCAGTCCTCATCGAGCAGCCAGGTGTGGCGCAGGTCGGTGATGCCGGCGCTGCGGATCTTGCCCAGGCGCGACAGGGGCGCGGTATACGGGCTGACGCCCAACGCGATGTCGATCAAGTTGCCGCCGCGCTCCATCGGCGCGCCGTGGTGGGGTGTGCCGAGGAACACCAGCTTCTTCAGCCGCCGCGGCCAGGCGTGGCCAGCCGCCGTGCCGTAATGCCAGGCGCTGCGTGCCAGCAGGCCGCCCATGCTGTGGCCGAGGATCGCCAGTTCCTTTACCGCAACCGGCCAGTTCGCCACCAGGATTTCGAGCTGATCGGCGAATTCGCGCCCGTTGGTGGAGATGTGGCGGCCGCTGTTGTAGTGCAGGTATGCCGGCGTGTAGCCGAGGTCGCGCGCCAGTGCGGTGCCGTGGTCGTGGCCCTGTCGTGCCCACTGCAGATCGTTCATGCACAGGCCATGCGCCAGGACCAGCAGCTTGCCGCCGGCGTCCGGGAGGGCGGAGGCGAGCGCTGACTTGTCGAGTTGCAACGGATGTCCGTCGCGACGCAGGCGCATGTGGATGGCCAGCGGATTTCCGCTGGTTTCGAGATAGTCGCCCAGGACGCCGTTGAGCACCGCCAGAACCGCCTCGCGTTCGGGTGAAGACAGCTTTTCGCCGAACAGCGGCACCAGCCGTCCCAGCACCGCATCGAGTCCGCCGCCCACCAGTCGCGTCATGCCGCGGACGCTGCGATAAACCAGCCCCGTAATGCCTGTCGTGTGCCCTGTCTTCGGCTTGCCGAGAACGGCCGGCGTACTGGCGATGTTGTGGTGCATCGCCTCCACCAGATCGGTCAGTCCGCCGACGGCGTCAAACGTCAGCCGGCTGAAGCCGTGGAGATCGGAGGGATGGAGGTGGGATTTGCGTGTCATGGGTTCGGTGCCATCCGCGGCGCGGGCGGACCCGGGTAGGCGAAGCGTTACATTCTATTGCAATTGCTTACAGCACCGGCCGCTATTGGCCGGCTAGCATGACCCCACCACAGTCTGAGACGCGGGAGACTTCAATGAGCAAGCACAATCGTTCGGTCCTGGCAGGCATCATGGGGGTCGCCATGCTGACCTTGGCGTCAGGCGCATTCGCGCATGATCGCGGCAGACATGGCGGGCATCCGGGGCACGGCTGGGGGCATTACCAGCACCACCACCACGATCATCACCGCTACAGGGTGGTGCGCGAGCGTGTTGTCATCCACCCGCCCCCGCCCGTGATCTACGCGCAGCGGGCCTACTACGGGCCGCCGGCGATTGTCATCGGCGTCGATCTCCCGCCGCTGCTGCTCAGGCTGCGCTGAGCTTTCCGCCGGCACGCGGCCGGGGTGTGTGTATCATTCCGGTTCACCCCGCAGCAACGGAACCGGCCATGGCAGACCTCTCCGATCACGACATGCCTCCAACGGCCTGCACGGGAATCGGCATCCCGCGCCAGAACGCCTTCGATGCCGCCGCCTTCGAGCGCGCCGTGAGCGACCTGCTCGCCGCCTGCGGCATTGCGCCCGAAATGCAGCACATGGGCCGCACGGCGGAGCGCGTGCGCACGCTGTGGCAGAAGCGCCTGCTCGGCGGCTACGACCTGGATCCGGCCGAAGCGCTGGGCGAGGGCTTCGAGGACCACCGTCGCGACATGGTGGTGGTGCGCGGCATCGCCGTGCATGGCGTCTGCCCGCACCATCTGGTGCCCTTCCGCGGCGTGGCGCATGTCGCCTACCTGCCCGGCGGGCGCCTGCACGGCTTCGGCCGCATCGCCCGCATGGTGGACGCGATCGGCCACCGCTTCACCTACCAGGAGTGGATGACGCGCGACATCGCCGAGGCGCTGGTGACGCACGGCAAGGCCGCCGGCGGCGCCTGCGTCATCGAGGCCGAGCAGTTGTGCCTGCTGCTGGGCGAGGACCGCCGCGGCGACGAGCGCGTCGTGACCCAGGCCTTCACCGGCGCCTTCGAGGCTTCCGGCCAGCTGCGCACGGAGTTCCTGCGGGCCATCGGCGCAAGGATGCCCTGAGGGTCTTCGCGCGCGAATCGATAGCCGTTGTCAGCACTGCTTGTGCGAACCGTCGCACAACGGCTTGCTGGCCGAGTGCTTGCAGCCGCAGAACCACACCTTCTCCGACTTCTCCGCCGTGTATTCCACCGGCGCGAATGGCGTGCCCTTGTGCGAGCCGTCGCAGAACGGCTGGGTTTTGCTTTTGCCGCAGGCACACCACCAGTACTTCTTGCCGGCTTCCACCTCCACGGCATACGGTGCTTTCTGCGGGATGTCGGGACTGCTCATGGCTGCTCTCCAGTTTGATGGCTGTATCAGGATTTTCGTTTGACATTAAATAATTCCCGACTAATAATGTCAAGTATAAAGAAAACCCCAACCCCAACAGAGAGAAAACATCATGATCGTCATCAACGGCAAAGAGATCGAAACCGACGCGGAAGGCTATCTGGCGCAACTCGACGACTGGTCCGAGGACATCGCCAGCCATCTGGCGCAGCAGGACAATCTCCAGCTGACGGAAGAGCACTGGAAACTGCTCAACTGGATCCGCGCCTACTACCTGGAGAACGGCACGGCACCGAACCTGCGCGTCATGCAGAAGCTGCTCAAGGACGACCTGGGCCAGGAGTGGTCGGACAAGAAGCGCCTGTTCGAGCTTTTCCCCTACGGCCCGGCCAAGCAGGGCGCCCGCTATGCCGGCATGCCGAAGCCGACCGGCTGCGTCTGATAACATTCATGGATGGATTTTCTCTGCGACGTCGGTGAAGCGGATTTCGAGGAGCGCGTGGTGGCACGCTCGCATCAGGTGCCGGTGCTGGTGGATATCGGCGCCGGCTGGTGCGGGCCCTGCCGCGTGCTGACGCCGCTGCTGGAACGGCTCGCCAAGGAGTACGGCGGCGCCTTCGTGCTGGCCAATGTCGATGCCGACGAAAACATGAAGCTTGCCGGCCGCCACAAGGTGCGCGGCTTTCCGACGGTGATCGCCTACAGCCGCGGCGGCGAGATCGACCGCTTCCACAGCGCGCAGACGGAAGGTTTTCTGCGCCGCTTCATCGATGGCGTCATTGCGCGCCATGCCGCCCAAGCGGCCGGTCAGCTGGCCTGATCCCGGCCTGTCTCCTTGAGCCGCAGCGGGCTGATCTGGACGCTGCGCTCGCCGTCGGTCAGCCAGGCCTGCCCATCCTGGATCGTGCATTGCAGGTTCATGCTGCGACCGGCCAGTGCCGCGAGTTCCTTCGAGGTGTCGGCCGGCAGGCCCACCACGTCCAGGTTCCGCAGCCGCTCCAGCTTGTCGCGGTTCTGCGCCCACCAGAGGTCGGCGCCGCGCCCGCCGTAGCACAGCACCACGACGCGATCCGCCCGGCCGCAGGCCTTGCGGATGTCGCGCTCGTCGGGCAGGCCGACCTCGATCCAGAGTTCGACGGCGCCGGTGAGGTCCTTTTGCCACAGCGCCGGCTCGTCCTCCGCCGACAAGCCGCGGCCGAATGCCAGCCGTTCGCCGGCGAACAGCGCGAAGGCCAGCAGCCGCACCATCATCCGCTCGTCCGTCTCCGACGGATGGCGGGCGAGCGTGAGTGCGTGGCCGCCGTAATAGCCGCGATCCATGTCCGCGATCTGCAGATCGGCCTTGAAGATGGTTGCCTTGAGCGCCATGGCCTATTGTATCCAGCGCTGCAGCCACGGCAGAACCAGCGGCACCAGCAGCGCCGTCACCAGGGCGTTCAAGCCCATCGCCAGACCGGAGAAGGCGCCGGCCTGCTCGCTCACCTGGAAGGCGCGGGCGGTGCCGATGCCGTGCGAGGCGACGCCGATGGCGAAACCGCGCACGGCGTGGTCGGCGATGCCGAGCGCCTGGTAGATGAAGCGGGCGCTGACCGCGCCGAGGATGCCGGTGGTGATCACCAGCACCGCCGTCAGCGAGGGCAGGCCGCCGATGCGCTCGGCGATGCCCATGGCGATCGGCGTGGTGACGGACTTCGGCGCCAGCGACAGCAGCGAGGCCTCGCTGGCGCCGAACAGCTTGCCGATGGCCACCGCGCTGACGGTGGCGGTGAGCGAGCCGACGACCAGCGCCGCCAGCAGCGGGCCGGCCATCGCGCGCAGCTTCGGCAGCTGGGTGTAGAGCGGAATCGCCAGCGCCACCGTCGCCGGACCGAGCAGGAAATGCACGAACTGGGCGCCGTCGAAATAGGTCGGGTAGGGCGTGCCGGTGAGGGCGAGCAGCAGCACCAGCGCCGCCACCGCGAGCAGCACCGGGTTGGCGAGCGGATGGAAGTTGGCGCGCTTGTAGAGCCAGTAGGCGCCCTGGTAGGCGAGCAGCGTGACCGTCAGCCCCAGCAGCGGCGTGGCCGACAGATAGACCCAGATTTCAGCGAGCTGGACGGGAACAGGAGCGGCCATGGCGCTACTTATCGGCCGTTTCCGCACGCCGCGACAGGGCGCGCAGCACGAGGGCGGTGACGGCGATGGTGAGGACGGTGCTGCCGACGAGCGAGGCCGCCAGCGGCAGCCACTCGTCGCCGATGCGGTGGAAGTGCAGCATGACGCCGACGCCGGCCGGCACGAACAGCAGCGACAGGTGCTGCAGCAGGTTCTGCGCCGTGTCGCGCAGTTCCGGCGACGGCCCGCCGCGCAGCGCCAGCGCCGCGAACAGCAGCGCCATGCCGATCACCGGTCCCGGGATCGGCAGCGCGAACAGCTGCGCGAGGACTTCGCCGGTCAGCTGGAAGACGAGCAACAGGGTGAGGGCGCCGAGCAAGATCGCGTCTCCAAGAAAAAACGGCGCCCCGCGGGGCGCCGTGTCAGGGTGACTGACTTTACTCCATCGCCTCGTACAGCGGCAGGGTAAGGAACTCCGGATAGTCGGGCGACAGGCTCATCTTCTCGAAGATGACCGCGGCCTGGTCGTAGGTGGCAGTCTGTTCGCCGGCGGCGGAGACGGTGGCCTTGACCTTGGCGAGTTCCTCGACGATGAAGCCCTTGACCATTTCGGCGGTGACCTTGCGGCCATCGTCCAGTTTGCCCTTCGGGCTGACCACCCACTGCCAGATCTGCGAGCGCGAGATCTCGGCGGTGGCGGCGTCTTCCATCAGGTTGTGGATCGGCACGCAGCCGTTGCCGGCGAGCCAGGAGCCGAGATAGTGGATGCCGACGTTGATGTTGTTGCGCACGCCGACCTCGGTGATCGGTTGCTCGGGCTGGAAGTTGAGCCAGTCCTTCGGGCCGTAGGTGTCGGTGCGCTGCTTGTCCCACTGGTTCGGGCGGTCGCCGAGCACCTTGACGAACTCTTCCATGGCGATGGAGACGAGGCCCGGGTGGGCCACCCAGCCGCCGTCGTAGCCGTCGTTGGCGTCGCGCGTCTTGTCGTGGCGGATGCCGGCGAGCGCCTTCTCGTTGGCGACCGGATCGCCCTTGATCGGGATCAGCGCACTCATGCCGCCGATGGCCGGCGCGCCGCGCTTGTGGCAGGCCTTCACCAGCGCCAGCGCGTAGCTGCGCATGAAGGGCACTTCCATGGTGATGGCGCCGCGGTTGGCCAGGCAGAAATCCTTGTTCTTCTTGAACTTCTTGATGCAGGAGAAGATGTAGTCCCAGCGCCCGGCGTTGAGGCCGGCGGAATGCTCGCGCAGTTCGTAGAGGATCTCCTCCAGTTCAAAGGTGGCGAGGATGGTCTCGACCAGCACGGTGGCCTTGATGCTGCCGCGCGGCAGGCCGATCTCGTCCTGCGCCAGGCAGAAGATATCGTTCCACAGGCGCGCTTCGAGGTGCGATTCCATCTTCGGCAGGTAGTAGAAGGGGCCGGCGCCGCGGGCGATCTGCTCCTTCGCGTTGTGGAAGAACACCAGGCCGAAGTCGAAGATGCCGCCGGAGACGCGCTGGCCGTCGACCAGCATGTGCTTCTCGTCGAGGTGCCAGCCGCGCGGGCGGATCTGCATCACGGCGATCTTGTCGTTGAGCTTGTAGACCTTGCCGGCCTCGTTGGTGAAAGTCAGCCTGCGGCGCACGGCGTCGAAGAGGTTCACCTGGCCCTGCACCTGGTTGTACCAGTTCGGGCTGTTGGAATCCTCGAAGTCGGTCATGTAGGAATCGGCGCCGGAGTTGAAGGCGTTGATGATCATCTTGGCTTCCACCGGGCCGGTGATCTCGACGCGGCGGCATTCCAGCGCCTTCGGCAGCGGCGCCACCTTCCAGTCGCCTTCGCGGATGTGCTTCGTCTCGGGCAGGAAGTCCGGCATCTCGCCGGCGTCGATCTTCGCCTGGCGCTCGACGCGCTTGGCGAGCAGTTCCTTGCGGCGCGCCGCGAAGGTGCGGTGCAGCTTGGCGACGAAGGCCAGCGCGTCGTGGGTGAGGATTTCCTCGAAGCGGGGATGGATCGGCGCGTTGATCTGAACGCCTGAAGGGAGGTTGAGGCTCATGATGGCTCCTTGATTGAATTTTGCACGTACGCAACCACGTCGGTCAGCAGGCGGCCCTGGGCCGCGGGTTGCGCGCCCAGTTCCTCGAGCGGCTGGCCGCCGCGGTTGATCCAGAACGTCGTGTAGCCGAACCAGGTGGCGCCGATGGCGTCCCAGCAGTTCGACGAGACGAAGAGAATCTCCCTCGTGGGGAGCTTGAAGGCGTCCGGCCCGAGCCGGTAGGCCTCGGGCGCGGTCTTGTATTTCTTCACCGCCTCGACCGACAGGATGTGGTCGAAGAGGCCGTTCATGCCGGCGCTCTTGACGGCGATGTCGAGCATCTCGGGCGTGCCGTTGGAAAGGATGGCCAGCGGCAGGCCGAGCTTTTTCAGTTCCTTGAGGGCGCCAAGGTTCTCCGGGAAGGCGGAGAGGCAGGCGTACTGGCTCATCAGGCGGCGGCGGTCCTCGTCCGTCAGGTCGAGCCCGAGCTTGCGCGCGGAGAAGGCCAGTGCCTCTTCTGTCACCTGCCAGAACGGCACGTAGCGATCGGAGAGCGTGCGGATGCGCGTGTAGGCAATCTGTGTGTCGCGCCACTGTGCGGCGAGCTCCGCGCCCTTGCCCGGAAAGCGCTGCTCGGCGAGCGCGCCGACGGAGTACACGTCGAACAGCGTGCCGTAGGCGTCGAAGGCGATGGCGCGGAGGGTCATGGTTTCAGCCAGGCAAGGCCGGCCTCGGTGGCGGCAGCGGGCTTGTATTCGCAGCCCACCCATCCTTTATAGCCGATGCGGTCGAGGTGCGCGAAGAGAAAGCCGAAGTTGATCTCGCCCGTGCCCGGCTCGTGGCGGCCCGGGTTGTCGGCGATCTGGATGTGGGCGATTTTTTCCAGGTTTGCGGAGAGCGTGTTGGCGAGATCGCCTTCCATGCGCTGCATGTGATAGACGTCGTACTGCAGGAACAGATTATCGGTGCCGACTTCGGCGATCAGGTCGAGCGCCTGGCGCGTGCCGTTTACGAAGAAGCCGGGGATGTCGTGCGTGTTGATCGGCTCGATCAGCAGCCTGAGACCCTGCGCCTTCAGCTTCGTCGCGGCGAAGCGCAGGTTGTCGACCAGCACGCGGCGCGCCGTCTCGGCCGGCACGTTCGCCGGACGGATGCCGGCGAGGCAGTTGAGTTGCGGCGCACCGAGCGCGGCGGCGTAGGCCAGCGCGGTGTCGACGCCCTTGCGGAATTCCTCGACGCGATCCGGATGGCAGGCGATGCCGCGCTCGCCGGCGGCCCAGTCGCCGGCCGGCAGGTTGTGCAGCACCAGCGTCAGCTTGTTGCGGAACAGCGCCTGCTGCAATTGCTCGGCGGGCGTGTCGTAGGGGAACTGGAGCTCCACCGCCGCGAAGCCGGCGCGCTCGGCGCGCTCGAAGCGTTCCAGCAGCGGCGCTTCGGTGAACAGCATCGACAGGTTGGCGGCGAATCTTGGCATAGGTTGAAGATACCCCGCCTTGCCGGTTAATAAAATACCGGTAAAATCAAATCATTGTTGCATTTTGAGCAAAACTGACATGAGCCGCCTGAAGCAGATCGAAACCTTCGTTTCCGTGGCCAACCGCGGCAGCCTGACCGCCGCCGCGACCGCCGAGGGCGTGGCGCCGGGGGTGGTGAGCCGCCGCCTGGATGCGCTGGAAGCGCGCCTCGGCGTCAAGCTGCTGCTGCGCACGACGCGGCGCGTGACGTTGACCTTCGAGGGCAGCGCCTACCTCGAGGATTGCCAGCGCATACTGCGCGAACTCGGCGATGCCGAGGCGTCGGTGAGCCTGGGCGGCGTCAAGGCGCGCGGCCATCTGCGCCTCTCCGCGCCGGCCGGCTTCGGCCGCCGGCACGTCGCGCCGCTGATCATGCAGTTCCTCGATGCCAACCCCGAGGTGACGGTCAACCTCGACCTCTCCGACCGCCTGGTCGACCTGGTGAACGAGGGCGTCGACTGCGCCATCCGCGTCGGCGAACTGACCGACTCCAGCCTGGTCAGCATCAAGCTGGCGGAGAACCGGCGCGTCGTGGTGGCGAGTCCCGATTACCTGGAACGGCATGGCACGCCGCAGACGCTGGCGGATCTCGCGAGCCACAACTGCCTGTCGCTCGGCCAGCAGCGCGGCTGGCTGTTCCGCGTCGGCGAGGAGATCGCCAGCATCAAGGTCTCCGGCCAGCTCGAATGCAACGACGGCGCGGTGCTGCACGAGTGGGCGCTGGCGGGGCGGGGCCTGGCCTGGCGCTCGCTGTGGGAAGTCGGCGCCGACCTGCAAAGCGGCGCGCTGGTGTCGGTGCTGGACGGGTTCGCCGCACCGCCGACCGGCATTCATGCCGTCTTCCCGCAGCGCAAGTACTTGCCGCTGCGCGTGCGTCTGCTCATCGACCACCTGAAGCACACCTACGGCAACGAGGCCTATTGGGGCGGGGCGCACTGAGGTTAAACTAGACGCATGACGCCGCCGAGCCCCAAGAAACAGGTCTTCGAACACCTCGCCCGCGTCGGCAAGGGACTCGCCCATGCCGCGCGGCTCGACCTGCTGGAGGCGCTGGCGCAGGGCGAGCGCAGCGTGGATGCGCTGGCGAAGACCTGTGGCATGCCGATCTCCAATGCTTCGCACCACCTGCTCATCCTCAAGGACAGCGGCCTGGCCGCCTCGCGCAAGGAAGGGCTGCAGGTGTTCTATCGCCTGGCCGATCCGGAGGTCAACGCAGTCGTGGCCACCGTGCGGCGCATCGCCGAGCGCCAGCTGGCCGAGGTGCAGCGCATCGTGCGCGAGAACTTCGAGTCGCGCGATGCGCTGCAGCCGGTGCGGCGAGAGGAACTGCTGAAGATGGCACGGCGCGGCGAGGCAGTGGTAATCGACGTGCGCCCGGAGGAGGAATACGAGGCCGGCCACATCGCCGGCGCCATCAACGTCCCGATCGAGTCCCTGCCGCGCTTCCTGAAAAAACTGCCCAAGGAGCAGGATGTCGTCGCCTACTGCCGCGGCCCCTACTGCCTGCTCGCCTTTGAGGCGGTGGACAAGCTGCGCAAGAAGGGCTTCCGTGCGCGCCGCCTCGAGGACGGTTTCCCCGAGTGGCAGGCCGAACGGATGCCGGTGGAGAAGTAGCGGCCCGCAAATGCGCTACAGGGCGGCGCAGCCAACACATGGAGTCGCCTAGCAGCCACACCCCCAGTCGGGATGCGCTCCGGCGTGACAGCCTGCCCGCGTTCTTCAAGGCTTTCTTTATCGTCCGGGTTTCGCCACCGGCTTCCAGATCGCCGCGATCACGCCGATCTTCGTGCTGTAGGCCTTGGCGTGGTAGCTGGTCATCGTTACGTTCTTGCCGCCCTCCGGCAGCGCCGAGAGCACCAGTTCGGTGAGTTCGTCTTCCGTCAGATTGACATCGCCCCGGTCGTGCCAGATCTTGATGCCGCCGCAGCCGTCGCGGTCGATCAGCAACGACCTGTCCGGGCCGAGCGCCGGCAGCCGGATGAGCATGCCGGCGGGCGTATCGAAGGCCTGCGCCAGGCCGGCCGTCGTCAGCGTCGGCTTGCCGCCCTCGGGCCGGGCGGTCACCTCCAGCGCCGAGATCTCTTCATCGCCCAGCGGCGACTTGCCGCCGGCGTGCCAGACGGTATAGCGGCCGTCCGTCTCGATCTGGATGAGCAGGGCGGTGTCCTCCGCGGCGGCGGGCGGGGCGAGCAGTGCGGCGCAGGCGGCGAGCGCGGCGGTGATCAGGCGCATCGGTTTCATCTCACGGACAGCTTGCCATGTTCGGGCAATGCAGCTACTATTCAAACAATCGTAGGAATATATTAACCTACCCGCCGGGAGCCGTCCATGCAACGCTACCTCATCATCCTCAACGACCCGCCCTACGGCACGGAGCGCAGCTACAACGGCCTGCGCCTGGCTCGCACGCTGCTCAACACCAACGAGGCCGAGGTGAAGGTGTTCCTCATGGGCGATGCGGCCTCCTGCGCCAAGGGTGGCCAGAAGGTGCCGAGCGGCTTCTACAACATCGGCGACATGCTCGGCGCCGTCTTGCGCCGCAAGGGCGAGGTGTCGGTGTGCGGCACCTGCATGGACGCGCGCGGCATCGGCGACGCCGACCTGGTGCCGGGCGCCGCACGCGGCACCATGGACATCCTCACCGCATGGACGCAGTGGGCGGAGAAAGTCCTGGTGTTCTGACATGAGCCGCACTGCGCTCGTGCTCGGCGCCGGTCTCGGCGGCCTGGTCGCCGCGGAGAATCTGCGCAAGCGGTTGCCGCGTGCCGACCGCGTCATCGTGGTGGATCGCGCGGCCGAGCATTTCTTTCCGCCCTCGCTGCTGTGGCTGCTGGTCGGCGAGCGCGAGGCGGGCGATTTCTCGCGGCCGCTCGAGCGCCTGGCCCGGCGCGGCATCGCGTTCCGCCGGGGCAGCGTGACGCGCATCGATGCCGCGACGCGGCAGGTCGACATCGACGGCGAGACGCTTGCGGCAGATGCCCTGGTCATCGCGCTGGGCGCCGAGTATGCGCCCGAGACGGTTCCCGGGCTGGCGGAGGCCGGCCTGAACCTCTACACCCTGGACGGTGCCACGGCTGCCCGCGAAGCGCTGACCGGTTTTTCCGGCGGCCGCATCGTCGTCCTCACCGCCGCGCCGCTGTACAAGTGCCCGGCGGCGCCCTACGAGGCGGCGCTGCTGGTGGAGGACTTCCTGCGCCGGCGCGGCTTGCGCGATGCGGCGGAAATGGCATTCTTCGCCGCCGAGCCGCAGCCAATGGTGGTGGCCGGGCCGCAGGTCGGCGCGGCCGTGCGCGGCATGCTCGAGGCGCGCGGCATCGCCTATCGCCCCGAGCACCAGGTAAAGGCCGTCGACGGCGCCGCGCGCCGCATCGAATTCACCCATGGCGTTTTGGCGGACTACGACCTGCTGCTCTACGTGCCGCCGCATCGCGCGCCGGCGGTGGTGCGCGAGGCCGGGCTGACCAATGAGGCGGGCTGGATTCCGGTCGACCGCCATACCCTGCAGACGAAGTTCGAGCAGGTCTTCGCCATCGGCGACATCACCACCATCCCGCTGAAGATGGGACGGCCGTTGCCCAAGGCCGGCGTCTTCGCCCACGGCCAGGCCGAGACCGTGGCGGCGAACATAGCGCATGCCTGGACCGGCAGGGGCGCGCCGCGCCGCTTCGACGGCTACGGCATGTGCTTCATCGAGGCCGGCAGCGGCCGCGCCGGCATCGGCAAGGGCGATTTCTACGCCGAGCCGACGCCGCAGGTCGAGGTCCGCGCGCCCAGCCTGTTCTGGCACGCCGGCAAGGTGCTCTACGAGAAATACTGGCTGTACCGGCGCTTCTGATATTCTTGCCCGGCCGATTTCATTGCCGCGGAGGATTTTCATGATGAACGTGAAACAAGGGCTGTCGACCCGATGCGTCCACGCCGGCGAACTCGATGATGCGCACGGCTCGCCGCACACGCCGGTCTACACCACCACCACCTTCAAGTTCCGCACGACCGCCGACGTGCTCGATGTCGTCGACGGCCGCAAGGCGGGCAGCCTGTACACCCGCTACGGCCTCAACCCGACGATTTTCGCGCTGGAGGGCAAGCTCGCCAGCCTGGAAGGGGCGGAGGCGGCCTGGGCCTTCTGCTCGGGCATGGCGGCCGAGGCGGCGCTGTTCTTCACCCACGGTCGCGAGGGCATCGCCTGCATCGGCGATGCCTACGGCGGCACACTCGAGCTGCTCGGAAGTCAGCTGCCCCAGTACGGCGTGCGCACCCATCTGCTGCTCGGCAGCGAGCTCGACCGGCTGGAAGCGTGCCTGCGCCAGGGCTGCGGCCTGGTGTTCCTCGAGACGCCGACCAATCCGCGCATGGAAATCCTCGACATCGCCGCCATCGCCGAGCTGGCACATCGCCACGGCGCGCGGCTGGTGGTGGACAACACCTTCGCCTCGCCGGTGAATCAGCGGCCGCTGGAACTCGGCGCCGACTTCGTCGTGCACAGCGCGACCAAGTACCTCGGCGGCCACAGCGACATCACCGCCGGCGCGCTGATGGGCAGCAAGGAACTGCTGGCGCCGGTGTGGAACTGGCGCAAGAACCTCGGCCAGATGCTCTCGCCCGAGACCGCTTCGCTGCTCGCCCGCAGCCTGCGCACGCTGGTGGTGCGCGTCGAGCGGCAGAACGCCACGGCGCAGGCGGTGGCCGAGGCGATGGCGAAACACACGCATGTCGAGCGGGTGTTCTATCCCGGCCTGCCCGGCTTCCACGGCCACAGCCTGGCGAAGCGCCAGATGAAGGGCTTCGGCGGCATGCTCAGCATCGAGGTGAAGGGCGGCGGGGCGGCGGCGACGCGCGCGGCCGACCGCCTCAAGCTGTTCGCCCTGGCGCCCAGCCTGGGCGGCGCCGAGAGCCTGGTGACGCAGCCGACCACCACCACCCACCACGGACTCACGCCGGAGGAGCGCGCGCGGCGCGGCATCTCCGACGCCATGCTGCGCCTGTCCGTCGGCCTGGAGGATGCCGCGGACCTCATCGCCGACCTCGACCAAGCCCTTAAGGAGTGACATGAAACGCATCGCCATCATCGGCACCGGCTTCGCGGCGCTCTCCGCCGCGCGCCGGCTGCGCCAGCTCGACAAACAGGTCGGCATCACCGTCATCGGCCCGCGGCCGGAACTCGTCTTCCTGCCCAGCCTGATCTGGCTGCCCTCGGGCAAGCGCCGCGCCGAGGACCTGCGCATCCCGCTGCAGAACTTCTTCGCGCGCAACGGCATTGACTTCCACGCAGGCGAGGCGACCGGGCTGGAGAACGGCGGCCGCACCGTCCTGACCACCGCCGGGCTGGTGGACAACGATGGCCTTGTCATCGCCTGCGGCGGCCGCTTCATCAAGAAACTGCCCGGCATCGAGCATGCCATCACGCCCTGCGAGGGCATCGCCGCGGTGGAGCGCCTGCGCGACGCGGTGCAGGCCATGCAGGGCGGCACGATCGCGCTCGGTTTCGCCGGCAACCCGAACGAGTCCTCGGCCATGCGCGGCGGGCCGATCTTCGAGTTCCTCTTCGGCCTCGACACGCAGCTGCGGCGCGAGGGGCGGCGCGACAGGATTGCGCTCACGTTCTTCAACCCCATGCCGAATCCCGGCAACCGGCTCGGCGAGAAGGCCGTCGAACGACTGCTCGGCGAAATGCAGCGGCGCGGCATCAGTACTTACCTCGGCCACAAGCTCGCCGGATTCGAGCCGGGCAAGGTGAACACCGAGGGCGGCGAGTTCGCTGCCGACCTGATCGTCTTCATGCCCGGCCTCACCGGCAACGCCTGGTTCGACAACACCGACCTGCCGCGCTCGCCCGGCGGGCTGATCAAGGCCGACGCGCAATGCCGCGTCGAGGGGAAGGAGCGCGTCTACGTGGCGGGCGATGCCGGCAGCTTCCCCGGCCCGGACTGGATGCCGAAGCAGGCGCACATGGCCGACCTGCAGGCGGAAGCCGCGGTGGAGAACCTGCTGGCGGAGCTCGCTGGCGGCAAGCCGGAGAAAACCTTCAAGGTCGAGTTGCTGTGCATCGTCGATTCGCTCGATTCTGGCATGCTGGTGAAGCGCACGCCCGAGGGCGGCTTCGCCCTGCCGCCGCTGGGCCTGATGCACAACGCCAAGGCCTTCTTCGAATCCTGGTACCTGCGCCGCTACCGCTGAACGACGCCGTCCTGGCGGGACTGACTTTTTGTTCTTTCGTAGATCGGCATCACATCGGGCAGGTGGCGCTCGATCTCCTCGATGCGGTTATTCCCGGACGGGTGGGTCGACAGCCACTGCGGCGGCGCGCCCTTGTTGGCGGACATCATCTTCTTCCACAACGTGACGCCGGCGCGCGGATCGTAGCCGGCGCGGGCGGCGAGTTCCAGGCCGACGGTGTCGGCCTCGGTCTCGTCGTCGCGCGAGAACTTCAGGGTCATCAGCTGGCCGCCGGCACTGAACACACCGGAATACTTGCCGCCGCCGACGAACTCGCTGAGCAGGCTGGCGCCCAGACGGGTGAGCTCCGTCTTGGCGATGCGCTCGCGGGCATGCTCGCGCAGGGCGTGGGCGATTTCGTGGCCCATCACCACCGCCGCCTCGTCGTCGGTCAGTTGCAGGCCGAGCAGCAGGCCGCTGAAGACGGCGATCTTGCCGCCGGGCATGCAGAAGGCGTTCACCTGCTGCGCGCCGATCAGGACGACTTCCCACTGCCACTGCTGCGCCCGCGCGTTGAAGCGGGCGGCATGGGGAATGATGCGGGCGGCAATCTGGCGCAAGCGCCGCATCTGCGGGTGATCGTCAGGGGCCAGCGCCTTTTTCGCCGCGGCCTGCTGCTTCAGCTGTGAGAATTCCTGTGTGGCCTGGCGTTCGAGGCCTTCGGCCGGCACCAGCTTGCGCATGGCGGAGGGCTGGCCGACCTTCACGCCCTCGCGCGGCTCGGGCGCGGCGTGGGCGAGCGGGAGGAAGCTGCAAACAACAAGGGCGATGATCGTGCCTCGATTCATCGCCCTATCTTAGCGCAGGTTCCTTCCGGTTCAAGCGCTTGCTGCCCTCGCCTGCGGGGAGAGTTCGCCCTGCGCGGCGGCTTTGGCCGGGCGCTCGATCGACACCTCGGCGAGGCGGCCTGCGATGTGTGCCAGCGCTTCCTCGACCTGGTCGATGAGGATCAGGCAAAGCTCGCCCGGCTGGATGCGCGCCAGCGCCGTGTCGATGGCGAGGAATTCGCCGCGGATTTCCTCGACGGCCGTGGCGCGCCTGGCGCGCGCCAGTCCCTCGCGCAGCAGGCCCAGCACTTCGCCGTCGGCGCGGCCGCGCTGGCACTGGTCCTGGTAGAGGATGACCTCGTCGAAGGCGTCGCCGATGATCTCGGTCTGCTTGCGGATGTCCTCGTCGCGGCGGTCGCCGGCGCCGCTGATCACCATCATGCGCCGCTCGGCCGGCATGGCCTCGACGGCGCGCACCAGCGCCAGGATGGCATCGGGGTTGTGGCCGTAGTCGGCGATCAGGGTGGCGCCGCGGTAGCTGAAGACGTTGAAGCGGCCGGGTGCGGTTTCGGCGTCGCTGGCGAAGGATTTCAGCGCGGCGCGCACGGCGGCCCAGTCGAGGTTCAGCGCCCAGGCGGCGGCGACCGAGGCCATGGCATTCTCCACCTGGAAGCTGATGGTGCCCTTGCGCGTCAGCGGCACGCCGCCGAGCGGGATGCGCTGGACGATATCACCGCCCTCGGCGCAGACGATCGAGTGGCCGTCGATGTAGACCACGCGCTTGCCCTGCGCGTTGTGCGTGGCCATCACCGGGTGGTGGCGGTCGGCGGCGAAGAAGGTCACCGCGCCGGGGCAGTTTTCCGCCATTTTCGCGACGATCGGGTCGGCGGCGTTGAGCACCGCCATGCCGTCTGGCGCGACGTTCTGCACGATGACGCGCTTCAGCACGGCGAGGTCTTCCACCGTGGTGATGTAGTTCAGGCCGAGGTGGTCGCCCTCGCCGATGTTGGTCACCACCGCCACATCGCAGCGGTCGAAGGCGAGTCCCTCGCGCAACAGGCCGCCACGCGCGGTCTCGAACACCGCGGCGTCGACGTCGGGGTGCATCAGGACGCTGCGGGCACTCTTCGGGCCGCTGCAGTCGCCGCTGTCGAGGCGGCGGTCATTCACATACACGCCGTCGGTGCAGGTCATGCCGGTGGTGAGGCCGCTGCCGCCCAGGAGATGGGCGATCAGGCGCACGGTGGTGGTCTTGCCGTTGGTGCCGGTCACCGCCACCACCGGGATGCGGCCGTTTTCTCCCTCCGGGAACATGTCGGCGATGACAGCCTCGCCGACGGCGCGGCCCTTGCCGAAGGAGGGCGCAAGGTGCATGCGCAGGCCGGGCGCGGCGTTGACTTCGACGATGGCACCGGCCTGCTCCTCGAGCGGCTTCTCCATGGTCTCGCAGACGATATCGACGCCGGCGATGTCGAGTCCGATCATCTGCGCGGCGGCGACGGCGCGCGCCGCCACGTCGGGATGGACGTCGTCGGTGACGTCGGTGGCGGTGCCGCCGGTGGAGAGATTGGCATTGTTGCGCAGCACGACGCGCGTGCCCTGCGCCGGTACGGAATCAGCACTCAGCCCCTGCAAGGCAAGGCGGCCGATGGCGATGTCGTCAAAGCGGATCTTGGTCAGGGAAGTGGCGTGGCCGTCGCCGCGGCGCGGATCGCTGTTCACTTCCTCCACCAGCTGGCGCACGCTGTGGGCGCCGTCGCCGATGACATGCGGCGGATCGCGGCGTGCCGCCGCGACGAGCCTGTTGCCGACAACCAGCAGGCGGAAATCGTGGCCCGGCACGAAGCGCTCGACCATCACCGTCGAGCCGTATTCGGCGGCGGCGGCGAAGGCGGCGGCAAGCTGCTCGCGGCTGGTGATGTTCACGGTCACGCCCTTGCCCTGGTTGCCGTCCTGCGGCTTGACGACCACGGCACTGCCGATCTCCTGCATGGCGGCCCAGGCATCGTCGGCGTCGACCACCGGCCGGCCCTGCGGCACCGGCACGCCGGCGGCCTCGAGCAGATGCTTGGTGAGCTGCTTGTCCTGGGCGATGGTTTCGGCAATCGCGCCGGTGCGGTCGATCTCAGCCGCCTGGATGCGGCGCTGTTTCGATCCCCAGCCGAACTGCACCAGGCTGCCCTGCGTCAGGCGGCGGAAGGGAATGCCGCGCGCGGCGGCGGCATGCACGATCGAGCCGGTGCTCGGGCCGAGGCGCACGTCCTCGTCGAGATCGCGCAGTCGCGCCAGCGCGTCGGCAAGGTCGAAGGGCGCATCGTTGAGGGCGGCGCGGCAGAGCTGTTCGGCGAGCGTCATCGCCAGCCGTCCGACTTCCTCCTCGGAATATTCGACGGCGACCTGGAAGACGCAGCGTTCGACAGTCTGCGTCACGCGGCTGAAGGTGACCGGACAACCGGCCTGGGCCTGCAGGCCGAGGGCGGCGAAGGCGAGGGCGTGGGCGACGGAGATGTCGCCCTCGTGGCCGACCGGGTGCATCGGGCCAATGTTCGGAAAGCGCGCGCGCAGGCGGTCCTCGAAGCCGGGCAGGGCGCCGAGGGTGCACTCGGCGCCTTCGGTGCGCACCACCGCCTCGATGGCGGTATGGCGGCTCCAGAGGTTGGGGCCGCGCAGGGCTCGAATACGGGTGACTTCCATGATGGATTTCCTGAAGATGAATACGTTACTGGTTTGCCACCCGGCGCGGGCGGCTGCGGAGCGGGCGCTTGCGCTCCTGCTCGAAGGTGTCGATGCCGACGCGGATCGTCTCGACCGGGATGTCGAGCGCCACGGCTGCGCCCACCGCCGCCAGCAGGCAGGCGGCGCGTTCGCTGTCGGTGCCGTCCTTGTTCGTCGCGAAGACGGGGAGTTCCATGAAGGGTCCCTCGACGGCGCCGGTCGCCAGCATGATGCGGCTCTCGCGCAGGTAGAGGGCGCGGCCGCCCCGGGCGCGATGCGCGGCGATGGCCGGCAGGTCCTGCGTCAGGCCGTAGAAGATCACGTCGCCGTCGCACAGCTCGGCCATGCGCGCTACCAGCGGGTCGGCGGCATTCAGCACGGCCGCGCCCTCGGGCAGGACGATGTCCACCTGGGTGCGCAGCACGTGGTAGAGCTGCTCGGCGTTGTGGATGTCGAAGTCGGCGAGCGACTCGGCGCCCTCGGCGTCGGTGACGATGCCGACCTGGCAGCGGTCGTAGGCAATGCCCTCGCCGAGAATCATCGCCGCGCCGTTCTCGAACACCGCGGCGTCCACCGAGCGGTTGATGAGCAGCCGCTGGCCGGCCGCCCAGTTGGCGCAGTCGCGCTTGTCCACCATGCGCTTGTCGAGAAACAGGCCGTCGCGACAGGACAGGCCGACGTGCTTGCCGGTGAGCTGCAGCAGCCAGGACATCAGGCGCGCGGTCAGCGAAGTGCCTTTCGAGCCGGCAATGCCGACAATCGGGATGCGGCCCTTGTCGCCGGCCGGGAACAGGCTGTCGACGATGGCCTGGCCGACCGGGCGCGGCTTGCCCTTGGCCGGCTTCAGGTGCATCAGCAGGCCGGGGCCGGCATTCACCTCGACGATGGCGCCGCGCTGTTCCTCCAGCGGGCGCGAGATGTCCTCGGCGACGATGTCGATGCCGGCGATGTCGAGGCCAACGACGCGCGCGGCGAGGGTGGCGGCTTCCGCCACGTCCGGGTGCACCTCGTCGGTGACGTCGTCGGCGAGGTTGCCGTAGCGGATGATCAATACTTTCTTGCCGACCGACGGAACCGAGTCGGGCGCGAAGCCCTGCCGCTGCAGTTCCAGCAGCACGGCCGGCTCGCGTTCCACATGGACCGGTTCGATCGGGGAGAACTCGTCTTCGCCGCAACGCGGGTCGGAATTGATCTGGCTGTCGATCAGCTCGACGATGGTCGATTTGCCGTCGCCGACGACCGAGGCGGTTTCGCCGCGCGTGGCGGCGACGAGGCGGTTGCCCACCACCAGCAGGCGGTGTTCGACGCCGGGCACGTAGCGTTCGACCATCACTTCGCTGCCTTCCGCCAGCGCCACGTGGTAGGCGGCCTCGACCTGCTCGCGCAAAGTCAGTTCCAGCGACACGCCGCGCGCATGGTTGGCATCGGTCGGCTTGACGGCGACCGGCAGGCCGATGTCCTCGGCCGCCTCCCAGGCGTCTTCCGGGCTTGCGACGATGCGGCCTTCCGGCACCGGCACGCCGCAGGAAGTGAGCAGTGTCTTGGTGAGGTCCTTGTCGCGCGAGATGCTTTCGGCGATGGCCGAGGTCGAGTCGGTCTCGGCGGTCCAGATGCGGCGCTGGCGGGCGCCGTAGCCGAGCTGCACCAGGTTGCCCTCGTTGAGGCGGATGAAGGGGATGCCGCGCTCGGTGGCGGCGTCGACGATGCTGTTGGTGCTGGGGCCGAGGCAGAGCGAATCCGCTTTTTCGCGCAGTATCTGGATGGTGGCCGGCACGTCGAAGGGCGTGTCGTTGATGGCCGCCATGAGCAGGTCACGGGCGGCGGCGAGGCAGGCGCGGGTCACCTGTTCCTGGCGCGAGCGGACCACCACCTTGTAGATGCCGTGCTTCGAGGTCTGGCGCGCCTTGCCGAAGCCGGTGCGCTGGCCGGCGAGGTTCTGCAGTTCGAGGGTGACGTGTTCGAGGATGTGGGCGGCCCAGGTGCCTTCGCGCAGGCGCTGCAGGAAGCCGCCGCGCTCGCCTTCGCTGCAGCGGTGCTCGATCAGGGAGGGCAGCCAGGCGGAAAGGCGCTCGTAGAAACCGGGAATCTTGTTGGAAGGCGCGTCTTCCAGGTCGCCGATGTCGACCCAGGCCTCGATGATCGGGCGGTAGGTCCAGATGTTCGGCCCGCGAAGCGGGGTGATGCGCAGGAATTCGATGTCTTTGTATTTCATAGTTCCCTGCCGCTGAGCCGGTTGCCCCGGCAGGGTTTGTGTCATGTTTGGGGAAATAACGAGGCTCCCGGCAATTGGTTTACCTGAGCCGCAAAAAAGCTTGTATTCGAACCGGGCGCCACAAGCGTTACTAAAGATATACTTGAAGCAACTTCCGATATTGCGCCGCAACAACAACTTGGGGAGCCTGCGGCGGGCCTATAAAATCAATGACTTCAGAGAATTCTCAGGCAGTTGCCACCGTCCTTCCGTCTGAACCGTGGCGCGCCGGGGCGATCGCCCGACTGGCGGCCGGCGAAACCCTCGAAGCGGGGCTGGAAGTCGATCTGGACCCCGAACTGCGCTACGCCGGCGGCCTTTTGGCCGTTACCGACCGGCGCCTGATGGCCCTTTCGCCGGGGCAGACCGAATGGCAGGAATGGCCCTACCGGCCGGGCCTGCAACTGGTGCATCACGACCACGCCGGCGTCGGCAGCCTGGAATTGCACGACGAGACCGCCCGCCTGGGCGTCTGGCGCTACACCATTGCCCACGACCCGGCCGCGCTGCGGCTGGTCGACGCCTTCGGGCGCCAACTGGAAAGCCACCTGACCGGCCGGCCGGTCGAGCGGCCGGAAGAGGATGTCTGCCCGAAATGCGGCGCGCCGCTGGACGGGGAAGAGGAATGCCCCGTCTGCGCCCGCGAGATCCACGCGCCGCCGTCGACGCGCACCCTGCTTCGCCTGGGGCGCTTCGCCCGACCCTACCGCTGGCAGCTGTTCTGGGGCTTCGCCCTGACCCTGGTGTCGACGGCCGCCGCCATGGTGCCGCCCTACCTGACCATGCCGCTGATGGACGACGTGCTGATTCCCTACCAGAACGGCCAGCCCATCGACATCGACGTGGTCGTGCTGCTGCTCGCCGGCCTGTTCGGCGCGGCGCTGGTGGCCTGGGGCCTGGGCTGGGCGCGCACCTACATCCTGTCGCTGGTGGCGGAACACATCGGCTCGGACCTGCGCACCGTCACCTTCGATCACCTGATGGGGCTGTCGCTCGAATACTACGGCGGCAAGCGCACCGGCGACCTGATGGCGCGCATCGGCTCCGAGTCGGACCGCATCTGCCAGTTCCTCTCGGTGCAGGTGCTCGACTTCGCCACCGACGTGCTGATGATCACGATGACCGCCGTCATCCTGTTCTCCATCAGCCCCTGGCTGGCGCTGGTGACGCTGCTGCCGCTGCCCTTCATCGCCTGGATGATCCAGCTGGTGCGCGACCGCCTGCGCAACGGCTTCGAGAAGGCCGACCGCATCTGGTCGGAAATCTCCAACGTGCTGGCCGACACCATTCCCGGCGTGCGCGTCGTCAAGGCCTTCGCCCAGGAGAGCCGCGAGACGCAGCGCTTCCGCGCCGCCAATGCCATCAACCTCACGGTGAACGACCGCGTGAACCGCGTCTGGTCGCTGTTCTCGCCGTCGGTGACCCTGCTCACCGAGGCCGGCCTGCTGGTGGTGTGGGCCTTCGGCATCTGGCAGGTGTCGAAGGACCAGATCACGGTGGGCGTACTGACGGCCTTCCTCGCCTACATCACGCGCTTCTACACGCGGCTGGATTCGATGAGCCGCATCGTGTCGACCACGCAACGCGCCGCTGCCGGCGCCAAGCGCCTGTTCGACATCCTCGACCATGTCTCGAGCGTGCCCGAGCCGGCCAGCCCGCTGCGCCTGCCCGAGGTGCAGGGCCGCATCGAGCTGCGCGACGTCGCCTTCCGCTACGGCAACCGCTCGGTGCTGCGCGGCGTCGACCTCACGATCGAGCCGGGCGAGATGATCGGCCTGGTCGGCCACAGCGGCTCGGGCAAGACCACGCTGGTCAACCTCATCTGCCGCTTCTACGACGTGACGGAGGGCTCGATCCG
>UBJH01000123.1_pt1 | contig 31823 bp, 36 predicted proteins | sample 2193721 | NCBI WGS metagenome assembly UBJH01 (sample SAMEA4703186, study PRJEB27089) | metagenome | reverse complement strand
TTGCCAGAATAAGTTTGAATCCAAGATAATGTCCTTTCGATGAAGAAAAAGCCCATTTGAAATCCCGATTTTCTAAATCACTCTTCCTGTAGGTGTTTCTGAACCAGTTTATATCGACGCAAACATCAGTGGAATCCGTTATTATGGTAGTTTTTCCCCTATTTCTTCCACTGCATATTGAATTCAAGATCTTCAAAGTCATTTCAACAAATTGATCCGGATCAAACTCGCTGAGGAATCGATAGATTTCATTTGCCTCTGGAAGTTCATTAATAGTCAAGAATTGCCTTAATCGCTTGCGATTTTTAAGTTCATCTACTATATAGGCTATCTCGCTTGAAAAAAACATGGAGAGGAGAACAATTTTAAGAATTTTAACTGCCTTTCCAAGTGGTTTTATCCCACATCTCGAAATAATCTTTCTTGTTTTTCTCGTGCCGAAAATTTTAATAATATTGCCAAACAATTTCCATTGGGATCGCTTAAATCTAAAATCAATGGCGGTTCCATTTTTACACCGGAGGAAGTAATATACTTCCTCCAAAATAAATTTTTCGGTTTTATTTTACTTTAATTTTTGTTTTTGCATTTCTTAAAATGTCCTTTTATAGGGCAAGTATAGATTTTCTTGATTATTTAATAATAAGGAAGAATATTGTTTATTTTAGTAGTCGTCATGGGGAGGGGGATAAATAAATTCCCTTACTTTATTTCCGAAAACAACATCGCTATCTTATTAGGAACAACTTTCCCGTAAATGATATCATTATTTCTTTTATCTTTCCTTTCTGTTCAATCAAAACCAAAAAACGAAACCCAAATGCTCCGCTGTGCCGGAACCCTCACCATCCTCTAATCTTCCAGCATCCTCTTGTAAAGGTCAGCATTCATCCAGAATCCATACTTTTGAAGACAATCCCGTACATCCTTAAAATTTTTTATCCTTCCTTTGCGGACCATCGCCTTCAAAAACCCCAGAGTACCCATTATATTAAGCCCCTGCATCATGGCAGCCCTTCTTCCAGCAAGGTCATCCAGTAAAACTAGGTCAGCTTCCTGCTCCATAGCAAGAACAATTGCGCTTTCCTCGCCCCTGTCCAGCATTGGCAAAAAAGAAAGCATTTCAATATTTTTAATCGTCTGCATGCTTCACTTCATTTGAACCCTTAAGCTTATTTGAAGTAACCTCTTCATATACAGCTTCTGGCACTATGATTTCCCCGAACTCAGCTTTCAATAGATCCAGCATGCCAATAGCAGATAAGAATATCAGAGGTGAAGAATTACTGACCACTTTCATTCAATATACCCATTCTTTTCGCAGTTTCAATATCTTCATCGAGTTCTGAAACGCCATAGTTCAATGGTATTTTTGAATCCTTCATAATCCCCAGCATCTCGATTCGACTCACCTCAAGCAAAGCTGCCATCCTGCCGAGGGATATCTTGCCTTCCCTGTAAAGTTCCAGCAGGAAATTTTTCTTCACAAAATATTCAATACGAGTTTTATCGATACCAAGAAAATATAGAAAATCAACAGGCAGTTGTATTTCTGTTTTGATCATCTTTGCATCTACTGTCATAATAACTAATTTGAGTTCATTCAATTATAAGCATTTGCATATAATTGCTGTTTGCGCCTGGCTTTCAATACTTCGAACCTGCTTTTTACTGTAAGTGCTGGCGCAACAATAGAAAAAGTATTTTGAAATTTGTGTCAGGTGTGGGTCATAGGCACATGTCTTCTTCTCGGTTCTGGTGATTTTGGACATTCTGAATATATCTATAATTACAGATATGTGTTAAATATATTCTCTTTTATTCATATCCACATGCATCTTTAAGCGCTGGAGCAAGCCCCATACCCCACGGTTGCGCCGCCTGGCGGCAAAGGAGATTTCGAGTTCATTTATTATACTAATTTTATTTTATAAGTTTCAATGCAGTTTTCAGGTCAATTGGTTTTATAAGATTTTTTACAGAATTAAAATGGTCATCATCTGTCAATATATGTTTGACATTCTCAACTATTCCGGTTGCTGCGATGAGAGAATCCGCTGTGGGGATATCATATTTCAGGCGCAAGTCTCCAGCTCGTATAGCGATAGTTCTGTCCACATCCACAAAAATAAGGTTGGAGGTAATCAATTTGTCAAGGTCGCTATGCATAAGTTCCTTATCTTTCATGCCGCGTATCTTGATAAGTTCCGTTATCGTAATCACTGAAGCAAGTCCAGTTATTTTTTTATTATGTATCAATTCTGCAAGTTCAAAATATGAATCGTCTATGAGCAAGTCAGCCACATGCATCGTATCGATCAAGATCGTGTTCATCTAATATCTGTCTTCTTTACGCATATCTTCGATTTGCTTTCTGACAGCTTTAGGATCAAGATCAGACCACGATCCGCAAAGCGTTCGAATATCCGTGGGGGGCACAATTTTAAGATAACCATCTTCCTCTATGAGGACTAGCTTATTACCTTTCTCAAGCCTGTACTTCTTCCTGATATTCGCAGGTATCACTATCTGCCCCTTTGCACTCATGGTTATAGTTTCCATATCTTACTGGTAAGACGGCATAGAATTTATCTCCGTGGGTTCAAAGGGTTGAGAATACCCCTTTCCGACAGGAAGGGGATGAATCAGACCCTTTGCATATGTATTTTTTTAGACCGATTAACTATATATTCATTCATATCTTTCATAATCCTGTTGATATTGTTCACCTACTATGGCGCACATGGTCGAAACGACTTAAACGTAACATCCTATTTCTGTCTTTCGTAAAGCCGAACTGGATAAGGGATGTGACATAGTACGGCGGGTATCGCCGGAATTCAAGCTTGTCTGAGAATCCATTAGGTATTCTATGAAGCAGGAAGCCCCTTGTGAAAGCAAGGGGTAGTTCACATGTTACCAATAATTTGCGTTTGGCCGTTTGATATCAAAATTGGAAAAAGCCTTTATACAATAAAACGATATTTAGGCTTGATAACCATGATAAATGCGAGGGATCGTCTTTTACACCATTGAATCGGTAAGGAACAAGAAAATAAGCATTTTTGATACTACGCTGCGTGACGGGGAACAGACCCCTGGGGTATCGCTTACATTTGATGAAAAACTTCTCATAGCCCGGCAGCTTGATAAACTCTGTGTGGATATCATTGAGGCGGGTTTCCCAATGTCATCGGAGGGAGAAAAAGCATCAGTCAAGAAAATTGTGGATGCCGGGCTGGACCTCCAGGTATGCGGGCTGGCAAGGGTCATAAAATCCGATCTTGATACATGCCTTGACTGTGGCGTAGATATGGTACATACTTTTGTTTCTACTTCTGATGTCCAGAGGATATCTACTATCAAGAAAAGCAGGGACGAAGTTTACAGGATGGCGATTGATGCAGTGGAATATATAAAAGACCACGGCGCTAAATGCATGTTCTCAGCCATGGATGCCACCCGTACTGACATTGATTATTTGATCAATATTTATAAAGGCGTGGAGTCTGCGCATTGCGACATAATTAATGTGCCCGATACTGTGGGCGTGATCGTGCCATCTGCCATGCATAAATTGATAGGTGAAATCGCAAAGAATGTCAAAATCCCTATCGATGTGCACTGTCATAACGATTTCGGGCTTGCAGTTGCAAACAGTCTCGCAGCTGTGGAAGCAGGAGCAAGCCAGGTTCAGGTCACGATCAATGGTCTTGGTGAGCGTGCAGGAAATGCAGACCTTGCTGAGACTGTAATGGGATTGCATTCACTGTATGGCGCAAAGACCAATATCAAAACCCGTTATATCGTGGAAACATCACATCTTGTGGAAAGACTGACCGAGGTGAGAATGCCTCCGACCATGCCTATTGTCGGGGACAATGCTTTTGCCCATGAATCGGGCATACATACTCATGGGGTTCTTGTACGTACAGATACCTTTGAGCCTGGTGTCATGACCCCGGAAATGGTAGGGCACAAAAGGCGGATCGTACTCGGAAAGCATGCAGGAAAACATGCTGTAAAACAATCGCTTGAATTTGCCGGACTGCATCCTGATGATGAGCAATTGAATGAGATAATGAAACGTATAAAGGATATTGGCGATAAGGGCAAACGAGTTACAGATGCTGATCTCTATTCAATTACAGAATCCATAATGGGTAATATATCCAAGGATGAGCAGGCTATCGTACTTAAAGAAGTGTCAGTAATGACAGGGAACATTATAACGCCCACTGCAACCGTAAAGGCTATCGTGAACGGCCAGGAGCGTCTTGGCGCCCATATCGGCGTCGGGCCTGTGGATGCGGCGCTAAATACAGTAACAAGCATCCTTGGAGAGTATAAATTCAAATTACGGGATTTCAGGATAGAAGCCATTTCAGGCGGTTCTGACGCACTTGCTGAAGTTCTCATTGGTGTTGAGGATGAAAAAGGCAGGATCGTTTCAGCACGCTCGACGAATGAGGATATTGTAATGGCATCTGTTGAAGCACTCGTGGCTGCAATCAACCAGTTGATGAGAAAGAGATGATATCAAAAATTATAAATTGATTGTAAACCATCGAAATCCAAAAGTTTACAATCATGCTTCAAAACATCAGGTCAAAAATCAAAAACTGTGACCCTATCAATTCTTCAGATGCCATAGAGCTTATGAGCTATAATGGTCACGAATGCCTTGAACTTTTTGCACTTGCCAGCAGCGTTCGTTCAAAACTCGGGGACAGGATAGACCTGTGTTCAATTGTAAATGCAAAATGCGGGTTATGCCCTGAGGATTGTAAATTCTGCGCCCAATCTGTCCATAATGATTCCAGTGTCACTCCACATCCATTGATGGACGAGGAAGAGATCATGAATATGGCTCTTATGATGCAGGAAGAAGGCGCCACACGGTTCTGTATTGTCATGAGTGGAAAAAAGGTTGACAATGAGGATTTTGGAAGTATCTTGTATTCTATAAGAAGGATAAAGAAAGAAACCTCACTATCAGTTTGTGTTTCCCCTGGGATGCTCACGAAAGAAAACGCTTTTCTACTAAAAAAAGCGGGCGTAACAAGAATACATCATAATCTGGAAACCTCTGAAGGATTTTTTAAGAATGTATGTTCCACGCATTCTTATGAAGAAAAGAAAAAAACAATACAGGTTGCAAGATCCGTTGGTCTTGAGGTTTGCTGCGGTGGGATCATAGGAATGGGAGAATCAGTACATGACCGGATCGAACTTGCTTTTACTCTCAGGGAACTCGATGTAGATGCTGTTCCGATCAATATATTGAATCCAATTAAAGGCACACCTTTTGAGGATCTGGTGCCAATAAGCCCCATGGATGCGCTAAAAACGATAGCGGTATTTCGCCTTATACTCCCTGAAAAAAATATAAGAGTAGCCGGAGGCCGTGAAAAGAACCTGCGTGACCTGCAATGCCTCTCGCTCCTTGCCGGTGCCAATGGATTATTGCTGGGTAATTATCTCACTACTCCTGGCCGACTCCCCAGGGAAGATATCCAGATGATCAAAGATCTGGGACTTGTTCCGGGAGGAGTGCATGTATAGCGTGCGGATGAGGGCTACAAAGGATGAAATGCACATATCGGGAGCAGAACGCCTCGTTGATGAAAAAGATGTGAAAAATGTTACACAGTCCATGATCGAAAGGGCGCGATCACATGACAGGGGAAAACCGGATAAAATAAACATATCAGTTGAAGAAATAAAAATCCCTATCAAAGAAATAACGTCTTTGCCTATCAATTTATTTAATGTAAATAGCGTTGAAGATGGAAAGAAAGCAGCCAGAAAAGTCCTCATACATATTGGAATACCTGATCCCTGCATAGAAAAAGCTTTCACTCTTCTTGAAAATGGCCCATCGGATGGAGAGAATATGAGAGGGGCTATGGTTATGAATTTCAAAGGCGAACGGCTTGAACCGGACAAAAGAAGGGGAATAAGGGCATCTCATATGGATATTACACCAGGCGCATCTCTTCAACTTGCAGATGCGCTTTCTGTAAAAGGAATGACCCTCCATTTTACTCATATTAAAGAAGCACTTGTGCTTGCTTCTAAAGTGGCATCTGTTAAAGGAACAATCGCAGAACTTTGCTGGTCAGACGATCCGTTCTATACTACGGGTTATGTAGCATCAAACAAACTTGGTTATGTGCGGATTCCGCATTTGAAAACAGAAGGAGATTATCATGGAGGGAGGGTGTTTTTTGTTGATAATGTGAATATCACTGATTACATTGAAGAAATAGAAAAAACACCGGTTCTGATTACTAAATTTGATGGTTTAGGTGAGATTTCTGATTTTAATAATATTCAGGAGAATAATACATGAAACAACAATTGATGCAGATACAAAAACAACGAAAAAAAGTTGCAAATATTGGCGTTCTGGGTGCAGGTGGCCTTGGAATGGCTGCTGTAAGAATGCTTGCAATGAAAAAAGAAATGAGGCTTACGGCTATTGCAGATAAGACAGGTTTTGTAATAGACCCTGATGGAATAGATCCATGTTCTCTTGAAAACAAGAAGCCAGGAGATCTTGGAATTAAAACCGGTGAGGCCGTGTGCGAGCTGATACGGAATTCTGATGAACTGGATGGCATTTTCATTGCTCTTCCGAACCTCTCAAATGATTTTATCCCAAATATTGTGTCGCAGTTTGCTGAATACGGCTACAATGGAGTAATGGTAGATGCCATGAAGCGCTCAGGAGCAGTCGAACTTATTTTTGACCTGAATGAAAAATTAAAAGATGCAGGGATCACATATGTCACAGGCGCTGGTGCCACACCCGGATTGCTTACATGCGCAGCGGCGCTTGCAGCGAATTCTTTTATGGAAGTGACCGGAGTAGATATTAATTTCGGAGTAGGAGTATCCAACTGGGAATCCTATCGTGCCACCATCCGCGAGGATATAGCCCATCTTGAAGGATTTGATCTTGATAAAGCAGCAAAAATGACGTGCATCCAGATCAAGGAAGAGCTTGATACAAGAAAAGGCATCCTGCATCTTCACAATATGGAGCACGCTGATGATGTAATTCTTGAAAGAGCGGGGATCGTATCGCGTGAGAAGGTTCATGTTGGGGGGGTTGTGGATACCAGAAATCCTGAAAAACCTACCAGCACTACAATGACTCTTACAGGAAGGACGTTCGATGGAGCAGTTTCAAGCCACAGGCTCATACTTGGAGATGAGACCACAATGGCTGCCAATGTTGTGGGTCCAGCCCTTGGATGGATGAAAGCAGGACTTGAATTCCATGAGCGAGGCATTTTTGGAGTGTTCGGGTCAGCCGAAATAATGCCAAGATTTGTACATTGAAGATGGACTGGCTGAATCAGGAGCTTGCGGATATAAGAAATAAAGGATTATACCGCAGGCTCAACACCATCCAGAGCGCGCAAACCCCAAGGATAATGAAAAATGGGCGAGAACTCATACTCTTATCCTCGAATAATTATCTTGGCCTGACAGATCATCCGAAAGTAAAAAAAGCTGCGACCAATGCAATAGCCGAATATGGCACAGGTGCAGGAGGCTCGCGGTTGACAAGTGGGAACACCGAACTGTTCGACCAGCTTGAGGAAAAAATCGCACAATTCAAAGACACTGAAGCGACCCTTGTATTCAGTACGGGTTACATGGCAAATACCGGGACGATCCCGGCAATGATGGATAAAGGCGATCTGATCCTCAGCGATGAGTTGAACCACGCAAGTATAATCGACGGATGCCGATTCAGCCATTCAGAAGTTAAAGTCTACCCTCACAGGGATGCATCATGCATAGAAAAAATATTGCAAAGTTCCAGGCATCAAAAAAAACTCATTGTCACAGACGGTATTTTCAGTATGGATGGCGATATGGCGCCGCTTCCCCAGATCAAAGAGATTGCCGAGAAACATGACGCTATGGTCATGGTGGATGATGCCCATGCCACAGGTGTTCTGGGAAAGCACAATAGGGGAACTGCGGATCATTTTAATTTGAACGTGGATATAAACATGGGGACCATGAGCAAAGCACTTGCAAGCATGGGCGGCTATGTTGCCGGAAGTTATGAATTGATAGATTATCTGCGCAACAGGGCACGATCGTTCATTTATTCAACAGCGCTATCGCCTCCGACAGCAGCGGCTGCCATGGCGGCTATTGATGTCATTGAAAAAGAGAATCCGGCAAAAAAATTGTGGAATAATGTCGACCTTTACAGGAAAGGTCTGGAAGATATGGGATTTTCAATCAATAGCAATACGCAGATCATACCACTTATGACCGGAGACTCCAGAAGAACGCTCGATTCTGCCGCTCTGCTTGAAAAGCAGGGAGTGTTTGCCCTGGGGATACGTCCTCCGACAGTTCCTGATGGAAAAGGAAGAATAAGGACATCTCTTATGGCAACTCATAGCAGAAAAGATATTGATGATGCTCTTTTTGCAATCGGAGTAATAAAGGAAAAATTCGGTTTGTAGTTGTGTGATTTATGTCAGGGATATTTATTACCGGGACAGATACTGATGTGGGAAAAACGGCAATATCTGCGGGACTTGCAGGAGCATTAAGACTTATGGGATATAGCGTTGGTGTGATGAAACCTGTGCAAAGCGGTGCCGCATTAAGGAATGGGAAACTTTATTCGCAGGATGCAGAATTGATGAAGATGGCTGCAGAGACTCAGGATGAAGATGAGTTGATATGCCAAATGCTATTGCGGGAAGCGCTTGCACCCGGGATCGCGGCGGAAATGGAAGGAAAATCAATTGATCTTGATCTTATTTTGTATTCTTATAGGGAGCTTGCGAGGCGGCATGATATTGTTATTGTGGAGGGTGCCGGAGGAATTGCCGTGCCTTTGAAAGACAGATTCCTCATCTCTGATCTCATATTGCTGATTGGCCTTCCGGTCATTATCGTGGCGCGACCCGGTCTTGGAACCATAAACCACACATTTCTTACTATTGAATATGCAAGAAAATGCGGGATACATGTGATCGGTGTGATAATTAACAACTACCTTGGAGGCCTGGCAGAGGAAACAAATCCAGGAATAATATCATCGCTTACAAGCATCCCGATACTTGGAATTATTCCAAAAGATCCAAGAATATGTACCGAATGTGGAGAACTTGGGGACATCGTATCGTTAGTACAATCCCACATTGATATAGAAGCAATAATTGGGATTACCCATTCAGCGCACTTGTCACCAAAATGAGTATGTGTAGCGGACTTTACTCTATTTTTAAAATAGTGGATCATGTTGTGTACTGGCTGCTCTCTCTTATCGTCATAAACAATAGTCGCGATGAATGGAGTACCACTATCAATATGCTCTTTCCATTTATTCTGGGCAACAAATCTATGAAGGGCTTCACGGACTACATTTGATTAATTTATACTTTTGTAAAAGTCTGAAAATTTACATTTTTATTTGTTATAAACATAACATTTAAATATAAGACAATTGTTCTGTGATATATGAAATGGATATTACTGATAATTAAATCAATAAATGTTTCATCCAGAGACAGGATGTTCATCTGGAGGAATATTAAGAATACTGGTGCAGTTTCATTATCTCATTCTGTTTATTTATTACAGGATTCGGAAGATAATAGAACCACAGCATCAAATATTGCCAGAATAGTGCATGAGAGAAACGGCGAAGTTTTACAATTTTTTGCGGATTCTTTTAATAAAGAACAGGAACAAAAATTGAATAAACTGATTGCGGAAGAAATTGTTGCAGAGATTAAGGAATTTTCTAACGAATGTGAAGACTTTATTGCAGATGTAATCAAAAGAATTTCAAATAAAAAATACAAGGTTTTTGAATTGGAAGAATTGAATGAAGACCTTCATAAGCTTGATAAGTGGAGAATAAAGCTGATTCAGAAGCATAAACTTGATTCAGATAAAATCGAAATTTTAAGTAATGAAATAAGAGAATGTAAAGAAAAATTAAATGAATTCGAAGAGAAAGTCCTCCAAAAAGGCGACATGATAGGTCAGTAGACAGTTTATGCTCTATGATGCTTTTTATCTGTCACTTGATTACCTTTTTACTATAATCCCAGTAATGGTGATAGGGATTGTAGCAGCCGAATTTTTGGTAGAGGTAGGCTGGATTCATAAAATAGGTTTTATAGTTTCACCAATGACCAGGTTTGCGCATCTGCGCGAGGAATGCAGCATAAGTTTTATCACTGCATTCGGCTCTCCGGCGGCCTCCAATTCAATGCTTAAGAAATTATATGATGATGGATTGGTTGATAGGAAAGAAGTGATAGTAGCCTCCCTTATAAATTCATTTCCATCCATAATAATGCACTGGAGAACCCTATTGCCTGTTTTTATACCTCTTCTTGGTATGGCAGGTATGATATATCTTGGAATACTGACGGCTGTCGGACTTTTAAGAACGTTCGTCACTCTATTGATCGGACATTTTTTACTGACCGAAAAACAATATATCCAGAATAATACTGTTCACCAGCGTGCTTCATTTTTAAATGCGTTTAGAATAAGTTTAAAAAAATCTAAAAAAACGATATTCAGGATTATCACTACGACTATCCCGGTCACAATACTTGTTTTTGCTTTGATCGACGCAGGATTTTTTGATGTACTGGCTGTTTTTTTAAAAGAGCATGCCGTTTTTGTACCTGTGCCGGGTGAAGCGCTTCCTATAATAGCTGCACAATTTACAGCCAACATTGCAGCTTATACCATTGCTGGAAACCTTTTATCAGCAGGTATTCTTAACACCAGAGAAATAGTAATATCCTTACTTGTTGGAAAGATTCTTTCAAGCATTGTAAGTATAAGAATCCTGATTCCGTATTATGTGGGAATATTCGGTTCAAAGCTCGGAACACAGATAATGGTGTACTCTGCAATACTAAGAGAAGGCATCCTGGTCGTTGCCACTGTTATTCTGGCGCTTTCCTGGTGATCCTTCACTTGCTTCAATCACCTGTTTTAACTACGCAGCGCATTCCAGCAATATCAAAAATCACTTTTTTCATAATGCATCTCGTTTTTTATTTGAACAGGTATTCTGCAAATTCTATTTGATTTCTACTATACACGCAGCGTCTATATCCTTTGTTATCTAAGATTTTTTTTTTTAATACTAAGGTTATCAAAAATACAATATTAGGATTACCGAAGCCTTTAATAACTACTATTGCATTATAAGACATTAGGTAAGCCTAATAAAGGTGAAATCATGTTTGAAACACTGACAATTACTTTAAGAGAAGGTATAGAAGCAGCACTTGTAATTGGTATAATTCTTGCATACCTTGGCAAGACCAATAAAGAGGCGCTGAAGAAATATGTATATGCCGGGATAATTGCGGCTGTAGTGGGAAGCATAGCAACCGCCATAGCAATCCAGATGGTTCTGGCAGAATGGAGTGAGTTTATGGAGGGCTTGATGTTCTTTATAGCTGCATTCTTCCTGGCTACAATGCTGATATGGATGCACCGTACTTCGAAACATATCAGGGAGGATGTAGAGGTGGGCATTGAAAGTGCCTTCGATAAATCGCAGGCGTTAGGAGTCCTGGCGCTTACATTCTTCATGATATACAGAGAAGGCGCAGAAATAGTATTGTTCCTCTCTGCAACGGCAAAAGAGGCAAGCGCTGCTACTGCGCTTGAGGGCGCCACAGGTCTGGCATTGGCTGTGCTATTTGGTTATCTGTTCATTAAAGGCAGCTTTAAGATTGACCTTGGAAAGTTCTTCAAGATAACAAGCGTTATGTTGGTCATAATAATCTTCCAATTGATAATCGGCGGTATCCATGAGTGGTCGGAAGTGGGAATTATAAACCTGAGCCAGACCGGAATGAGCATAATAGGTCCTCTGGTGAAGGAGTCTGCATCCATTCTATTCACAGGAATCATGCTTGGTTTCCTTGTGCTGTTATTTGTGATGGTACCGTGGAAGGAGGTTAACACTGAGGGTATTGAAGGCATTGAAAAAAGAAAAGCACTCGGTGCCATGCGTAAAGAGAGAAACAGGAAAATCACAGTGGGCATAGTAGCAGCATTTTTAATATTTGCTTTCGTGAGCTCCCAGATATCGGCGCTGCCGGCTGGAGTAGATCCAAAGCCTGAAAAAGTGAGCGCAGCAGGAGGCGTGATAAAGATCCCCACAGCAAGCGCATCTGACGGAAATTTGCATAAATACGTTTGTGATATGCAGCACGCTGCGGGTGAAGCCTGCCCGATGCATGGTAGTTCAGGCGAAGCAAATGTGAGGATTCTAGCAATGACAAAGAGCGATGGGAGCGCTGCCGTAGCTTATGATGCCTGCGCTCTGTGCGGCGCTGCAGGATATGTACAGGAAGGAGATGAATTGATATGCAAGAGATGCGGAGCGCCCATAAATCGTGATAGTCTGGAAATGGGGGGAGGATGCAATCCCATCCCTCTTAATTCGACACTTGAGGGTGAACAGATTGTGATAAAAACCGAGGATATCAAAGAAAAGGCCGACCTGTTCAAGAATTAAAGGAGTTAAAAATGAAAAAAACGATAATAATTGCTGCATTAATCTTAGCAGCAATCTTCTTATCTGGCTGCGTTACGCCAGAGGAAAAGCAAGTTGAACAAAAACAACCCGAAACAACGACCAAACCAAAAATAACCATAGCTATTCTGCCCACGCAGCAAGCTGAAGAAATAATGCCAAAAGCAAAGGAGCTTGAAAATTTCCTGGAATCAAGGGTAAATGCCGATATTGAGGTTTATGTACCCATGAGCTACTCTGCTGTTGTTGAATCTCTCAGATTCGGACATGCGCAGGTCGGCTTGATGAGTGCCTGGCCAATTGCTGCATCAGCAAAGTTGGCAGGAACCGATGTTGTGCTCTCTGAAGTAAGAGAGGTCATAATAGACGGTGAAAAGACAAACCATACCTATTATTATTCGTACTATGTTGTCATGAAAAATTCCAGCTACACAAAACTGGAAGATTTGAGAGGAAAAAGAGCCGTATATGCAAGCCTGACCTCCACTTCAGGCTATCTCTTCCCGGTTGCAAAGCTTGTTGAAAAAGGCTTAATATCAAAACCAGCCCAGGGAAAAGAAGCCGATCCAAAGGAATTCTTTGGCACGGTTGCTACGCCTGGTGGCTATGGTCCCGCATGGGATACGCTGAAGCGGGGTCAGGCTGATGTAGGTGTGATAGCTGGCGATGTCTCAGGGACGCTCTTTAAGGAGATAATGGATAATACTCGCGTAATAGAGACGCAGGGTCCCATTCCTTCGCATGGCGTGGTTTTTGGCAAAAACCTTGAAGAGCCTTTGAGGTCAGAACTGATAAACGCTTTCATGGAATTGAATGAACCTGAAAACAATGACTTAATGAGAAAATTGGTTTCGGCGATTTTCGTCGGATTCAAAAAAACAAGCAATGAGGAGCATCTTGCAGGTTTATCCGCCGCCCTGAATGCTACGGGTTACAAACTCACAGAAAAACTGGGATAACATGGAAGAATATGCGGTAGAGCTTCACAATGTGTGGTATTCCCCTGACAGGGACAACCACACTTTAAAGAATATAGACTTAAAGATAAAACGAGGAGCGAGCATTGCTCTAATCGGTCCAAGCGGTTCTGGAAAGACCACGCTTTTCAAGATAATCACCCGCCTCCTGAAACCGTGCAGCGGGTCAGTATGCATCAAAGGGAGCATTGGCGAGCTTGAAAAACATAAAGTCGGTTATATCCCGCAGCAGCTTGGCCTGGTTCGAAGCCGAACAGCTCTTGAGAACGTCCTTATAGGCGCCCACTCCAGAATAGGGTTTATGGGTACTTTGCTTGGAGTATTCCCGAAAAAAGAAGTGGAGCTTGCTCTGAAATACTTGAACATGGTGGGCATTGCACCCAAAGCTGACATGAAAGTCTATACCTTAAGCGGTGGGGAGAGGCAAAGAGTAGCGATCGCCAGGGCATTGATGCAGGAACCGGAGATTATTCTTGCAGACGAATTTGTTTCCAACCTTGACATTGTAACTGCCAGGGAGATAATGGACATGATGATAAAAATAAAAGGAAAGGATACTACGTTAATAATTGCAACGCATGATATTAATCTGGCTCGTGATTATAGTGAAACCACCGTGATCATGAAAAATGGAGCCGGGATTGGAGAGATAAGTTCGGGGGATCTTGACCAGGATAAGGTAAAGGATGTCTTCACATAACATAGTTCGTACAGTACTTTTTTCAGGAATTGTATTATATCTGGCTTATTCTATAGGATTTTTCGACATCGAGAAAATTTATTCGGGAAGTAAAAATCTCATCGTTTTTTCAGGCGACCTCTATCCTCCCGATTTTAGAGTTGCCGGAACTTTATTTTACTCATTATTCGAAACCATCCAGATGGCTCTTATGGGCACTGTATTGGGATTTATTGCAGCTTTTCCTCTTGGACTTCTTGGAGCCCGCAACATATCGGGAAGAAGCATAAGCGCGTTTGTTAGGCTGGTCCTCGGAGCTATAAGAACCATACCTGCACTGCTGTGGGCGATAATATTTGTCGTAGCTTTCGGCCTTGGGCCTCTTCCCGGAACATTAGGTCTTGCGATATATTCCGTTGGCTACCTGAGCAAGCTCTACTACGAAGCGTTTGAGGCAGTTGATCAGGAAGTCATCGGGGCTGTAAGGGCAACGGGAATATCCCGCCTGAAGGAAATACGCTTCGTAATTATCCCTGAATCGATGAACCATATCTTAAGCCAGCTTTTCTTCATGTTCGAATATAATGTCAGGTCTTCTGCCATACTCGGTTTTGTAGGCGCCGGAGGCATAGGGTTCTACATGATGAACTACATCCAGCTTTTCCAGTACCAGCGACTTACGACAGCAATTCTGCTAACACTGGCGGTGGTATTGATCATCGACTTTATAAGTGCAAGGATAAGGGACAAATTTTTAACACAAATGCCTTATTAGGCTATCCTAAATAATAAATTCGCAATACCGAATGATTTATATGTTAACAAAACAATTACTGGTTGATATGTCTAACCCGAACCAACTCCTATCCTATCTGTTAACACTGTTTTTTAGGGTTAGGTATATCCCCTGCTATGGGGTGATGACATGATAGAAGCATTAAGAATAAATCTCAAAAATGAAAAAGATGCAGAATTCATCGTCGGTAAAATTCTCGCTCTCGTAAATTGCAATAATAAAACCAAAAATGTAGAGATCCAGAATGAGTTCTACAAGTATGACCCAAAAACTCCAGTAATCCGGATTTTCGTGGACTGATGCACATGTCATGCATAGAGGAATTAAATTATGATATAAGAATGGGAAACAGTTCCTACGAGGAATGTGCAGATTATATCATATCAAATTTCAAAGAAATATACTATGTTTTGCCCGGTTACAGGCTATTCGACCTGCACCTGATCGGGATTCCGCCCGTGCCTTTAGGTGTGGAGGGGGAAAATATAATATTACCTTATTTAAAACCATGCAAGGGATGCTTTGTTTTAAAGTTGGACGGGAAAAATGAGCTGCCAGTTTTGAGAAACGCAAAGAAAGAAGTCATTAAATTTGATGGAACCAACTATTCAGTAACATGCTGGCAGGGAAACATATGCGAAAAGTGTCCGAGGAAAAAAGTGTTTTTCGAGGGATGCCGTCTGGTACAGTGCCTCAAAAAACCCAAACTATCTTTCAAACTTATCCAGACCGCTGTGCGATTCATGGAACATTTTAGCAGTCACAGGAGGGTGTAGTCATGTTCTATCGCCTGCTCTCTAAAGCCATTGCGAGACGAAAGCTCAGGATAGCCCTGGCTGTACTGGCTGTAGTAATGGGTGCCTCCATAGCCTCAACCCTTCTTACAGTATCATTTGACATCAATGATAAAATGGGAAGGGAGTTAAAAAGCTACGGCGCAAACATTCTTTTGCAGCCTTCATCCGAAGGCGCATTCATAAATGAGAGCGAACTCTACAAAATTAAGACCATCTTCTGGAGGCACAATATAATAGGATATTCTCCCTACCTTAGTGATACTGTAAAAATAAAAGACACGGAAATAGTACTCAACGGCGCCTATTTTGATGAGGAGATCAGGATACCAGGGCTCAACAAGACATTTATCGGGAACAGGAAAGCGGACGAGAAAGAGGCAACTATCAGGACAGGGGTGAAGACAATAGCTTCCTGGTGGAAGGTGGATGGAGAATGGCCTGCGCCGAAGGAAGCGCTTGTTGGTGTCAATGCTGCTGAAATGTTAGGGTTAAAACAAGGAGATATTTTCAGGGCAGAGTTCGCCAATAGCAATGAAACTTTCAAAATATCGGGTATTCTCTCCACTGGCGGGGATGAAGATGAGCAGGTGACAGTATCCCTCAAGGATGCACAGATACTTTTCGGGAAGCCGGGCATGGTTGACCGGGTGGTGGTCAGTGCATTAACTAAACCTGAGCCTGTGGAGGAGATAGACCCGTCCAGGCTCCCACCTGAACAATATGAGATCTGGTACTGCACACCGTATATTTCCTCCATAATGTTCCAGATCGAAGAGGTAATCCCGGATGCCAGCGCCAGGCCCATCAGGCAGGTGGCGGACAATGAGGGAAAGCTGCTTAAAAAATTTGAATGGCTTATGTTTCTAATAACAGGTATAGCTATGACCACAGCATCGCTCGGGGTCGCAGCCGCCATGAATACCTCGATTTTCGAGAGGAAAAAAGAGATCGGGTTGATGAAAGCGATAGGTGCCAATGGAAATCAAATCGCCGGGCTTTTCTTTGCAGAGGCGGCTGTTACCGGCATCATAGGCGGAGCAATTGGAATTCTTATTGGCGTTGCACTGGCCAGAATGGTAGGCCTGTGGGTATTCGGCGCTATCATAAATCCCTCCCTTTTCTCTGTATTGATCTCAGGGATACTATCAGTTGGAATCGCTCTTCTTGGCAGCATGCTGCCCGTGAAAAAGGCTATTGAAATAGAACCATCCGTCATACTCAGGGGTGATTAAATTGTTCACTCGTCTTGTAACAAAATCACTCTGGGTAAGAAGAGAGCGGTTGCTGATATCTGTAATTGCAGTAATGCTTGGCGCTGCCATGGTAACTTCTCTGCTAACCATTTCTCTTGATATACGGGATAAGATGGGAAATGAACTTAGAAGCTACGGAGCCAATCTTGTTGTCCTTCCAGGCGAAGGAGAGTATATTAACCAGTTCAATGCCACGCATAGTTCCATAATTGGTTCTGTCTCTATTCTTTATTTCAAAGATGAAGTGAATGCAAAAAAGATAGAATTTGCAGGGGCAGACCTTGAAGAAGCCAGAAAAATGAACCCATGGTGGCATGTTGAAGGTTTACTCCCGAATGGGGAAGAGGTACTGCCGGGTATTAATGCTGCGAACAAACTGGGACTTAAAGCCGGAGATACTCTGAGCATAGGTGAGAAATCCTTTAAAATCTCAGGCATCCTGGATACTGGCACATCTGATGATAACAGGATTTTCATTCCTATGAAGACTGCCCAGCAGATTTCAGGCAAAAGTGGGGCTACATTGGTACAGGTAAGTGTTCTTGGAGATATCGATGACGTCATCAAGTATCTGGAAAATAAGAATTATAAAGTAAAGAAGATCAGGCAGGTGGCCGATAGCGAGAAAGCCCTTCTTGATAAAACCCAGCTTTTAATGGCTCTTGTGGCTTTTTTTGTCCTCTCGGCCGCGAGCCTCAGTCTCTTTTGCACAATGATAACAAGTGTACTTGAGCGAAGCCGCGAAATAGGACTTATGAAGGCACTTGGCTGCGGAAATGGCAGGCTTGCAGCTATATTTCTTGCCGAGGCCGGGGTAATGGGTATAGCAGGCGGCATTCTTGGATATTTTGTTGGGCTTTTTCTCGCGCAATTCATAGGAATGGAGATATTTGATATGAATGTGTCAATAAAGCCGGAAGTTTTCGTTCTCACCCTTTTAATCTCAACAATGGTCGCTGCAATTTCAAGCCTAATACCCATCAGGCGTGCAATTTCAATCGATCCTGTAGTAATACTTAGAGGTGAATAAAAATGATAATAGCAAAAAATCTTGTTAAAAAATACGACACTACGTGTGCATTGAAAGATGCCAGTTTCACTATTGAAAAAGGAGAATGGGTTAATATAATGGGGCCTTCAGGGAGCGGAAAAACCACGCTTTTGAACCTGATAGGATGCCTTGATTCACCGACAAGCGGCTCGTTGCTGGTGAATGGAATTGAAACAACGAATCTCAACCAGAAGGAAAGAACGCGTTTTCGGCGCGAGAACATCGGTCTCGTTTTCCAGCAGTTCCACATGATTCCCCATCTTACCGCCCTTGAGAATGTGATGATAGCGCAGTACTTCCACAGCATTGAGGATGAGGAAGAAGCAAAAGAGGCACTTGTGCATGTTGGCATGGAGCACAGGCTGTATCATATGCCGTCTCAGCTTTCTGGTGGAGAACAGCAGCGCGTGTGTATAGCCAGGGCGCTGATAAACCAGCCTCAAATAATATTAGCGGATGAGCCTACAGGAAACCTCGATAAAAATAATGAGGAAGCAATTCTTGATATATTCAGGGAACTTCACAGCGAAGGAAGAACAATAGTGATCGTAACCCACAACCCTGAGATAGGTGAGATAGGGGATAAAATAATACAAATATCCCACGGTGAAGTAAAGTATTAGTTATCCTGAGCCCCTCTGCAAAACAGCAACTTTCAACTCGAAAATAAGTTGTTTGTTTGATATACTGATATTTGAGTCTCTTATCCTCTCTTCAGTGGCTTTAAGACTTAACTTTTCATGGGAAATTCCCGAAAAATGAGCGAATTGAACTTTTAGTTGAGTGCTCCGATGGGGAGCATATAGAAATAGTTTATACTCCTATACCTCCTATTGAGGAAGTGATGACACGAAATGTTGACGATATTCACTGTTATGATAGCGGTTTTATCAATGCCATGGCTCGATTAGAGTGTGCAGAGACTTCTTCGAAAAATAAAGAATTGATAAAAGGCTTTGTTATGGAATGTAGGCGAGATGAACTGGCAAAAAGTACCACAACCAATTATCTGAATCTCCTCACTCGTATGACTGAAAGGCTGAAAGAAACAACATATACTAAAAATCTTGATGAACTTGATCAAACTGACTTTGATAAGCTGCTTTTACATTTGGAGGTCAGGGGAATAAGTACCGGAGAGATCAGGAATTATAAAAAAGTATTAAAGAAGTTTTTCCGGTGGAAAACAGGAGACGATTTGCCTAAATGGATTGACCGTCTAAAGTTGAAAAGTATTGATAGCACCGTCCAACCAAGCGATCTCCTGACGCAGAGCGATATCGATAAAATGTTTGCAGCTTGTAAGCATCCGAGAAACAAGGCATTTATTGCAGTTTTATTAGACAGTGGTATGCGTGTGGGTGCTCTTGCATCAACTCGAATAAAAAACGTGGAATTTAATCAAAGCGGTGCTATAATATATATAAGCAAAACCAGCAAATCGAAAAAATCCACTGCTCCCAAAGGAATACCTCTAATTTGGAGCGCTGGATTCCTAAATCAATGGCTGGCAATCCATCCGTTAAAGGATGATCTTGAGGCTCCATTATGGACTACTATGACAGTACCTCACGAAGCGCTGAGTTACAATGCGATCCGTGTGATGCTTCAAGAGATAGCGGAGACAGCAGGAGTAACTAAAAGAGTAAACCCGCACTCTTTTAGACACAAGGCAATCACATCTTGGGTGCTTGACAGATTGAGTGAACAGGAAATCAAGCATCGTGCAGGATGGAGTAAAGGTAGTAACCAAATGCTAAAAATTTATGCGAATTTCACTGATGGTGAGATCAATGATCAAATCTATGAGAGATATGGTCTCAAGAAAGATGAAAAGCGCCAGGTAACCTTAGAGAAGTGCCCAAGGTGTTTCAATGTTTTGAGGCCATCAGACAGAGTTTGCAGCCAGTGCAGTCTTATTCTTGATCAAAACCTTGCAGGAAAAATTCAGAATTACGAGAAACAGATACCTCAGCTTATAGAATTACTGCTTAAGAGCGACGAAGCAAAGAAATTATTAATAGGAATGACAAAATAATCCCATTAATACTTTTTTTCACTAATCTGAAATGGCATTTTCGTTAGCTGCACTCACTAACGTGGATAATTATCAGTCTATCTTTTTTTTAATATCAATCGGCAACGTCTGAATCTGTCATTTTGACAGTTTATTAGTTTTTAATCAAATCACATTAAATTCTTGATTCCGATCTCAAATCAAATAATATTCCAGGATGGAAGTACGACAAAGTTGTCCTGAGGGGACAATTCTTTTCATTTATTGACATAACCGAAAGTTATAAATCAATATTTATACATAATATAACACGCACGTATATGACAAAAACAAAGCTACAAAAAACATCTGATAGACAATATCCCTATGTTTATTTTGATAAACTCCTGATTGAAATAGGCTTTAGATGGAAGAAGGGAGAGCCTTTAGACATTGAATATGATCTGGAGAACAAGCGCATCGTAGTCACTCAAACCAATAAAGGAAAGGAATTATGATCGCTACAAAATCTGAACTTGAAAAACTCCGTAATGACCCGCTCGTTCAGATGTATGCTAATGCCCCGGATGAGATCTATCAACTTGCAAAGAATACGAATCCGATGCTGAGGAAGGCGATCGAGTGGGCAAAGGTAATCGTGACTTCAAATAATATCCAGTGAGTGGAGTTACAAATTTTTGATTGCATATCAAACAGCTATGAGCAACCTTTTAATGATAACTGAAATAGAATACTTCTTTTTTCAAGGTCGGAGCTCAAAAGTGTGGATTACTACTGCGATATATATCAAGACAATTGCAGGTCGTTTGGACTTAAAGATGGTTTGAGATATGCCTGAAAAAAAGAAATATCAAGACAAGAACCATTTCAAAATTACCAGCAGTACTCCTACTCCTACTAATTTTATTTCAAATCCCTGCAAGTTTAGGGGAAAAACCATAGATATTCTTGGTGTTATTTCCAATAGCGGTGGAATGACTACAAGGGAGATTGCTGACCAAACAGGGATGCTGATAAAAACAGTTAATGTATATTGCTGGCTCGGTGAGAAAAGAGGTATTCTTGAAAGAAAAGAACGATGGGGATGGAAAGCTACATCTTTTGGTTTGTTTATATTAAGCATTAATAATAATAATGATAAATCGAATATTAATAAAGTATTAATCAAAGATAAATCGAGTATTAATCATCTTTACACAGTTCCCAAAGAATCGCATCAGCTGAACCTATCAATTTTTACATCTCGATCAGACATCGCCGATCCAGAGAGAGTAGTAGTAGAAGTATTGGTGGGGCATTATGAGAGAACAGGAGAGAAGTATCGCTATTTTCGCGATTTATATCATTTCTGTGATGAAACCGGTGTGAGCGCCGTAGATGCCCCCACTGCCATAGCCCGATTAAAAGAAGAAGGGTGCATCTACACAAGAAAGGATGAGTTTGGATGGAAGATCGGTCTTAAAGTAGGTTTTGTTGAGAGATTAAAATTCTGTTAGTTATCGGCAAAAAAGAAAAACCTTTTAATAAAAATACGTGCGTATCATATAACATAAAAGTATTTATAGGTTAAAATCATACTATAATAAGTACGTATTATATTACAAAAGATGAAAAAATGAATATAATTAGAACGATCTCATACAATTCCTTTTATCCATTAGCAGGCTGTGCCGCGCATCTTAAAGCGTCCATAACTGAAATAGCACAGCTACAGCAACCCTACAAAAATCTGTCCGGGAGGGATTGTGTCAATCTCTCCCTTGCCTCCTGTATTAATGGAGAAATGACTTGAAGCGTTACAAAATTGTTGTTGATTCAAAGGAAAAGGATTCAGGTGTAGTAAAGGCACTTGAAAACCAGGACCTTGAAATCGAGATCGCAACACTTGAAGCCGGGGATTATATAGTAAACCACAGTATTGCTTTCAAGCGCCTGACAATTAATGATATCCTTAAATCTATTTTCAAGGGCGAGAAACTATCCAGCAAGATAGGAGATATGACAAGCATCTATGAGCGCCCAATCCTGATTATTGAAGGAGACGACCCCTTCTTTCCAAGCCGACCGTTTAATCTTTCTTTCATTCAGAACTTCCTTAAGACTATAGCTGTTTCTTTCGGAGTTTCGACGCTTTTCACTTTGAATGAAGAGCAGACAGCTGAGGTAATATCGTATATAGCCAGAGCTGAGCATTTGAACAAACCTGAACCCAGCAGAATTCAGGATTTACAATAAAATGGTGATAGTTTGGGAATAGAGCAGTTGAACGAGGCCATTAAACTCACCAGAAAAGGTTGGGTAATCCATCCACTCGCATGCCCAAAGGACACCGGAAATAGTCCCGGGAAGAGACCTCTATTAAACAGCTGGCAAAAACGAAAGAAGGCTACAGCAACCGAGTTAAAAGAATGGTTTGAGAAAACTGATAATAACGTAGGACTTGTACTGGGAAAAGAGAGCGGGATAATTGTAATTGACCTCGATAAGCTTGACTGGGTCGATGTCATTTTTCCACCCGGGCAGAAGATCCTTGAGAAGACACTTCGAGCAGACAGAATAACTGGCAGAGGGCACGTCTATTTCAAGTTTACAGATAAGATTGGGAACTGGAAATTCCATGAGTTCGGTATCGAGATATTAGGAGAGGGGAATCAGGTAGTTGTGCCCCCTTCAGTCCACAGGGAAGGGCAACAGTATAAATGGCAGCTGACAGAAGGAGCAGACCTGGAAACATTCGAAATTCCAGAATTACCAGAGAACGTCATTGAAACTATCAAACTATTAAAGAAGCTCGATGAGAGGATCAAAGGTTGCCGCAAATGCTTCAGGTGGATCATAAACCAATCACTGGATGCCATGCATGGTAAAGAAGGACGCAGGTTAATGCTTGCAACAGCAACGGAGTTGAAAGCCCAGAAAGTGACGCTTGAGGAGTTCAGGCTGTATGCTAAGAAGGTGTATGGAGATAATTATGATCCCGGGCGCACCACAGATGAGTGGAAGAATGTTGATGAGAAGAAAACCTGGAAATGCGATACCATCCGTCAGAACTTCCCTGAAGTAATGGAAATATGCAGGTCATGTTTCAAAAAAAGCCCGGATATTGAAGACACAGAGATCGAAACAACGAAAAAGGCCATCGAGATCATGACAAAAGGTGATCCTATCGGATATATACTGGACACCTGGAACAAGTTCCATTCGGGAGACAGGCCCTTTGGTTATGTCTTATTATGCAGTTCCGTATGCAGCAGCATAGTTGCAAGCGATGGCCTTGCCATAAACTTTAACGGAGACAGCGGCGGGGGAAAATCGCATGCATGCAGGTCAATGTTGCATCTTATTCCACAAAAATGGTGGATCCGGAGAAGCCTGACCGATAAAGCGATCTTTTATTCTGATTCCGTTCAGCCGGATATGATATTATTTTCAGATGATGTGCAAATGTCGGATGACATGAAGATGATATTCAAAAATAGTATCCGTGATTTCCAGGAACAGTTCGAGCAAGAGAAGGATAACACGCTGCGTAAAGATGTAGTTTTAAAAGTTCCCCCCAGACTGACCTGGTGGCTCACAGCAGTTGCTGATATGGGTGATGACGAGACTGAAAGACGCTGCATGAAGATTGTGATAGAAGTCAATGAGCAAAGATCAAATATCCTATCAGATCGATTACAAAAGAGAAGGAAAACGGGTGAGGAAAAGTATCCTGAAGATTATCCCGAAGTGAGGATATGCAGGGCAATATTCAAAGAACTCAAATCCAGAAAAGAAAAGGTTATTTTTAATTTTAACCTCAAATTTAAAGATAGTATTAATATTGATACGCAGAACATCATTTTTGAGATGCTTCTGGCAACTGCTCTGATAAACAAGTATCAGAGGCATAGAGATTACGATGGGGCTATAATGGCTTCAAAGGAGGATTTTAAGATAGTTGTTGATAACTTTGCTGCTATCAGCGGTAACCAGGTTAGCAAGATATATGATGTGATCGCGGAGATAATTGAATGATCCTGGATTTTTTGATATTGAGAATAGAAATTTTTAAATATGGATATTGGATAATATGGATTATCAAAACCAAAAGTTAACATTCATAGTTAACAAGAGTTTGTAACCATGACAAGAAAAACGGCAGCTTCAAAAAAGGTATCTGATGATAAGTTAAAAGAACTTCTTTCGAACGAAGACAATAAACTTAAAAAGATCTTAATTTTCATGAAATATTCCATACAGGAAACAAATTTGCCCTGGGTTTCATGGAGAATGCTCGAAGACAATGCCGGCAAAATACTGGGGAATTCAAGGCGTCCTGAAGCTGATCTATGGGCGATCATGCAGCCACTCACCTATACAATAGGAGAAAAAGAGGAGGAAGTAGAAAATCCAGAATTTTACGAATACAAGATTGGAAATGCCTGGGTTTATATCCCTGCTCAAATGATCTCATTTTATTGTGAAAAAGAGATTTAACATGATATTTGATTTCTAAAGTTAATATCATCTTTTGACTTTGAAATTTGCTGCTTATTTTTCAGATTTTAAAAGATGATCCTGAATAATAGTTATTCGAATGTTTCTAATACTCTTTTTTATTTGATCCTCAAGTTCAGATTTTAATTTCAATTTTAAATTATTAAATTTATATTATCGTAAAAATTATATACCCGTTAAGACATTTAGCGATCGGAGGTATGGAAACGAGGTTGAAAGGCCTTATTTTCTAATCCAGGATACTAAAAAAATGATTAAGAAAATCTACAAAAATGGCATTATGAAATCAATGGAATTTGAGTTCAATTGGGAGACCTAAATGAATGGAAAGTGTCCCGGTATTCGCAGCTTTCTATGCATGGCTGTAATATTAGATCTGGATTACCTTATAGGTCGCGGGATATTTGCTGATGATATACAGGCAATCCAATCCGCAATTACACGGATCTCCATGGTAGAGCGTATAAAAGAGATGCAGAAGCTCAGAGCACTCAGGAATTGGCAGGAAGACAATGCCTGAAAGAGGCAGAATTAACTCAGCTGATTGAGCTTGATATAAAAAAATATGGGATAAGAAGAACTGATTGATCGGTATTAAGGTATTATCGACCATCAGTTCTTCCATTACCTTATGGCACTACTCCGCGTAGCGGTTTCAAAACTCTGAGATTGTGACAAATTTAAGCAAGCCGAGCCCCAGCAGAAGGTAATGGAAGAACTGATGCTAATTTAATAGAAACATGGCAGAAAAATGAAAGCTCTACAGATCATTTTTTCCTAAGCATAGCAGGCGTTTTAAGAAAAGATTTAAAATAAAAAACCCTTATTTATTTCTGTGTAACTCTTATCCATCTGTCGCCATTGTCCTCAAGAAGACCATAATCCGTGATATTCATCACACTGGTAAATCCTAAAGCATCGGTTACTTCGATAGTAGAGCCACGTTTCACATATACTCCTTTTTCAGTAAATTTAGGATCGTCTGGAACCAGAAGATAAGTCCCATCTTCTCTGAGTTCGAGAGTCTTGGATGGAGTTTTATCAAGCTTGTAAGTGCCAATATATGCGTTATTGCTTACGCATCCTAAGAACAGGGATGCAAGCAATATAATTGCAGCAAATAATTTAAATCTCATTCGAAGTTCACCTTTTTAAGAGGAATAAGTACGATCGTTTTACCATCCCATTTTGCAGCAAGCTCCTCGCCCTGTTCAAGATCTACATCGAACCCTACAGGCAGATTGATGCTCCCGCTCCCATTAGATTTCCTGTAGTACTTGGCAAATGCGTATTTGATCTCTTCCTTCGAGTTTTTTTCATCTTTAGCCATGTTTAAAGTATATTTTCCCTGAACTAATATAAATCTTCTTATTTTATGCAATTAATAAGTAAAATATATAAACTATTGAGTAATTACCTATATTTATGCGATTATATGTAATATGTTTATTAGTACTCATAATGCTGGCAGGTTTGGCATCAGCTGCGGGAAATGACAGCGATCTGATGAAACCTGGTATGGGACGCACCTGGCTTGAACAGCAGGGAGCAGATGTACAGGAATTGCTTAATTTTGTCCTGGGTGCCCTTGTTGTAGTAACAATAGTGGCTTATGTGATATTCACCGGGAAAGCTGGTATCGGAGTCATGGCACATTCAACAACCATGGGAGACCCGAGGGAGCGGTCTCATGCACAGAATGCTTTACTGCAAGTCCTTTATGCACTGGTGGCAATAGTATTACTCATAAAAATAGGAACAAGGTTCTTTGGCTGGTATTAACTGCCTCTCTTTTTTCAATATCCTTCGATCCAGTCAGTGCAGGGCTGTTGGAAGAATTGAACAGTACCTATATTACCGATATTTCCGGGCTACCTCCATACAAAGAATCAGAATTACGACCCGATATAGAAATGACCACCTCCGATCATTTACAGGGATGGATTGACATCGTAGGTTTCCAGAACATGGCAAATATCAGCGGCATACTCTATATCCACGATGATCCTGCTGCAAATGCAGTGGTAAGAGGAGATGCCAGAATATGGCTCCAGCCACCTGGAATCAACACTGAACTGACTCAAAACATATCTGTCAAACAGGTCGGGGCAAATATTATAGCTATTCTGCATGCGGTCTTGAAATGGGATACGGTTTCCTGCGATGATGACGGATGCTGGATAAGTGGCAGTTTCACAGAAACACATGACTGGACAGACACAGAGATCTCTCCACCGCAATTCACATTCCCTGGCCCTCAAAACATGACTATAGAAGAGTTCCCAAGCTTTCATCCGGTGAGCCTAATACACTTTTCAGATCTAAATGATTCGATAATTTTCTTCAATATCACAACGCGAAATGGCTCTGTTGAACATTTACTGAACATCGGGATAGTCGAGCTTACCATAAAAGGGATCCCTTACATGAACGTCACGCCGTTATCGATATGGAGGAAAACAGGAATAGGAATATACCATCAGGGTGACGACCCGATAATGGATAATGAAACTTTAATTTCTGTGTTCCTGTGGACACCTTTCGGAAGAGCGCCGGATTACAATTTCAGCGAAAATGCCGTTTATCACCAGAATAAGCCCACAAGCATAAACCCGGCAATAGGTTTCATAATCTATGTAGTTTTGATATTTTTGTTAGGAATTTACATTATGTACAGATCATCGAGGTTCAGATGAAACGAATAATTTTATTCCTGTCTTTGTGCCTGATCCTGGCTCAGCCAGCAGCAGCTTTTAATCTAGAAGAGCTTCTCCCTGATCTTATCTCAAAAGGTTTTGACAGGATACTGGAATCGCAGGCTGATAACATGTATGACATGATAGGTGTGAACAGTTCAAACGCACAGCCTGCCGTATCCACCCTGATGGCACAAAAGAACGATTTCTTATCAAATCCAATGGTACAGAAACAGAAGAACTTCACTTCATTCTGGTTTTTCGTGTTTTACATAATATTCCTGCTGGCAGGGGGAATTGGCGTAATGAAAGAGTCAGCGAGTTTCGACACGATGGGGAATGCTTCTGGCAGCTGGAGAAATAAATATTTCGAGATAGCCATAATCGCTCCTCTGGTATGGGCATTCTACCTGTACGGGTTGCAGTGGTTATTCTCACTGGAATCAATACTTGCAAAATCAGCCTTCCTGGAGTCGATGAATTTCGTTTCATATTCCCCTGATAACTCCATGGCATATCTTCTAAGAGCATTGAGTTTTGTTAGCCTGATGATAATATTTTATTTCAGGTATCTGGTGGTGGGTATCATATCAGCATATTTCCTCTTGTTTGCTGCTGCAGGATTTTTCCCCTGGACAAGATCGTTTGCAATGACTATTTTCACCTATGGAGCAGTGATGCTGTTTTCACGTTTCCTCATGTGCCTGATATTGCTTGGGGGAACAGGATTGATGAGCGGGTTGCCATACCCACTGAATGAATCACTGTTGCTTTATTACGTGATCTCATCCGGAGCAATATTGGCAGGAGTAGCATGCATACTGTATCCGTTATTGGCCAGTTTTGGAAATCAAATAAAGTATCTGATGGTTGGTAAATTTCTGTTTGCAAAGGGAAAGTGATCACATTAGAACAGGAGGTGTATTAAAGTGAATGACCCACAATCCCATAAAATAATCGTTCCATTACCGCCAAGGTATATTGTTGAGAAGCTGCAGCTTGGACCCCTAGAATTATCATGGGATCAGGTAAAGGTGATGCTAATATGCGCTATTCTGACAACAATAGTAATCGGAGCGGGAGAGGGAATATCAGGACTTTTACTAAATCTCATAGCTTTATCAATATTATGGGGACTCTATTATAAATATGCAAGAACCCATGAAGTTCTGGTCGAATCAAAAATAATTTTCGCTCATAAGATCAGAAAATTAAAAGGGCTTGATAGATATTCAAGCGTTTCAAGTCCGGATAAACAGGTCTCTGAGCTGTATAGATTCAGCCTGAAGAACATATCGAAAACAGGAGTAATAGACTTCGGGGATAACAGGTTCGGAGTGATCCTGGGATGCGATACGCGCTGGCTAGATGATGAGGAACTGGCGCTAAATATTGCCAGGGTAAGCGGATTCCTGAATTCGATACAGCCCAGGACTTTAATGAAGGTTCGTGCAAGCTCCCAGATACCTTATCTGAATCCTGTGGAAAGAATGGTAATGGAGCAGGTAAATCAACCAAGATCCCATAATGAAAAGGCTCTGCTGTATTCTCTGCACGATCTATCTTCCAGGACCCCAAAGACCACGAACTGGGACGTGAAGATATTCATCTCAGTAATATCGAATTCTGATGAAATAGAGACCCTGATGATGACCCTCCTGCCTGGTGTGCTGAACAGGTTGCAGGCAGCCCACACCGTATCCGCTGTAATAACACAGCGGGATAAGATATACAATATCTTTGCAAATGATAATACAAGATACCAGGTTCAATCTAACAGGACTCCAGCACTCTACGGAGAGAAAGCGGTCTGGAAGAATACACTGCGCCAGATAATGCAGGGCTCGATCGTGGATAACAGGGATCATCTTCTGGTCAACAATTCCGAGTACATTTCCTGCATAATCGTGGGAATCCCTGTCGGAGGGGTAAGCGGGTTTCCCCCGACGCTTTCACCTGAAATACTGACCCAGATCTATAGGCTGTCTGCAAGCGAAGAACATGTGATCAGGATAGACCAGAGTATATTCCCGATAGATTCTCCCAAAGCGCTTGTTGAGATCAAAAGAGCGATGAACACTATCAAAGGGAACGAGGAATCGCTCCAGAACAACCAGACAGCGCGATTTGATATGGGGCTTGACCAGGAAGACCTGAGGGCGCTCTATGCCCAGATCAAGGATGGAAAGGAGAGCATGTTTGATATAAACTTCATTATCACAGTCTTTTCTCCTTCATACACATCACTGCTTGCAGGGATTTCAAAGGTAAGGGCTATCCTGAGCGCGAACAATATCATGAACCGCGTGCCAAACGGCAGGATCCTGGAAACTATCCAGTGCACCCAGTTCCTGCCTTACTATGATGAGAAGATCTCGGTCTGGCTCCCCACGTCGGGTATCTCGAGGATCACGCCTCTGGTGAACGGCCCGAACAACATGGTCTCATCGCACGGGGTTTATTTCGGGAATGATATTCACACGAACCAGGAGATAATAATAGACCTGGATAAGCTCGGAGCGAGCCACACACTGATGATCGGCCCAACGAGGTCAGGCAAGACCACGGCCATGGCAATAACCGGAATAAGAACGATCCTGAACGGTGATGATGCCATCTACATAACAAATAAGCCGGATTCAACAACAAATTATCTCGCAGTAGCAGAGTATTTCAGTGACGTAAGCCAGATAATTAACCTTGGAAGGCAGCCAGAAGGCAAGACATATTACAACATCAATCCGCTTGAGATAATCTTTAATGAGAACGTGCAGTTCGATCCGATCTCGAAATTCTATGAGCACCTGAATACTGTCAAGTTTTTCCTGAACCTGCTGACAGGCGGGGACAGGACTCACAAACAAATCTCATATATTGGAGAGACCTTGGTGGAGCTCTATGCAAAGTTTGGAATTTCACCGGAAGATAGGAAAACCTGGAAACAGGAAAAACAGCCGACCTTTCTTGATTTATATGATATATGGGAGAGGGATAAAAAGAAATACAAATCAGATGCGACTATCGAAGCAGTATATAGCAGAACATCATCTCTCAGAAATACGTTGAGATGGCTTTCTAATCCAACTAACGTGGACCTGACAAAGCAATATACGGTCATAGACCTGTCTGCAATTCCCCAGGATACCCAGGAGGCTATGAATTATCTTCTCACGGCTATCCTTGCCCTTAGATTCAACATAAAGTCAAAAAGAAAGACAACGATCATGATCGATGAGGCAGGGGTGTTTCTGAAGAACGCCAGGCTGCAGGATGAGTTCTCACGAATGCTGAAACAGGCAGGCAGTTTCGGAGTCAGAATAATAATCGGGTCTCAGCAGCTATCTGACCTTGTAAGTATCGGTCCTGAGCTGAGGGCGAACATCTTTATCTCTGAGGTATATGGACTGAATATCGGGAAGAGTATTGACGATGTCGTGAGGTTCTTCAAGCTATCGAATAACGATGCACAGTTCTTATTATCCTGCTCCAGGCCAGGCATGTGCGCAGTATCAGTGGGATACCCATACGCGACTACCTATCATATGCAAAGAGTAGCCTCCGATCTTGAGGCTCAGATCCTGTTCGGAAAACAGGAGCGCCAGGTTGCTTATACGTTTGTTCATCCTGATCTTGAATCCTTCGCAAAAGAGCAGGGTGTGATCATGTCCGACTGGATAAATGGCGACACAACAGTACTCAGGGCGGAAAGGTTCGTGGAATGGACTCAGCGCGCGATAGGAAGCGGGAAGGTCTTTGCATATATCGAAAAGGAGAAGCTAAATAACGAACTCATCCTGAACCAGAGCAAAGAACACTATCTGAGCGTCATCCAGATAGCGGCATATTTCATTGACAGAAATATCAAAGTCGAGGTTAATCACTATGAAGACGCTGATGTGGTTGCCTGGCTGCCGGACGGACCAATGGCATTTGAGTACCAGACCTCTGGATATAACGACCCGAAGAGATTGACCGAGAAGAGGAAAAACTGCGAAAACAAGTACGGTCGTCTGTTTTTTGTGGGGAATACTCAGAGCGTAAAAGAGGTCGCGCTTTCGATAGAAACTGACGAAATAGTTATTCCGAGGGGAACTCGCCTGGAGGAGAAGATAAAAGAACTGCTGGGTGAAAAAACTATACAGAATGAATAGAATCTGGTTGTTTTGGAGTGTTTGTTTTTGGAAGGAGGGGTTTTAAGGGGAGAATAGCTGAAGCTACTTTATTATTGGGGGTGTTGCCAGGCTGCTACACTATTGTTTTATAGATAAATCGTGGGTGGTAGAGTGTGTGAGACCGATGGGGTTATAATAAGGATTTGTGAAGGGTCTGTTCGATCGTGAGCGTGGAATCAAATTCTTCTTCTGTATACTTCCATCCATCGTGCCTTCCAGTCTCACTATTCTTTTGAACAGTAATGTATCTCGGATTCAACTGCTCCAGGAAGTCAAAGTCGGACTCAGCCGGATCAAGTACGGTAAATGAGTTC
>UBJH01001773.1_pt1 | contig 32279 bp, 34 predicted proteins | sample 2193721 | NCBI WGS metagenome assembly UBJH01 (sample SAMEA4703186, study PRJEB27089) | metagenome | reverse complement strand
AGTAAGTAGTTGGGGTGCCGGTTCGGCCGACTCGAGGATACGCCAGCCTGCCAATGCGAACAGGAGCAGTCCTACTGCAAATATCCACATCACTCTGGACCGTCTCATCTCATTCCCTCCATGCCGCCTAACTCGTGGCCTCAGAAAGGACCGGAGTAACACCCATCCTGCATACACAGCCTTCATCACCTAACCCTCGAATTCTTCAGCTCTTACACTACGTCTGTCGATACGACAGTTGGTATGACTCACGCAATATCTACATAAATATACATATGTTGCCGTCTCCTGGAGTCAATACCATGCTTCGTTGGAAATGAGTGCCACCCAGGAAGAGTGATACCCGCGATAAGCCGGGCGGGTAAAGCGGACATTGGCATGGCAGCGTGCCGATGTGCGGCGCGCAGCCCCCTCCGGCAATCCGCTTGTAATCTGAGTTTCAACTATCATTAAGAGAAAAAGCGGCTCTCGCATCGAGAGCCGCTTTTTCTCGGTCTTTCGCGTCGACTCAGCTCTTCGTAATAGAGTGCACGGTAAGCTTCCCCGTCGGCCTCAGTGTAACTGACTGTTACCTTATCGCCTGGCTTCACTTTAGCCAGAGCCTTTGCAGCGTTGTCCACAACGCTGAACGTCATCTCTTGCCCCTGAGCCTTTATCATCAGGGTCCTCGTGGAGGCATCTGCCGAGATCACCTCACCAGCGATCGTCTTCGTCGCGGCAAACGCCACTCCGGCAAAGGAGAGAGCCACCAGGATGGCGATAAGGGCGACTGCCTCTTTTCTCCTCATACTAGGTTCACCTCCTGTCATATTGAGTGGAGGGCAAACTCCGTGCCACACTCTGAAGGCTCACCGCCCATCGTGGTCAATGTCCTGATTTTTGGGAACCTGTTTGGGTAGCTTCGGGCCGAGTCTTGGACATATCGAGTTCCTCTTCACGGATAGGCAGGCAGGATCTAAACAGCAGCTTGTACCGGTTACCTTGTAAGAGTTATATAGTTCGGGACGCGGAGTAGATTTTTGTGTCTCTTTTGATCTGCTGGATTTCGTCAATTCGCTGTGACTGCTCCCTCGATCGCATTCGCAGGCGAAACGTCCCGGGAAGGCTCAAGAAGAGCGGCATGATTCCACGAGGGCGATCAAAGGTCGTAAAGATAAAGAGAAAAGGCGGCTTGCGCTTCGCGAGCCGCCTTTTTCGACCGTTTCGCGTCGGCTCAGCTCTTTGTGATGGACTGAGCGGTAAGCTTCCCGTCGGCGTAACTGGCTGTTAGCCACCAAGCGGGTAGGGGAACACATGGTGGCACAAAGGTCGCTCCCCCTCGGCTTGGTGAATGTAACGGACCGCTACCTTGGCGCCTGGACTAAGGTTAACCAGGTCGTTTACAGCGGTATCCACCACGTCGAAAGTTAACTCCAGACCATTCACATCTATCATCAGGGTCCTCGCGGAGGGATTTGCCCAGATCACCTCGCCGGTGATCAAATGTGTAGCAAACGCTACTCCAGCAAAGGAGAGAGCTACCAGAATGGCGACAAGGACGACTGCCGCTTTTCTCCGCATGGAAGGTCACCTCCTTTATATTGAGTTTGGATCACAAACTCCACGCCAAACTCGGGAGGCTCACCGCTCATTGTGATTAACATCAATGATCCAAAATTCCCTCTGTTGTTATAATATGCCACGAAGGTCTCATACGTCGAGCGCCATCTGCTAATGTGATATTCCACCAGCATGAGGAGAAAAGGCGGCTCGCACGACGAGAGCCCCGCCTTTTCGAGCCGGTTTGCATCGTCTCAGCCGTTTGTGACGGACTCTACGTAAAGCTCCCCGTCGGCCTCGGTGTAACTGACTGTTACCCTATCGCCTGGCTTAAGGTTAACCAGAGCCCTTGCAGCCTTCTCCGCGTCATTGAAATTCGTCTGCTGCTCTTCCAGGAATCCGGTGAACAGGTACCCAACCAACCTTGCGGCCTTCTGCGCCACACGAAACGTCATCTCCTCTCCCTGGGCATTGATCACCAGGGTCTTCGCAGAGGGCTCCACCGAAACTACTTCACCGGTGATCGTCTTCTCTGCAGCAAAGGCCAAACCGGTAAAGAACGCAAGAACCGCCAGGATCGCGACAAGGGTGACTGCTACTTTTTTCGACATACAAGGCCACCTCCCTTCACTTGTAGGCTACGCAAAGTTCATACCAAACGCGAGAGGCTCACCGCTCATTGTGATCAACTTCCTAATTTTTAACAGCTTGTTTTGATAGCGTTCGGGGGAGAGCACTGGACAACTCGATCGCCTCTTCACGGATAGGCATGAACGATCTTAGTAGCGACTTATAAGAATTACATACTTCAGGGTTGCGACCCTGATTTTTGTGTTTCTTAGAGCCGCCGCTCGAGTTCAGCGATTCGCCGTGACTGCTCCCTCAATGGCATTCATAAGAGCAAAAGGCGGCTCTCATGGCAAGAGCCGCCTTTTTCCGCCCATTCGCGTCGGCTCAGCCGCCGGCCGGAAGCTTCGTGATGGACTCAGCGAAGGCCTTCCAGTCGCCAGCCTCATGATAATTAACAGGTGAGAAATCACTGAGTAAACTGTGTGTCGCTACTTCCACCATGTCACCTGGCTTAAGATTAGCCAGCGCCATTGTAGCCCGGTCGATGGCCGTGAAGGTCACCGGAAACCCCGAAACATTTATCGTCAGTTCCTGCCAGGAGGGGTTTACCGAAATCACTTCACCAGTGATCATGTGCAGCGCCGACGCCACACCAGTCAAGGAAAGGACCAACAGCATTGCCCCGAGGGTAACGACCACTTTTCTCCGCATGAATATTCACCTCCTTTTGTATTAACCGTAGGTCGCAGATTAGGTCACGTCAAGAAGAGTGCAAAGAAAGGATGCGTGTGCTTCCTAAATTAGAGCACTTGAATTACCTGATTTGCCTTCCTTCAAATGACAGGCCTCTAGAGTTTTCGAAATTTCAGGCAGGACGGCCCATGGACCGGAAAGCAAACGGATGGTTGGGGGGGTGAAAGACCTTTTTAGGACAGCGCCCCGATCGACAAATACTGCCAACTCCGGTGGCCTATCCCGGCGGCTCTATAGCTGATCAGTCGGCCTATTGACTCCCGTCCGCTCCAGTTCAACGCGGGAGTGTGGCAGGAGCCGGAACATTATGGCCGGAGGGAATCATCATGGTATTATGGGGAAACTTGGTCGAACGATCCAGGGGGGATTGACGAGGCATGGCGGAACAGACTTCAGCAGTCTCAGCGAGTACTCCCGTGACGAACTTAGCGGGCTTGAATGCGGCCCAGCAGGCGGCGGTCACCCACGGCGATGGCCCGTTGCTCATCATTGCGGGCGCCGGGACGGGGAAGACCACGGTGATCGCTCACCGGATCGCCCACCTGATCAACAGCAGGCGGGCCAGACCGGAGCAGGTGCTGGCGCTGACCTTTACCGAGAAGGCGGCGGCCGAGATGGAGCGGCGCGTGGATCTGCTGGTCCCCTACGGGTTCACCGATACCTGGATCTCCACGTTCCATGCCTTTGGAGACCGCGTCCTTCGGGAGCATGCCCTGGTGCTGGGGCTGAGTCCGGACTTTCGCCTGCTCACGGTGCCGGAGCAGGTCATCTTCTTTCAGGAGCATCTGTTCGAACTGCCGCTCGACTATTTCCGGCCGCTCGGCAATCCGCTGCGGCATGTGCAAGCAATGCTCCAACTGTTCAGTCGAGCCAAGGACGAGGATGTCGGCCCGGAGCAGTATGCGCGTTACGCGGAGGAGCTGGCAGGTCGAGCGGCGGCCTCTCCCGATGATAAGGCGCTGGCAGAGCTGGCGAAGCAGGAGGCAGAGATCGCCAGGACCTACCAGCATTACCAGGAGTTGATGGCTCGTGAAGGGAAGTTAGACTTTGGCGACCTGATGACGCGGACGCTCGGCTTACTTCGGGAACACCCGCTGGTGCTCCAACGGTTGCAGGAGCGGTTCCGGTATATCCTGGTCGATGAGTTCCAGGATACCAACTATGCCCAGTTTCAGATCGTGAGGCTGCTCACGGCCTCCCATCGGAATGTGACGGTAGTGGGAGATGACGACCAGTCGATCTTCAAGTTTCGAGGGGCCTCGATCAGCAACATCCTCAGCTTCCGTCGGGAGTTCCCCGAGACCGAGACAGTCGTCCTGGCGGAGAACTATCGCTCTACGCCGAATGTTCTTGATGCCGCATACCGTCTGATCCAGCACAACAACCCTGACCGCCTGGAGTACCAGGAAGGCGTCGACAAGCGCCTGAAGCCCTGCAATGGTGACGGCCAGGCCGTTGAGAGCGTGGTCTTCCAGACCTATCAGGAGGAGGCCGACTGGGTGGCCGGGAAGGTCGAGGAGTTGATTGAGGCGAAGGCGTGCGCGCTGAGCGATATCGCCATTCTGGTTCGGAGAAACAGCGATGCCGATCCGTTGCTCCGGGCGCTGAACATGAAGGGAATCCCCTGGAGCTTCAGCGGGGCGAAGGGTCTGTACGACAGGGATGAGATACGGCTGGTAATGTCGTTTCTCCGCCTGCTGGCTGACCCATACGACTCCCTGAGCCTCTTTCATCTGGCCGGCTCCGATATCTACGGGATGCCGGCTGCCGACCTGACCCTCTGCAACGCCCACGCGCGTCGAAAACATCGAAGCCTCTATGAGGTGTTGCTCGATCTGACGAGACGGCCAGGCGCTGTGCCCGAGCTTTCCGGAGTCTCGACCGAAGGGGTCGCTGCCGCTTCGGCTCTCCTGAGCGACCTGCACCGCTATCTGGACAAAGCGGCCCGGGAGGTAACGGGACGTATCCTGTATGAGTTCCTGATGGAACAGCCGGGCTACGGCAAGCGACTGCTGCATTCGAACTCTCCCCGCGATCATCAACGGGTCAGCAACCTCGCCGCATTCTTCGGCCTGGTTCAGCGATTCGGCGAGGTGGCGCCCCAGGATCGCGTGGTCGGCTTTGTCCCGTATCTGACGATGCTGATCGAGGCGGGCGAGAACCCGCCCGTCGCGGAGGGTGAGGCGGCAGAGGAAGGGGTAGCCGTTTTGACGCTCCACAAAGCCAAGGGGCTCGAGTATGAGGCGGTATTTCTCGTAGGCCTGGTCGAGAAGCGATTCCCCTCGATCGATCGGCGGGAAGCGATTCCGCTTCCCGATGAGCTGATCAAAGAGACCCTGCCGTCCGGCGACTTTCACCAGCAGGAGGAGCGACGCTTGTTCTACGTCGGCATGACTCGGGCCAAGCGGTACCTGTTCCTCACGCGGGCGAAGGATTACGGGACAAAGCGGGAGTGGAAGCGCAGCCGGTTCCTGACGGAGGCGCTGGCGTTGCCGAAAGAGGAGGAAGAGCGGCCATGGCGAGGGACGGCAGAGGCGGTTATCGGTCGATACGCGCCGCCACCTCAGATTGCGAGCGATCTCGCTGTGCGTGCCGATGCACCGCTCAGCCTCTCGCACTATCAGATCGACGATTATCTAACCTGCCCGTTGAAATACAAATATGTCCATATCCTGCGGGTACCCGTTCTCAGGGAACATACGATCATCTACGGCGCCGCGCTGCATCGGGCTGTTCAGGCGTATAATACCCAACGGCTTGCCGGACAAACAATGTCGCTTGAAGATCTGATCGAATCGTTTGAGGCCCACTGGGTCAATGAGGGGTTTATCTCCAGAGAGCATGAAGAGCGGCGAATGCAGGAAGGTCGGGATGCGCTCGCCAGGTTTCATGCCAGCGCCGGGACGAAGCAGCCGCCGACATCGGTCGAAAAGAGGTTCCGATTCCAGCTCGGTGACGATATCGTCACCGGCATTATGGATCGGATGGACGAGCATGAGGGTGAGACCGTGATCATTGATTATAAGTCGTCGTCGGTCCGGGACCAAAAGGCGGCAGATAAAGAGGCCAGGGAAAGCCAGCAGCTTGCGCTGTATGCGCTGGCCTACCGGGAATCGATCGGCCGGTTGCCGGATCGGGTGGAGTTGCATTTCCTGACCCCCGGCGGCGTCATCGTCGGGCAGGCGGTGAAAAAGGAAAAAGATCTTGATCAGGCGGTCGAACGGGTTCGGGCGGCTGCAACCGGGATTCGGGGGGGCCTCTTTCAGGCGACCCCCAGTCAGTGGGTCTGTAGTTTCTGTGCCTTCAGGGCTATCTGCCCTGCTACCGTCTGGATCGGGGAGCGCCAGGGATGAAGATCGGGGTCGATCTCGACGACGTCCTGGCCGATTCGCTGCCGCATTTTACGCAGGCGTTTAATAGGCATTTTGACCTTGATATTGAACTGCCTGATGCCGCGTGGCGGATCGCCGACCGGTTTCCCCAGATTCCGCGGCAGGAGGCCGACGACTTCTTCACAGAACTGATTGAGAACGGTTTCTTCTCGTCCAGATCGCTTATCCCTCACGCGAAAGAAGCGGTGGAAACATTGGCCGACAACGGCCATGATCTGTATATCATCACCGGCCGGACCCCGCGGGACGAGCGGATCACGATGGACTGGCTGACGCGCGTCGGCGTACGGTCTTACTTTGAGGCGGTCGTGCACAGGACGTGCGACCCGGTGGAGCGCCACAAGGCGGATGTCGCATCAGGATTAGCGCTCAGTCTCTTCATTGAGGATGAGTTGACGGTAGCCCTGACGGTCGCGGGCACCGCTATCCCGGTCCTGTTGTTCGATCGCCCGTGGAATCAGGGTCCGCTTCCCGACAACGTGCATCGGATTCGGTCATGGCATGAGGCGCTGACACAGATTGCCGCACTGAACGGCGGCAATGGACACCGATAGCCTTGTTGCCGAGGAGAGTCGGGGAGCTATTTCTTGGCCTTCTATGAACTGCTATCGATTTCGAGCGGTAAGGGAAGCGGTGCCTCGGATTCCGAGAAGAATACGCTCTGGCGAACAGGTGGTAGTCGTATGTGGGCTGCACGACACGGGTTTTGGGGATCTCCCGCCGAAGCAAGGATCAGAGAAGCTCCTCGGGAATTTCCAGGACTTCTTCTTCTGGAGGAGCAAGCAGGCGGACAAGCTTCTTGTCCCGACCTGTCCGTTCGGCAAGTGCAAAGGTGATCGCTTTTTCTTCCTCGGTCATCAGGCGGATGAGGTTCGCCGCATCGTCGGCGTCTTTGAGTCCTGTGGCCTGCAGCTTCATGGCGGTAAGATGCGGCTTGGTCAGTACGGGAACGGAGACGCCCGGAAGACGCTCGGCGCTCTTAATAGCCTCCAGCTCCCATTTATAACGCGCAATCAGTAGGTCCATGCGTGGATATTCGCCCCTGAGATCCTCGAGGAAGATGACATCGTGCTTAAAGGGGTCCTCAGGGTTCTTGCTGCCCAGAACTAGCTCCGCCTGAAATTGCTCCGGCAGGTATTGCTTCAAGAGGGCGAAGAACGCATCAGCCCCGGCTGTCCGAATCAAGTCCGCGTACAGGCAGAAGTCTACGTCAAGGGTCGTCCGTTCGACCCCATGCAGGATCACGGCATAACCCCCTGTAACGGCCATGTCGACCCTAACGGGCAGGGCGTTGATAATGCCGCGGATTGTCTCGAAGGTATCTTTGATAGACTTCATATACCGGGACTCCCTCCGCTTCGGCCTTGAGGGCGAGGATATCGGTGACCAGACGGTACATGGTCTCCGCCCGCTGCAGCGGCGGCAGTCGAAGGAACCGCGCGCGCTCTTCGGCCTTTCTTCTGTCCAGGATGGATGCCACGGCAATACTATACCATGCTTCCTGCCTCTTTCACCAAGGTTGTCTCCCGGCTCATAGAGCCATTGGTCTCTTGTGGTGTCGACGCGCTGCAACTGACCGCTACAGGTGATTTCCACGCGACAATTGCGACGCTACCGCTCCCGGAATCTCCGGGCGCAGGAGCCCAGAATGCAGGGTCGTTATGCACGACCAGCTTGCCTCTCATGCTCCAGTATGGTAGCGTACATTTGTTGACGGCTGCGATGGACCGGCAGCCCGCGTGGTAAGTAGGCTCGTTTGTTGGCGCGCGCGCTCCGCTTCGGGTTGGATGGACGACGATGGCATCGGTGCTCATAAGATAGGAATTGCTAGTGCAAGAAGAGGCTAAGATGAGTAGCGAAGAAGGTAGTTCGACGAGCACGATCGGCCCGGTCCTGCAGGAAGCCAGAACGGCAAAGGGCCTCACAATCGAAGCGGCTGCGGCAGGCAGTAAGGTTCCCCTGTCCTTCGTCCGCCTCATGGAGCAGGAGCAGTTCCACCTGATTCCCGATTCTCTGTACCTCACTCGATTTCTGACGGAATATGCCGTCTTTCTCAGCCTTGATCCCAAGCAGCTCTTAGCACATTTAAAGGAGCAGGTGGATGCCGCCAGATTGAGGGAGGCGCCACATCCGACGTCAAGAATAGGCTCTCGGGCTGATCTTCGTCGTCTGCTGATCTATCTGCTGCCTGCGGTGGCCGTCATTCCCCTGATCTTTATCGGGCTCTCCCTTTTCTCCGGCCCGTCACCAACCGTACCGCCGGATCAGACGATGCCCGCGCCTCCGTCGGCTGAGACAGACACGCCGCCAACGGAGAGCCCCAATACTACCCCGCCCGGCTCGCAAGCCACCCCCTTTGGCGCGGAACAACCACAAGCAGTACCCCCATCCAATCTGATCACGGCTACCCCAGGACAGGAGCCTCAGAGCCCCCCCTCCCGATATAGGCTGCGGGCTGAGGCGAAGGAGACGACCTGGATTGGGGTTGCAGTGGACGGGGCGCCTCGAAAACAAGCCCTGTTACGTCCTGGCGAGACGGCGTCGTGGTCGGCGAATAATGGATTTGTTGTGACCATCGGCAATGTCGGAGGGGTGGCCCTGATGCTGAATGGTCGGCCGGTTCCGTTGAAGGGGGCGCGGGGTCAGGTAATCCAGAATCTTGCCCTACCTGAGAACGGCGGGCCGCCTCTCGCAAGGCAGTAAGATGGGGATCGGAATGAATCCGAGCATCGCCCACGATCATGGGGATTTCGTGAGTCGGCGTTTGCAGATCGGGATCGTCCTGAACCTGCTATTTGCCTTGACGGAATTGGCAGCAGGCCTGACCGCCGGCAGCCTCGCGCTCATAGGCGATGCGTGGCATAACTTCAGCGACGTCATCGGACTAGCCATTTCCTGGATTGCGCTTCGGCAGGTGGAGCGCCCTGCCAACGAACGCAAGACATTCGGCTATCACCGAGCCAGTATCCTCGCCGCCCTCGCTAACGGGATCGCGCTAATCGGCGTCACTCTGTGGCTGTTCTATGCGGCCATTCATCGGCTGGGATCCCCGGTTGTGCCTGAGGCACCCGTCATGATGGCGGTGGCAGGGATCGGGTTTCTGATCAATATCGGGGTCGCGCTGTCGCTTCGGCGAGGAACCAAAGATCTCAATATTCGAAGCGCCTTCCTGCACCTGCTGAGCGATGGGTTCGTGTCGCTCGCCGTCGTGGCAGCCGGCGTCATCATCCTGCTCAGCGGTTGGAGCCTGATCGATCCGCTTTTGAGTTGTGTGATTGGGCTGTTAGTACTGGTCGGCTGCTGGGACATCGTGGCGGAGACCGTCAATGTATTGATGGAGGGCGTTCCGCGAGGGGTCCAGATGGATCGCCTCTTACGGACGGTACGTAGTTTCCCGGAGGTCAAGGATGTGCACGACCTGCATGTCTGGAGCCTCAGCTCTCACGTCTACGCCATGAGCTGCCACCTCCAGGTCACTGATCTTCAGGCCAGTCATGGCAATCGGCTGCTCGACCGGATCAACCACATGCTGAAGGAGCGTTTCGGCATCGCTCACACCACGTTCCAGCTCGAAGCCGAGGCGTGCACGCTTGAGCAGGCCTGTGCGCTTAATTCGAAGGGACCAACAACCGTTCTTCAGTCTCGCTAAGACACGTTAGCTCGCTCTTTTCCTTTCCTCTCCTCAGTCGGTAGCTGCCGGCCATTCCCCCATATCTCATACGCCCGACCCCCTCCTTCATCCTCCTACACGCTTCGATCCAGGATCTCCTGAATAAAAATTTTCAGCTTCTTGAGTGCGGCCTTATCCTGGCTTGCGATCATGGCTGTCACGAGACCGACCACCTCCTGGGCTTCCGGAAGCGGTTCGGACGAGCCAAGCGGCAACTGAAACAGGTCTTCGACGCTAACCTCCAGGGCCGAGGCGACTCGTTTAAGGGTTTTTAAGGTCAGATTGCACCGCCCCGCCTCGATCCGCTGGAGGTATTTGTAATTGAGGCCCCTTGCCTCGATCGCGTCCTGACGAAAACCGCGCACCGACCGAAGAGTCCTGAGCCTTTTGCCCAGCACGACCTGGACAGCCTGGAGTGATCTTTCGGAGCCGATCTGCCTACTCATAGCGAGGTTGACATCTTCTGCTATGCGGTCTAAGTTATGAAGTATCCGGGCGCTTTCTACGCCGCGACGCTATACCCTTCATCCCTCGGCCCGGTGGGCCTTGGAGGAAAGGAGGATGCCATGGACGTTCAGCGCGTTATCGCAGGGCTCAATCGAGTCTTGGCCATCGAATATGCGGCCATGATTCAGTACCTCCAGGACAGCGTTCTGATCCAGGGCCTGGAGCGGGCGTACCTCGGCGACTTCTTCAGAGATCGGGCCAAGGATGAGATGGGACATGCCGAGCGCCTTGGCGACAAGATTGTGGCGTTGGGCGGCATCCCCACCATTGAGCCGGCGCTGATCACGCAAACGCTCGAGGTGGCCGAGATGCTCGGACAGGGCCTGGCGGCGGAACGTGATGCCCTTGTGGCCCTGAAGGCGCTGTTGCCAGAGATCCAGGACGACGTCCCCCTCCGTGTGCTCGTTGAGCAGCTTTGCTACGATACGCAGGGGCACATCGAGAGCTTCGAAAAGCTCCTCGCCCAGAAGCGACTCGTCATCGCCGCCAAGGAAGTGCGCCTCAAACAGGTTGCCTGATACAAGGCGCGGCTTCTCCATTGGAGCCCTCAGGGGCAGAGCGACGGGCTCAATCCTTGAGGGTTCCTGTGTGTGTCTTTGACGATTTTGCATGTCATTTTCGATTGCGGGATAGACGATTTCACTCGACTCGCGCCCCTTCCCAGCATCGTCTTCAGGGCCCCGATCTGAAGCGTATCGAGCTGGATACGCCTCTGGATGTACCAGCCGATTCCCTCGCCCCATGCCAAAAGGCGAAGCTCTAACTTCGTTTTGCCTTCAAAGGCCAGAAGGGCGACCTCGAGTCGTGTCGTTCCGTCCTCATTGAACTGACCCCCCAGAATAAACTCCTTTTCCTGAAAGGCCATCTTCCGACTTCCTCCCTCTCCTGCCATCCAATGCTCCTTATGCATGCGGAAACCTCCTGGGTGCTCAGTGGACCGTAAACAGCGCCAGCATGCCTGCGATGATATGGTCATCCACGTGGCAGTGAAACAGCCATGTCCCGGGGTCATCCGGTTCCATATCGACCGTCTTCATGCTCCCCGGGAGAAGCTCCACCATGTCGGTGCGGCTCCCCATCGAGAGGACGGTCTGACCATGCCAGTGTGGGGTGTGCAGATCCACCTCATTGCCAACATCCAACATATACCAGCGCACCCGTTCGCCACTGTTCATGGTGAGTCCTGGGAGATTGCCGTAGACGTAGCCGTTGATCGAGTGCATCAGGTTGCTTTCCTGAAAATCAGGATCATCCAGATTCTTTAGCGTTTTCTTAGGCTTGCCGGTAAAGTGGTTGACATTGTGCTCCAGATAGTGGCTGGCATTTTCATCAATGACGGTCCACAGCGTGACAAACTCCCGATCGATGTCTTTGGGGGAACCGTCAGGGTTTGCGCTTCCCTGTCGTGTGATAATGAGCGGCCCGACCAAACCGCTCATCATGTCCGCCGGCGGATTGACGTGGGAATGGTACAGCCAGAGGGAGGAGCTTCCGTCCATCGGGCCCGGACCTGATCGTTCCGGAACTTCCCAGATATGGGTGTGGGTTCCGCCGGGGGGGATAGCGTCATCAGCCTTGTCAGTTCCTGTGGTCCCGTCGTTGTACGGAGCCCCCTCAGAGTGCTTCGCATATCGGACGCCGTGCGGGTGGATGCTCACCGGGAAGCTCGCCATATTTTTTAAGACGACGTTGATGGTATCACCAACCTCCCCACGGATGACTGGTCCCAGGATGCCCAAATGCTCCCATTGTGGCCCGCGAGCTTTTTCAGTGGTAAAGGTGGCGTCGGTGAACTCGCGATAGACCGCCTTGCGGTACACTTTGCCGATCCGGTGCTTACCGCTCTGAACAAAGACATTTTCGCTCTCTCCAAACGCGCTTCCGCTGATCTGGTTGATGCCGGTCGGCGCGTAATCCCAATCAACCTCGACGGCGGCGACAAAGTACGTCCGAGTCTGCGCCGCCATGGTCTGCGCGCAGCCAATCAGCGAACTGGCCAAAGACAACAAGAGTGTCAAGAGAATCAGCGATCCCTGGTGTCGGCCCAATTTGTAGCCGTGAAGCTTTCTTTGCAAAGTGCTCATGATGCTTCTTCCTTTCTCCTCGTGGATGCCTGTCTGCGTCTTGGTAGACAGGGAAAAGGGGCGCTTTTCAAACATCCTCCCTGTATGCGCTGCGTGCGTTCCGGCACACAGCGAGCAGGACAGCGATGATCAGGGTCGCCATGGTTGTCTGGAGAAGGATGAAAGCCCCGATCTTATAATACGCGAACACGGGATGCACGAACCGGATCAGCCAGCCTGCGGCCTCGTCTGAAATCGCGGATAGGAAGGTCAGGTGGATCAGCCAGTACTTGACTCGAGGCGTGAAGGGCACGAACAGCACGAGGTGGGTCAGTGTCAGGATGAAGATGCCCATCGCCAGAAGATGGAAATGACTAATCTCGAGCAGGACCTTGAAGCTGCGGGGAGGCATGAACTGTGCCTCGGATCCCCGGTAGAAGGCGACGACGGACTCGTAATCAAGCCCCATCTGGTTAAAGAAGAATAATGCGTTGGTCAGCCACAGGCCCGCACTGTAGAAAAGAAACCACAGAATAATGGCGCGAAGGAGCCGGTTCTGGGTCCACTCCCCCGTAATGACAAAACGCATTACCGCCCTCCCTTTGCGATCAACACCTGATAGAAAGCCAGCACCTTGCGGACCGACGCGGTCATGGCCCGAGCGGTCAAGGTGGCCCCGGTGATTCCGGCGATCCTTCCTCCCACCCGGAGGTCAGGGGTCAGCCCTGCGTTGTCGAACTGCTTGAGCCACCGTTCTCGCGGGAGGTAGTCCATGGGCTCATAGAAGGCCAGGATAAGTGTGGAGGCTACTCGCCCTTCCGGAGAGAGCACAACCATGACGGCCTCAGGTAGGGTCCGTACCGTGTGCGCGTCGATCATCGCATAGCCGAGCAGTTTCTGGCCTTGTTTGCCGATATACAGTGTCACAAGTTTGGAATCCAGTGGCGTTCGTGCGAGGGTCTCGACCTGCTTTTTCTGGTCGTCTGTCAAAAAAAATGTCTTATTCTCAATGACGTCGGCCTCCGGGAACGCCGCTCGAATGGCCTCGTCCTTGGCATAAAAGACCTTGGCGGTCAGGTTGTCTGGTGATGCCAAGACCAGCACGCTGAGTAGCAGGATGGTCAAGACGCGCATCCGCCTTCTCCTTGAGATAGGGGGTTCACGAAGGCCTTCGAGGCGTGCTGCTCTACCGCCTCGTGGGCCCCGTGAACCCCCATTGTATCATCCTCTTTGGCGCCGGCTAAAAGTTGAAACCGAGGCCCACAGTGGCCTCGTCGGCGACCTTTCCCTTCTGCGCACTGAGGTTGCGATAGTCGAACTTGAGCACCACGTTCGGGATAGGCTTGAAGCTGAAGCCGGCGTTAATCACCTCAACGTCTTTTGACTCATCAGCGGTGAAGCCGGATGGGACATCAGCCTGGGTATCGATCCGCTCGTACCGGATGAAGGGAGAGAGAGACATCTCGGTCTCGGGGAAGATGAGCGGCAGGATGTCATAGCCGACCTCCGCGTAGCCTCCCATGATCCGGCTGCTGATAGGCTGCTTCAAGTCGATGCTCAGGGTGCGGGCGTCGCTGATATTCCCCTGAGCGTACAGCGTGCGGAGCCACAGCCCTCGATACTCATACTGGGCATGCGCTTCGAAAAGCGTGAGGTTCGGATTGACCTTTTTCTTTTTCGAAACCGTTGGATCGGTGCTCGTCTCAAACAGTTGATCCTGTCCGGTGTCGCCCCAGAAAAAAGACCCTCCTACCTGGAGGCCAGGGATGGGGCTGTAATCGAGACGGCCGGTCCAGGCCAGGTCCTCTAAAAAGGCTCGGTTGCCCTGCTGCCGGGCGCCCCGGATATCGGCGCTGGTAAAGCCTTTGGCGTTGAGGCCGTTTGTGACATAGGTCCGGTAGGTCAGCCCCGGCAGGATCGTGCCATGAAACCCTACCCCAAGCTCCCGCCAGGTGCTCGGGATGATCCGTCGCTCCACCTCCGGGCGCTGGTTTCCGAAGTAAAAGGTGGGCTCGTGAATCTCGTTCAGAAATCCCATCGGCATCAGGAGCAGCCCCGCCCTGATATTTGCCTGCTCGGCCAGGAGAAAGTCCAGGGAGGCGAATTCCACGCTGACCGATCCGCCGCTGGAGGATTTAGTTGACGAAGTCGTCCCATGCTCAAATTCGATCTCCGAGTTCATGATGATCCGGTCGGAGAACTTGTACCCGACATAGGTGACGAATCGTACGAAATCGCCGACATCCTTCTGCTTGTCCGGCCCCTCGTTGTCGGCGATATAGAATTTGGCGTTGGCCTCGCCGTAACCGGCAAGCGACAACCCTCGCTTGACCAGGTAGACCCTCGATGCCGACGGCGCAAGGCCGTAACGAGATTTGTACTCAACTGTTTCGGGAACTACGAGCTCGCCCCTGAGTTTCTGTAGTTCCTCGGCGAGGATGCCGGTCTTTCGCTCCTGCTCTTGTCCCTGTTTGGCCTGCTCTCGCAGCGCCTCGGCCTCTTTAGCGGCCCGTTCCTTCTCAACCGCCTCGATTTCCCTCATCCTTCGATCCTGCTGCTGCCTGTCCTGCTTGAGCTGTTCGATTTGCGTCTGAAGCTCCCTCAATTGTTTTTCCAGAACCTCTAGCGGTGCCGGCGCCGCGACTGCTATGATGGGCGACGCTATCCCGACCATCAATGCAGCCAAGAGGCATCGCAATACCTTCATTTCCTTCATTCCTCTTCTCCCTTCGGTGTGTGAGTAGGTTACTGTTCAAGTTCCTCAAAGCGATCCAGACGCTCCACCCGGCCGCGAAGTCCAGGTGTCGTGTGAACCACGACCTTCCCAGGATGGCGAGCGAGCGAGTTGATCACGATCCCTTCGATTCCGCTCACCGATTGTATGAACGCCATGGCGTCTGTCCCATGGATCATGGCAGCAGTCGCCAGGCCGTCAGCGCGCATGGCGCTCTTTGCAATGATGGTTACGCTCAGCGCACTGTTCGCCGGCGTTCCGGTTTGAGGGTGTAACAGGTGGCCGTAACGCTGCTTGCCAACAGTAAAGTAACGAAAGTAATTTCCGGATGTTGCCGCCGCCTCATCCTCGACTAGCACCGAGAGCAGCAGCCTCGACGGCGTGAGAGGATGGCGCACGCCCATCCTCCAGATACCCTCATCCCGATTGCGGCCGATGACTCTCAAGTCGCCTCCGGCGTTGATTAAACCACTGTTGACACCTCGTTGCTTGAGGGTATGCGCTGCGACGTCAACGGCGTAGCCCTTGGCGATCCCCCCCAGATCGATGCCCATCCCTGGCTGTTGTAGTCGAACGCTCCGTTTGTTGGGATCGATGGAAAGACCGCTGTGGTCTATCAAACTGAGAGCGGCCTCGATCTCCCGCGTTGATGGAAGCCGACCTCGTTGTGTCGTGCGGCGCCAGAGCTCCATCAACGGGTAGATAGTGACATCAAGGGCGCCACCGCTCATCAGCGCTATATCTTTAGCCTCCGTCAGCACGCCGAAGGTCTCCTCCCCGACCGAGACAGGGCGTGTGGCAGCCAAGCGGTTCACCAGACCGACCTCACTGTCGGACCGAAAGGTACTCATCAGGCGATCGACGTCCGTCATTCGTTTGAGGCCGGCCTCGATCGCCTTCCTCTGGACCGCGAGGTCAGGATGATTCGCCTCGATCTCCACGACCGTACCCATCAGTAGACGGCCGAGAGTGAGCGTCTGCATCCTCGAGTTGCCCCACGCTCTTCCGGATAGGATGGGCCCGAAAATCGCCCCCACAACGCCTCCGGCGATCGCCAGAAGGAGGCGTCTTCGGCTAGGGTCGAACTCGTCAAGGATCTGCAGATCGCGTTCAGCCATGAGAAAACCCCTTCCTCAAGTGCCTTCCCTCCATTTCGAGATTCACCTCGCGAAGTCCTGCGGCTTGACCGTATCCAGCCATGGCGTTGCTTCGGCATCAGTAGGCAGGGGATCCTGCCTGCCCTTGGCTCCTTTCGCTTCAACGAGCTTCACCAGCGTCTCGGTCGCAAAGACCGGCGCATGCAGGCGAATCGCCAGGGCCAGCGCATCAGCCGTGTGGCAAGGAGCTGACGTGTCAAGGGCGCCGGTCCGCATCTTGACGGTTGCCACGACCATATCGCCTCCCGAGGCGTCCAGAATGACCGAAGTGATCCCAATGCCACCCGGTAAGAGCAGGCCCTCGATGAGCGCATAGAGTGAATTCGTATAACATCGACAAGCCGGGTGGCTGCTTTCGATCTTCAGCTCGCTCGCAATGCGGTGCGCCTCTTCGCGTGTCAGGACGATCCACAGTTTCCATCCGGCTGGGGAGTTCAGGACCAGAGCCGTCTTACACGCCTTCCCGCATCGGTGAAGTCCTTGGATGTTCATTTGCCTTAATGACATACCCATACCTCCTCTTCGCGATCGCCGTAGAACGACACTAGACTTCCTCCGTGGAGGTTGTTAAAATTACAACGCCGGGAAGGCCAGAAGCGCAAAAGGCCCATAGGGTTACTTGACACAATGGCCCTCCACGGCGTCAGGCGGCTCCACCGCGCCGGCCGGCAAGCAGGGAGCGGTGGGGTCGCCTTTTCTTTCTTAGCGTTCAGTCTTCAGCAATCAGTCGTCTCAATTCACTGCGCGACTCCATTGATATCGAAACAGACCACGTGCGTTGGGTTGGCCTTGACGACGACCAGGGTCCCAGGCTCGATAATCCTAGTTGAATCCTGACTGCTATGGATCTTCTGACCGGACGGCAGTCGCACACAGTAGAGGTTATCGGCGCCACGGAACTGTCTGGTCAGGACGATCGCCTTACCCGCCTGATCGGGGATCAGGTCAATATCATCGGGTCGGATCATCACCTCCACCGCCTGTCCTCCCGAGAGTCCTCGCTGATTCGGCAATATACCCAACTCCGTAGCGATTCTGTCACCTTGGATGAGGCCGGGGATGAAATCGGCAGAGCCGACGAACCGGGCGACAAAACGGCTGGCCGGGGTGTGGTAGATCGCCTCAGGATGGTCAAGCTGCTCCAGGTGACCGTGGTTTAATACCCCGACCTGATCGGCGATGACAAACGCCTCCTCCTGATCATGAGTCACGAAGATCGCCGTAGTCCCGGCCTGGCGGAGAATCGAACGGACATCTTCCCGCATCTGCGCCCGCATGTCGGCGTCCAGGTTGCTGAACGGCTCATCCAGCAATACGACCTGCGGGCTTGGGGCCAGTGCGCGGGCCAGTGCAACACGTTGCTGTTGCCCACCGGACAGCTCGTGGGGATATCGCCCCTCAAGCTTCGAAAGCCCAACGAGGTCGAGCGCCTCCGCAATCCGGTCGCGTTGCTGCTCCCCACCCCACTGGCGCAGGCCGAACGCAACGTTCTCGAGGACCGTGAGGTGCGGGAAGAGCGCATAGCTTTGGAACACCATTCCTACGCCCCGCTGCTCCGGCGGCAGAAAGACAGTGTCGTGGGCGACCATTCGTCCGCCGATCTCGATCCGGCCGCTATCGGGAGTCTCGAACCCGGCGATCAGGCGGAGGGTTGTCGTCTTTCCGCAGCCGCTTGGACCGAGCAGGGCCAGAATCTCTCCTTTCTCGACAGCAAAAGAGACCTCCTCGACCGCCATGACCGATCCGCCTCCATAGCGTTTGCTGACCTGCTCGATCCGGATAACCGTAGGGCGCGGCGATGAGCTCTGTGCAGCCTTGACCCTCTTGGAATGGCTGATGTGTTCCAACTGAATGACCTTCGTCCCTGCCACCGTCATCCCTCCTGCCCTCATATTCACTTCGTTAGTCATCACACACATCCGCTCAATCGAGCTGTGATAAGGTGGCATCACGTCTGGTGATCAGGAAGAGGGGGAGCGCGGTAATGGCGATGAGAATCAGTGAGGTCGCCGCGGCTCCGGCGTAATCGACCTCAATGGAGGCGATCCATATCCTGACCGGCAAGGTATCGAAGCCGGCCGGACGTAGGAGGAGCGTGGCCGCCAGCTCCTTCATCGACGAGATAAAGACCAGCATCCACGCCGCTGCAATCCCTGGTCGAATAAGCGGGAAGGTCACCTCCCGCAGCGCCTGCCAGCCGGATCGGCCGAGGCTGCGAGCCGCCTCCTCCAGATTCGAATCGACCTGCACCAGCGCAGCGGTGCTGCCCTGGACCGCCTGCGGCAGAAACCGCAGGAGGTAGCCGAGGATCACCATAGCGGCAGTCCCATAGACCCAGGGCAGGTAGGCATTGTACAGAAGGATCAGGCTCAACCCAAGGACTGTGCCGGGGATCGCATACCCGAGCTGGGTGGCAGCCGTGAGCAGCAGTCCGGCCAGCCCCTGCCGACGCTGGGCAAGGTAGGCGACAAAGAGCCCGAGTCCCGATGCTGCCGTAGCCGCCACGGTCGCCGTCCAGAGACTGTTCCACAGAAAGCGGTGACCGGCGATGAGCGTATGCAGGAGGCTCATCGGTGAGCCGATTTGGTAGAACAGCAGCGCAACGGGCAGAAACACCGAGCCGCCGAGGACGATGTAGGTGCAGCAGAGGGCCGGAAGTTTCCAGCGCCCAAGCGGGTAAATAGTGGGTGGCCTGACACCGCTTCGCCGCTGGACAAAGCTGCGGCGTCCCAGCGTTCCGCGCTGAGCCATCAAAACTATAGCCGTAATGAGGATTAGCACGGTGGAGAGAACGGCAGCGTTTCGCTGATCGAAACGGGTATTGAGCTGATGGAAGATCTCTGTAGTAAAGGTGTCCACCCGGAGTAACGAGACGGCCCCGAAATCCGAAAGGGCGTAGAGGAAGACCAGCAAGGCGCCGGCCAGAAGGCTGGGGCGCAGTAGCGGGAGCGTCACCCGACGGAAGGCGTCAATCGGCCCAAGGCCTACAGCCCTGGCCGCCTCTTCAAGAGCCGGGTCGGAGCCCTTCAGGGCGGCGCCGGCCATGAGCAAGATGTAGGGATAGGTGAACAGGCCGAGCACGAAGATTCCACCCCACAGGCCATAGATGTTGACGATCGGTTCGCCTGCGCCCATAGCCTGGGACGCGGTATTCACCCAGCCGACCGGGCCGAGCAGCGTAATGTACGTGAAGGCGCCGATATATGGGGGAATCGCCAGCGGCAGCACGGCTACCGCCAAGAGAACACGCCTCCCTGGAAGGTCCGTGCGGGTGAGGATCCAGGCCGGCGGCAGCCCAAGGATCATGGCCCACAACGTGGCGAGAGCGGCGAGCAGCATGGTTCGTCCGATCAGCAAAAGGATGGAGCTATCGACCAGAATCGAAAAGGCTTTTATCCCTCCGGCGAAGACTGAGATCAAGAGAGCGGCTAGGGGAGAGGCCGTTAGAAGGATAATCAGTGCTGTACCGGCAACGGCTGCAGGCCCAGGACCCATTACCCGGGACCGCCACAGCGTTCCCAGCCCTCCCAGTTCTACACGTCGTACGTCGCCGCTCATCATACTTCGCTCTTCACCACACCTTTCGATAGATGGTCGACCCTTACAGGCCGGGGAAGAGGGTGATAGTCCGATCCTCCAGGTCCGCCAGGCGCTCTTGTTTGATCTGCAGTGCCTTGAATCCCGAGAGAGGTCTGACCGGGCCGGGATCTATTCCAGGCAGGAGCGGCATCTCGAAGGCGTGTTTCACCAGGAGTTCCTGTGCCGGCTTACTGAGGAGGAAATCCACAAAACGTTTGGCCTGGTTGGGGTTTGTCGAACCCTTGACGATGGCCACAGCGTTCGGATTGACGAGAACGCCCATCCCTCGCGGTCCCTGATCCGGATAGACGACCCCGACCGGCAGGTTGGCCTGAAGCGCCAAATGATAGTTGGGCGAGTTGGTCAATCCCGCGGCAAACTCCCCGCTCCCTACGCCGCGCCAGACATCGGAGTTGTCCGGCAAAACCTTCAGGCCGTTCTCCAGCAGCTTATCGATATAGGCCTTGGCCTTCGCCTCGCCCATCACCTCAACCAGAGCGCTTAGCCAGGAAAGAGTCGTCCGCTCGCGCGTACCGGCTATCGCGATCTTCCCTTTCCACTTCGCGTCGGTCAGGTCCAACACAGAGTTTGGGATATCGCCGCTCTTGACCAGGTCCTTATTGTACATGATGACTCTGGCGCGGCCGGAGATGCCGGTCCAGAGCCCACGGGAGCTCTTGTGCTCGGCTGGGATCGCCCGAGCGCCGGGCGAGGCATATGGTTCTAGGACCCCTTCCTTCGCCAGGATCTCACCAACGCCCGCCTCGGTGGCGATAAAGAGGTCGGCCCTCGGCCGCTGCCGTTCCTGGAGGATCTCGTTCGCCAGACCGGAGGTCTTCCCAACCTTCAGCGCCACCTTAATACCGGTCTCACGCTCAAAGAGCTCTACGACCGGCTTGATGGCGCTCTCCTTGCGGCCGGAGTAGATGACCAACTCGGAGGCCGATGCGGAAGCGTCTACATACACAAGTAACGATGTGACGAGCATAATAGCCCAACAGGACAGGACTCGCGTTGACAGGTACCCATACATCAGCCTTCTGAAAGGTATCATTGCGCCTCAACTCCCTCACAAAGCGTTTGAAGATACAAAGCTGCCTTCTCGTGCAGAATCGCTCACTGGAATCGGGCCATCGCAATCGCTTCCAGACTCTCTTCCTTGTGCATCCGCTCGTCATGCCCGATTTGACGAAACAGATCCGCCACGCTCGCAAAGGAGGCGTAGTCCTCCTCAAAGAGGCTCTTGAACGGCTCCGACTCAAACTGGGGATTTTCCGCGACGAATTCCATATATTCGTGCTCCGCATGGTCCTCAAATTGAGCGTTCAACAGATAACCCCACGACGGCTTGACGACGTACAGAAACCAGCAGGTGTGGTAATAGAGAAAGGCGATCACCTGAGGCAAGACACGATAGAGGAGAAAACTTTCCTTGATTCCGCGGGCGTGGGTGAGTTCCTCCAGGATAAGCAGGTGCCACATCTCGTTGTCTTGCGCCTCGCGAGCCTCCTTGACCCGGTCGAAGACCCGGCGGGCAAAATTACGATCTGCATACATGTGAGTAATGGCGACATAGGCGACGTTCTCCCAGGACTGATACGGAACGCGGGCGATAAGCTCCAGCACCTTAAATTTGCTGAACGTCTTTCGGCGACCATACACGAGGTCCATCGTCATGAAGAGCAGACGGGCCAAGACGCCGTATCTTGTCCTCGGAGATCCGAGCGTGACTTGCTGCGCGTGGTAGCGTTGTTCGACGGTAAGCGTCTGCAGTTTCGAACCCATGTTAACCCTCCACCGGACACATCCTGAACTGTACCCGTCCAAGAGCCGGGTGTGCGGCTCATGTGGACAGCAGTCAGTACCACCTCTCGGTTGCGGATCTGTGGGCACAGCATGACAAAGACATTCATTTTCAATTATATCGCACAATAGCGCGTCTCTTCGTGGGCCTCAGCCGGCCCCTATCACATGAACTCCGGGCCCTCTGCCGGCGCCGGCGCTGCAGTCTCGGCAGAGACCGTACAGCTCTAATTTGTGATGCTGAATGTGGAATCCGAGTCTGCGAACGACCTGTTCCTGGAGCGCCTCGATCTCGACGCTTGCGAACTCGGTGATCTTGCCGCACTCGGTGCAGATGATGTGGTCGTGGTGGCGCTCGCTGGACGCATGTTCGAACAGGGCGCGTCCATCGCCGAACTGCCGCTCATGGGCAAGCCCGGCATCCTTCAGGAGTTTCAACGTCCGATAGACGGTGACGAGGCCGATCCGCTGGTGCCGACTCCCCACCCGGCGGTAGAGGCCTTCGGCGCTGACGTGGGTCGTGGTGGCGAAGAAAGCTCGCGCGATCAACTCGCGCTGGCGAGTCGCCTTCAGCCCGGCTCGATTCAAGTACTGTTTGAACTGATGAAGTTTATCGTGCATGGCAGCGATAGTGAAAACGATTATCAGTATCGATAACCAGGACAGATTAACCGTTGGCGAGGGCCATGTCAAGAAAAAAGTGACCTCCCTCGCGGCAGGTCACGGGGTAAGTCAAGTGGTGTTGAGAAGGATTGGGGCTGGCCACAATGGCGATCTGCCCGGGGCGCTGATTACCGGGATTACACTGTACCGGTGTATTCAACCCGTACTGCCGCGCGACCGAACCCGATGCGCGCGTACACACGCTCCGCCTCCGGTGCGGCCACCTCGAGCGCAATGAGCGCGGCGCCTTCCTCGCGGGCGACGCGCGCGGCGTACGCGGTAAGCATGCCAGCCAGCCCGCGCCCACGAAACTCCGGAGCGGTGGCCATTCCGGTGATATGCCCCACGCCGACGACCGTGTGCAGGTGTACTGCTGCGGCAAGCCGTCCATCCATCCAGGCGCCGAGCTGACGCATGCCCGCCGACCGCATGTGCGCAACCAGCCTGGCGCGCAACGTTGGCTCCTGCCATGCCGACTTGCCCGAACCGAAGCTGACGCTCAGAATGCGCTCTGCGGCCCGCATATCCTCAGGCCCTGTCTCGCCAAGGCGCACGTCTGCCGGTATCGGCGCGTCGACCGCCTCGCGTTGAAACATCACACACTTGCGGGACTCGAGCGCACAGCCCGCCGCCTGCAATGCTTCGACCAGCCCCTCAGGCGCCATCTCAAGCGTAAAATTAAAGCACGGGCCATGGCCCCGCGCACGGTAGTGCGCCATGACCTCCTCGATGCACTCACGCCCTGGCATCGCGCTCCACGGTACGACATCGGCGTAGTTGTAGGCAGATACGGTGATCTCATCGTTTATGAACAGTACGAACGGGCGCATGATGGCTGCCAGGCAACCCATAGAGTGGTTGCGCTCAACGAGGTAAGTTTCGTAAGACTCCAAGGCATTGCGAAGTGATGCGTCCATAAGAAGCACCTTATCAGGTATGCCTATCAACCGTCCGGACACAGAGGGCCGCAGGACGCGACAGACGCTATAGACGCAATAGGGTTCTCAGGGTTCTTTGAGGAACGATAGGACAAGGCGGTTAAACTCCGCGGCGTGGGTAAGAATTAATGCGTGTCCGCCGCCCTGGATCACGGCCAGTTTGGCGCCTGGGATGTGCTCGTGGAGTGTCCTGGCAAAACGCATCGGGGTCAGGAGATCGTCATCACCGGTTACAATCAGGGTCGGCGCTGTGATCCGACTCAAACGATCTTCAGTGAAGTGACTGAGCGCGGCCTCAACTTGGCGGGCGTAGACGTCGGCCGGGAGAAAGTATGGATCCTCCATGAACCGGGCAGTGGCCAGGTCCACGAATCCCGGGATGAGATAGTCTTGGTACGTAAATACCCATGGACTGGTGGCCCGCGCATACTCCTCGCGGCTGAAACGAGTTCGCATCAGCGCGAACGAGTTCAATACGTCCGCCCCGCGTCGGTCGGATGAGGTGTAGGTCGAGACCAGGACCAGTCGCTGGACCCTGGCGGGATGGGCGATTGCCAACTCCTGGGCAATCGCCCCGCCCATGGAAAGGCCGACGATATGGGCCTTATCGATGGCGAGCGCGTCCATCAGGCGAACGGCATCATCGGCCATGGTCTTAATCGTATAGGAGTTCGGCGAGCGATCGCTTTGACCGGCATCGCGGTTGTCGAACGCCAGGCAACGGAAGTGCCGGGTGAACAGCGGCGTCTGCAGCCCCCAGACCCGGTGGTCGATACCGAGCCCGTGAATCCAGACGATCGGCTCCCCGTGACCGTCTTCCTCATAGAAGAGCTCGATCTGGCCGACTCGGACCTTTGGCATAGCGGCGATTGTAGGCGGGCAGGTGATGGATGTCAATCAATCTGGTGGGTCACGAATAAAACGAGGCACAAGAGAACTAGCGGTGTCGGCTGGGTCGGCCTCCTTCCTCGCTGTGCTTGACGTATGGTCCGGGGGCCTGGGGAGCGGCGAAGGTCTTAATTCATAACTTCGGCCTTGCTTAGAGCCGGTTGCTAGAGCATAATACAGACAGGTAGAAATTAATCTGCTAAGGAGGATACAATGACTCTGAATATTAAGGACCCCGCGGCCCACGCCCTCGCGCGAACCCTGGCTAAGGAAACAGGTGAGACGATGACTCGCGCGGTCACGAAGGCGATTCGTGAACGCCTGGAACGCGTCCGGCGGCAGCGCAAGCCCGACGCCACCGTCGCCGACCTCCTCGCCATCGGCCGCCGCTGCGCCAGTACGCTCAAAGGTAAACCCGTGGACCATGGCGCTCTGCTCTATGACGAGCGTGGGTTGCCGCGATGATCGTAGACAGCTCGGCGGTACTCGCGATTCTATTTAACGAACGCGACGCCGAAACCTACGCCCGTGCCCTCACCCAGGCCGATTCCTGCCGGATGTCGGCCGTCAACTTCGTCGAAGTGGCCATTGTCGTCGAAGCCCAAACCAAGGAGAGCGGCAGCCGTCAGTGCGATGCCTTCTTCCGGCGCGCCGGAATCGTCATCGAAGCCGTAACAGAGGAACAGGCGCACGTCGCGCGACAGGCCTATACGGATTTCGGCAAGGGCCGGCATCCGGCCGGCCTGAACTTCGGCGACTGCTTCGCCTACGCGCTCGCCAAGGTCACCGGCGAGCCTCTCCTCTTCAAGGGCGAGGATTTCACAAAGACCGACATCCCATCCGCGCTGTGAAGGCGAAACGAGGGCAAACCGCTGCTGCCCTTCTGCGTACCTGTCGCGTACCGCCACTGCTTGACACCCCTCCTCCTCTCGGCTAAGGTCAGATAGGAGGGGATGCAATGAATGTGGGGTCTCATGACACGAATAACGAGGTGTTGTCGCGGCACACCAATCGGCTGATCCACGAGACCAGCCCCTACCTCCTGCAGCATGCGCATAACCCGGTAGACTGGTACCCCTGGGGAGAGGAGGCGCTCCGCCGGGCCAGGGAAGAGAATCGTCCGATCCTGCTGAGCATCGGCTACTCCACCTGCCATTGGTGCCATGTGATGGCGCATGAGTCGTTCGAGAGCGAGCGGATCGCCGATCTGATGAACCAGCACTTCGTCTGCATCAAGGTCGATCGCGAGGAGCGGCCCGATCTCGATCAGATCTACATGACCGCCACGATGGCCCTGAATCATGGGCAGGGCGGGTGGCCGATGACCGTGTTTCTGACCCCTGACCTGCAGCCGTTCTTCGCGGGGACCTACTTCCCGCCCAGGGACGGGTTGGGCCGCCCGGGATTCCCGACGATCCTCAAGCGGGTTGCGCAGGTCTGGCGCGAGCAGCCCGACGCCCTCCGCACCCAATCGGACGAAATCACTGAAGGCTTGCGCGAGAGCTCTCGCCCCTCCTTGCCTATGCCGGTGGGACGGGCTGAGATCGCTGCCGCCGTCGCCCACTTCGCCGCAACCTTCGATCCGACCTTCGGCGGGTTCGGCGCCGCCCCCAAGTTCCCCGCGGCAACGGCCTTGTCGCTCCTGCTGCGCCACCACCAACACACCGGGGATGCCCACACCCTGCAGATGGTGCGGACGACGCTCGACGCCATGGCGCGAGGGGGGATCTACGATCAGATCGGCAGCGGCTTTGCCCGATACTCGACCGACGAGCGCTGGCTGGTCCCGCACTTTGAGAAGATGCTCTACGACAATGCGCTCCTGGCCATGACCTATCTGGAGGCCTTCCAGGTGACCGCTGACCCATTCTATCGGCGAATCGCGACCGAACTCCTTGACTACACCCTGCGCGAGATGACCGCCCAGGAGGGAGGGTTTTACTCCGCCACCGACGCAGACTCGGAGGGAGTAGAGGGAAAGTTCTACGTCTGGGCGCCGGCCGAAATCGACGCGATCCTGGGGCAGGAGGAGGCGCGCCGCTTTTGCGCCTATTACGACATCACGGAGAGCGGTAACTGGGAGGGCAAGTCCATTCCCAACATCCGGCGCACGGCCGCGCAGGTGGCCACAAAGCTCGGGATCACCGTCGAGGAGCTTCAGTCCTCGCTCGACCAAGCGCGGTGCAAGCTCTATGGAGCCCGGCGGCAACGCGTGCCGCCCGGTCTGGACGACAAGATCCTCACGGCCTGGAACGGGCTGATGATCAGCGCGATGGCCGAGGGCTACCGCATCCTGGGCGAGCGGCGGCACCTTGACGGCGCTGTCCGCGCGGCCGACTTTCTGCTCTCCACGCTCCTGCAACCGGACGGGCGACTGCTGCGAACCTACCGGAGCGGCGTCGCGCATCTGAACGCCTACCTTGAGGATTATGCCTGCCTCTGCGAGGGACTGATCGACCTGTACGAGGCGGGCGGCGCGGCCCGCTATCTCCATGAAGCCATAAGAATGGCCGAGCGCCTGCTGGCCGATTTCCTCGATGACGAAAGCGGCGCCTTCTGTACCACGTCGCGGGACCACGAATCGCTGATCCTGCGCCATCGCGAGGGGACGGATGGCGCTAACCCCAGCGCCAACGCCGTGGCGGCCTCGGTGCTGGCCCGCCTCTCATTCCACCTGGACCGAGAAGAGTGGCGAAGGGCGGCAGAGCGGGGAATCAGCGCGTACGGGCAGCAGATCGCCCACTATCCGCACGCCTTCGCCAAGAGCCTCGCCGTCACGGATCTGCTCCTGGAGGGACCGGCGGAGTTGGCCCTGATCGGCAGCCCGGAAGAAGCAGGGTACGAGGCGCTCCGCATGGAGGTCGGTCGCCACTATCTTCCAAATCGAATCATTGTGCACCACGATCCGGCGGCAGGCGAGCCCCCCGATTTCCCTCTGGTAAAGGGGAAAGGGTTGGTCGATGGTCGCGCGGCACTCTACCTCTGCCGGAACTTCACCTGTCAGGCCCCCATCACCGACCCGGCGCAGGCGGCCGAACTCCTTGACGGTGCCGCGCGGCGTGGCCCAGGCGGTAGACGGTCAGCCGTCGGCAGCTTCCTGCATGGTAGCGCGACGGAGGCCGGCACTACTGCCTATGCAAAACGCTTCGCCCCATTGAACTACGGGCCGCTCGGGGCAACCGGCCTAACCACCGGCAAGCTGGGCTTCGGTGGCTACCGGATCGACGATGAGACGCCCGAACACACCGAAGCCCTCGAGCAGGCGCTGCGCCATGGCTGCAACCTGATCGATACCTCCACCAACTACATGGATGGCGGCAGTGAGCGGTGTGTCGGGGCCGTCCTCGGCGAGCTGGTGCGGGCCGGAACGCTGCGCCGCGAAGAGGTCATCGTCGTCTCGAAGATCGGCTACGTCCAGGGACAGAACCTGGAGCTGGCCCAGAAGCGAGAGGCGGAGGACAGGCCGTTTCCGGAGATGGTCAAATACATGGACGGCTGCTGGCACTGCATCCATCCGGAGTTCCTGCGCGAGCAGCTCGAACTGTCGCTCACCCGGCTGCAAATCGAGACCCTCGATGTCTGCCTGCTGCACAATCCTGAGTACTTCCTCTCAGACGCTAAGGCGCGCAGGCGCGGCGACCTGGCGACTGCTCGTGACGAGTTCTACCGGCGGCTGCAAGAGGCCTTTCGCTTCTTTGAAAGTCAGGTTGCAGCCGGCACGATCCAATGGTATGGCGTCTCGTCGAACACGGTCGTGTCGCCTGCGGCTGATCCGGAGGCGACGTCGCTGACCCGAATGCTTGCCGCCGCGCGAGAGGCTGGTGGGCCGGCCCACCACTTCCGAATCCTGCAACTCCCGATGAATCTGTTCGAGGCGGGCGCGCTTCTCACGCGGAACACCGGGCCGGACAATCGGCAGACGGCGCTGGAGACCGCATCCGGCGCGGCAATCGGTGTCCTGGTCAACCGGCCGCTCAATGCCATCGTCGGCAACAGGATGGTCCGGCTGGCGGCGAGCCAGCACCGGCGCGTCCATGACGCGATCTCGGCGGCCATCGACCCGTTCCTCCCTGAGGAACGACGAAGCGAGAGCTTGTCCCGGAAGGCGCTCTGGGCCCTGGCCAGCACCCCGAGCGTCAGTTGCGTCCTGAACGGCATGCGGACCCGCGACTATGTTCATGACTCGCTCGGCATCTTGCCGTGGCCTCCGCTCGCTGACGTCATCCCGATCTATCAGGCCGTGCAGGACCTCAAGCTTCACGGGGTCTAGAGTGCGGCGAGCGCTTGACTTGAGCCGGGTAAGCGGGTAGCCTGTGAAGCTTGAGTGGCAAAGGGGACTTCACGATGGTGCCTGAGATGCTGACAAAATGCGTACATGCGCTGCCGGGGTATCTCCCGCCCCATAAACGGGATAAGCGACGCGCCGACAGTTATTTGAAGACGCTCGAAACGCGCGCGAAGGAGAAGGTCGCGCTCGAAGCCCAACTGGAGGCGAATCGACTGAAGCGGGCGGAGTTCTGGAAGCAGAACGGCTACGGGTGGCTACTTCGGCTTGACCGTTACGCGACATGGAAAGAGAAACATGCGGCCTATCAGGCGCTCGCGGAAGAGCGGGTACAGCTCATTGAGAAGCTTCGGCAGAAGACCCTGGACCTTCACCGTAGCCCTGAGGACAAGGACGGCGATGGTCTGGTCGATACCGATCAATACCCGGACAAGATCGGCCAGAAGAAGGCGAAGCCGGCCTGGATTGCGTTGGTCGATCCCGGCAACTGCTCCGGGTGCAGTGGTCATAATGTCAAGCATGGGGAGTGGGTAACGCCGTGTCAATCGGTCTGCCCGGTGGATTGCATCTCGCACCTGACGCCAGAACAGGTCAAGATGCATGGGTACGACCGGGGTGTCCATGACAATGTACCGCCCGTTCAGATCCGGTTCGATGAATGTATCGGGTGCGACAAATGTTCGCAGGCATGCTCACGAGATGCGTGGAACGCCATCACCATGGTGAGGACCGAGAAACTCGAGGAGTTTTTCGGGGTCAAGCTCACCAATAAATACCCAGGCCGCGCCTCGAACGACATCGACTTCGGTCGGCTGGACCAACTCACCGACGAAGAGTTCTGCAGCCTGTACACGACGGTATGACCCCGATGGACCGAGCGCAGATCGCTGAAATGATCCGGGCTTATGGGCGGGCCGCTCCAGTGCTGGAAAAGGAGCGGCTGCGGTGGCTTGCCCGCCTTACACCGCAAGAGGCCCGAGCGCACTATGAATCGCTCTATGAGGCGTGGGAGCGCGGGGGGCGTCTCGCAGGAGGCGATTGGAGAGCACTAGATCGATGGCGTCTTGAGACCAAGCTCGCCGTGCGTCAGACTTTTGCGCTCCTGGCCGCTTCGAGGAGCAAGCAGTGATTCCGCCCCTCGGAGCCGCGTGGGAGGTCCACGATTTTCTTACCAGACTCGGCCTTCCCTACGTGTTGATTGGGGGCCTTGCTGTACAATACTGGGGTGAGCCGCGACTGACCGTCGATGCGGATTTCACAGTATCCGATTCGCTGAACGATCCTGAAAAATTTGCCCATACCCTCATTGAGCGCTTCTCTTCACGCATCGACGACCCGATCGCCTTTGTTCGGCAATCCCGAATGATTCTCATCAGAGCCTCCAACGGCTGCCCGGTGGATATTTCGCTGGCCTTACCGGGTTATGAGGACGAGGTCATGCACCGCGCAGTGGACTACGAGCTTGAACCCGGCAAGATAATCAGATTGTGCTCGGCGGAGGACCTCATAATTCACAAGACAGTCGCTGGCCGCCCCCAGGATCTGCGGGACATCGAGGGGGTGATTGCGCGGCGACATAGCGCGCTGGACGTCGCCTACATTCGCCGGTGGCTGACCGAGTTCGCCGCCATCCTGGCGGACCCGGAACTGCTGCAACGGTTCGAGCGTCCCTGGCGGCGCCTCCAAGCCTTCAATGCCTGATCCCGAAGCCCTGTTCGCCCTTGGGTTCGCCCCAGACAACCTCAACATTGCTCACCCGCGCGGCGGGCGGCCCTTTCCGACACCAGGCAACGATCGTCTCCACGGCTGACTTGTCGCCCTCGAACACCGCCTCAACCCCACCATCCGACGTATTTCGCACCCAACCGGTGACGCCGACGGCTGCCGCCTCATCGACCGTGTAGGCACGGAAACAGACACCCTGGACCCGTCCCGAGATCAAGACATGGGCCCTGACGTGCTTGTGCTCTACCATCATTCCGCTCCTATTCGGAGACCAACACGTTTCGCCACAGGCGCCGATAGTAGCGGTCCAGAGCCGAGTCGGAGCCGATCGACGCCACGGAGCGCGCTATGATGCCGTAGACGGCCCCACGCGAGACCTTGATCACCACGCTCGGGTCCAGCAGATTGGGCGATCGTGCGAGCAGCGCCAGCGTCTTGAGACCGATAAACAGTGGTAAGACGCAGGCCAGGCGCATTCGGATTTCCCGCCTCGGAATTGCCAGTGTATAGGCCCAGCCTTCCTGGTAGTGATCGAGCGTAAGGGCGAGCAGGGACCGCAGCAATGGTGTGACCTTAACAACGGCGGCCGGATCGAGCAGGTCGGCAGGTTGAAGACTCAGCGCTTGCAGCTCTTGTTGGGGGAGGTAACAGCGACCTATTCGAAAATCCTTCGGGAGGTCGCGCAGGACGTTCGTCATCTGGAGCCCCTTACCGAGCCGAACGCCGCGCCGTCTCATCGCATCCCGATCCCATCCGGTAAGGGACGGGCGATGCGCCATGTGAATATCGGTCCAGAACTCCCCCGCGCACCCCGCGACATAGTAGGTGTACCGATCCAGGTCGGCTCGCGTCTGCAGGGCAACGAGGCGGCCCTCATCCTCTCCTGGAAAGGTCGCGAGGTCCATGATCATTCCGTCGGTCAGGGTCAGGACCACGCCACACACCAGCGACTGGTCGGATGGATCGAGAGATCGAAGGAGGGCAAACGCCTGCTCAAGGCGGGTCAGCAGCTCTCGCTCCGCCGCAATCTGCTGCCGTTCCACCAGCGCTTCTGTGATCGCCGGGAGCCGTTCCGCTCCGCCTTCCCTGATCACGTCTCGGAAGAGCTCGAGATGCTTCAGACGGTCGGCGCGGCCGATGAGGGCCGTGTCGGCAATGGTGTCTGCGGCCCTGGCGAGCAGGTATGCCAAGCCGATCGGCCGCCGCACATCACTGGAAACCACACGCAGGGTCAGATAGAATGAGCGGCTGACCCGCCGAAGGAGCGTGCTGAGCAGGTCGTTGTCGTTCATCGGGACGGGTGGTTCGACCGAGCTTACCACAGGCGGGGGTTAATCCAGATCGATGTCGCGGGTGGGCCGGGCGACGGGTTCATCTTTCGCCTTCTTGAGCAGCTCCTTGAATTTCCGCTCCAGGAGCTTCCCTTTTTCTTTCTCTGCCTCCATCGACTCCTTGAAGCGCGCCTCCCGCCGACCCGCCTCGCCCTTCAGTTCTTCGACCGCGGCCTTCAGGTCCGTAGGGTGCGTCTCCTTCGACGGCGGCTCATGATGCAGGACCGCACCCAGTTCCGGGTCTACGGTAAGCTTCGCCTGGCAGCACGGACAGATGACATCGATAGTGAGCTTCGGCCCTTCGTTCATACATCACCTCGATGCCCCTCGCCCCTTGCGGGAGAGGGCGAGGGTGAGGGGGAACTTTTGGAGCAATAAGGCTCAACCACACGAAAGACTAGCACACTGCACATGCCTTTGCAAAAACAGGTTGGCAGCTATGGCAGGAGCGTAACGCCTGGCTCAAAAAGGGCTACTCGGACCTGCGGCTGCGGTACAGGCGAATGTGGACCTTCTCGATTGTGGCTAGGCCCTCGGTGATGTCGTCGTCGATCAGGTCAAGAAAGGCATCGAGTTTCTCGCGGCTGTTGACGATCTCCACGACCACCGGCAGATCGAGTGAGAGCCGTTCGATCTTGAACGTATGGAGTCGACTGTGGGCACCGTAGCCCATCAGCACCCG
>UBJH01000161.1_pt1 | contig 33534 bp, 37 predicted proteins | sample 2193721 | NCBI WGS metagenome assembly UBJH01 (sample SAMEA4703186, study PRJEB27089) | metagenome | reverse complement strand
CCACTCACTCATCCCGAACCACCCTCCTTAGCACTACCGCGTTAAACGTTTCTTCATCCCCATCCTCTGCAACCTGAAATTCACCTTCATAGTACATATTTTCAGGCTCATGCTTCACCTTAATAATATCTGGTTCAAAAAAGTTCTCAAAACCACCTTCATAACCGCTAGTTAATACAGGCAAATCCTGCGGCAGGGATCTTAAAATTTCAACTAACTGACCGACTGTGAAATGGAATAATTCTTTATTACTCATTACAAGCCCTCACCGCCATTCAATTCCGAGACATTTTAATTTTTCCTGGAATAATGAATTGCTGCCTAGTTTTTCAACCACAGAGTACACAGAGAGCACAGAGCGATGCAGCTTTTCTCTGTGTACTCTGCGCTCTCTGTGGTTTTTCAAATTAGAACATAATAAAAAGTCCCTCAATTCCGCCTCAATCTCCTCAATACCTGGCAGAGATGATCCGAAATCATAAGGCAGATTCTTTGTGATATTCTGTATCCATGGAATCTGCACTAATTGGGCAACAACGTGTTGCCCAATTTTTGTTTCAAATTGAGAAACAGCTTGTTTCGCAATTGGCTTTTCTGAGTGCAAAAGAGCTTGTGATGAAATTTGGCCAACAGCTTGTTGGCTTCTTTCAATTCTTTGTTGTATATAATTTATAGAACATATACTCCGAGCTAATCCAACCGCAAAGGAGGATTTTCGTGTTGTTATTATTTCCTTCCACTCACTCATTTTCCGCCATCCTTATTTGAAGGTTTTTCCTTGGTAGTCTTGTATTTCTTCCCAACAGAAGCAATTGCAGAGGATTCCTCGGTAGCTGAATTATTGTCTAAATCATTTTCATTATATAAATTGAATTCCTGCAATTTTCGTGCAATCGTTTTCGCATCAGGCAATAATTTCTTATAGCTCTCAGGCAGGGCGGGGCTGATGCTATAAGTAGATACACCGATAGGATGAACCGATTTCTTCAGGGCATATTCTACGATAGTTCGTTTTTTGTTTTTGCAGATAATAATGCCGATGCTATCGTTTTCATGGGGCAGTTTCACCCTGTCGTTCAGAAGGTTAAGGTAAAACTCCATTTTGCCCTTGTATTCAGGTTTGAAATCACCAATTTTAAGCTCTATGGCTACAAGGCATTGCAGTTCGCGATGATAAAGCAACAGGTCAATAAAAAAATCTTCATCATCAACGGTAAGCCTGAACTGATTTCCCAGAAACGCAAAGGAAAAGCCCATCTCACATAAAAAATTTCGGATATTTATTATAAGAGCTTCCTCAAGCTGATGCTCGGAGTGTTCATCTGCAAGTTCCAGGAAATCAAAAGTATAATGGTCTTTTACCGCCAGTTTCGCCTGATTCTTTATACTATCGGGAACCGTCCTGTCAAAATTTGTCTGGTTCAGAAGATATTTTTCGTACGATTTGTTTTCGATTTGGTGCAATAAAACATTCTTCGTCCAGCCGAATTTCTTTGTTGCAGTTATATAAAATTCCCGTTCCAGATCATCCCTACACTTCTCGAAAATAAGAACGTTGTGCGACCAGGCAATTTCTCGCACCAGTGGTGCGAGTTTTGGATGGTCGGCATAAGTTTCATAAAATAGTCTTGCTCTCCAAAGATTTGACGACGAGAAACCGCCGATACCGGGAAACTCTTCCTGAAGATCACTTGCCAATTTAGTAACGATTGATTTGCCCCATGTCCTTCCTTTCTGGCGTTGTACAATGATCTGTCCTATATCCCAATACAATCCGATCAGTTCCTTATTGACTGCTTTTAATGCCTCATATTGAGCAGAACGGATTCTTTGTTTAATTTCTGTCAATAATTCTGAATATCCACCAGGGATTATATCTTTCATTTATTCTCTACCTTAATTTTCGAAAGATTTTCTCTTATATGTTTGTTAAGCTCTGCTTCTTCTGCGATCTGCTTTTCCAATTCCGATTTCAATGCATTGAACCTTTCAGCAAAATTGAAATCATCTTCATCATCAGGCAAACCAATATACCTTCCAGGTGTCACTACATATTTCAAAGTCTTCACGTCATTCAGTGTCGCCGATTTACAAAAGCCCTGCACATCCTTGTATTCCCTTTCACCTGTGCGCCAGTTGTGGTATGTTCCTGCAACCAATGCAATATCTTCATCAGACAATTCCCTGTTCTTTCGGTTGATCAAATGCCCCATATTGCGGGTATCAATAAACAATATTTTGCCCTTACGCTTCTGTTTGTTACGGCTTAAAAACCACAAGCAAGCGGGTATCTGTGTATTCAGAAATAACTTGGTAGGGAGATTCACAATGCAATCGATCAAATCATTTTCCACCATCGCAGTGCGTATATCGCCTTCGTTGTTGGTTTTGGTGGTCAGCGAACCCTTAGCCAGAACAAAGCCTGCCTGCCCGGTCGGCGCAAGATGATAGAGGAAGTGCTGAATCCAGGCATAGTTGGCGTTGGCTGGCGGCGGCGGCAGTTTTTTTCCCAACACGCTCCAGCGCGCATCATCACGAAGCAGCTCACCGCTCCAGTCGCTGTCATTGAATGGTGGGTTGGCGATGATGTAATCGGCCTTCAGATCCTTATGCATATCATTGAGAAAAGAGCCTTCATTGTTCCATTTCACATTGCTGCTGTCAATCCCGCGGATGGCAAGGTTCATCTTTGCAAGGCGCCATGTGGTCTGGTTGCTTTCCTGCCCGTATATTGAAATGCGGTCTTTGGGATCAATGCTTAATTTCTTACCATTATTCTTTTTATAATGATCCTGATGCGCCTCAATGAACTTTTCACTCTGCACAAACATACCGCCGGAACCGCAGCATGGGTCAAACACACGCCCTTCATAAGGTTCAAGCATCTCGACCAGCAGCTTTACAACGCTGCCCGGAGTGTAGAATTGTCCTCCCTTTTTGCCTTCTGCCAGCGCAAACTCACCCAGGAAGTATTCAAATACCCTGCCCAGGAGGTCTTTACTTTTGGCTTCTTTAGTACCCAGTTCCGCGCTGCCTATAAGGTCGATCAAACCGCCAAGGCTCTGTTTATCTAATTTCTCCTGTGCAAATACTTTGGGCAATACCCCTCTTAGTGAAGGGTTGTCTTTTTCGATAGCATCCATGGCTTCATCCACATCTTTGCCTATGGTGGGAAGTTTTGCACGACCCTGCAACCAGTTCCAGCGCGAAGAAGGTGGGACGTAGAAAACCTTTTCAGCAGTGTATTCGTTCTTATCTTCGGGGTCTGCACCTTCATATTCACTTTTGCCTTCTTTCAGCTTTTGATGAAGTTCGAGAAAGGCATCAGAAATGTATTTCAGGAAGATTAAGCCCAATACAATATGCTTGTATTCGGCTGCGTCCATGTTCTTGCGCAGCTTGTCGGCTGTCTTCCAGAGTTTCTTTTCTAAGGGTTCATCATTCTGGTTGTTTTTGTCTTTATCGTTCCTGGCCATCAATCAGTCTCCTGTATAAACAATTTAAACTTATTAATACTTCCATGCAATATTACTTCCCTTGGCCAAAGTGCATTACTTTTTTTCAACTGTAATGTCTTGCATCCTTTATATTAATTGCTTTATCTAATAGACTACAAATATAAAAAATAAGTCCCAATTCATATGAAAGAACAACCTAAGAAAGCTGTTATCCTCACGGCAGATAGATTTGAGGATATGGAATTTTTCTTTCCGTTGTTTCGTCTTTTGGAAATGGGATGGCAGGTTGATGTGGCGGCTCCCAATAAGAAAGAGATTAGCTGAGAACATGGATATACCTTCAATCCTACTATTACATTGATGAGGTTAAGCCAACCGGATAGTTTCCAGATTCATTGGCGCCCTGGTCTCGATCTTGAATTTACGATAGATCGAACTGGCAAGATCCATGCAGTTCTTTTCGTCGCCATGCTGGGTAAGGACATGCTCCGGTCTTGGTCTCATTTTCCTGATATATTCCATAAGCTGCATCCTGTCAGAATGACCGGAGAATCCATCAACTGTATCAATATTCATGTTGATCTTTACTGTCTCGGTTCTTCCTCCTGCTGCATGCACGGGAATTTCTTTCCAGCCTTTCTGGATACGCCTGCCAAGCGTACCTTCGGCCTGGTAACCTACGAAAACAAGCGTATTCTTTTCCTCCGGTCCGAATGCCTTCAAATATTCCATGACAGGGCCGCCGTTCATCATGCCTGATGTTGCAAGAACTATACAGGGGTCACGGTCATCTAAGATTTTCTGTCGTTTTTCTCTTGAATCGACCTGAACGAAGCATTTTGCAAGGAACGGGTTCATGCCTTTATGGAATATCTGGTTTCTCAGTTCATTGTTCAAATATTCCGGATGCGTTGTATGAATTGCTGTAGCTTCATATATCATACCATCAAGATAAACCGGCACATCCGGGATTAATCCTTTCCTGATTGCTTCCTCAAGAACTATCATGACTTCCTGGCTTCTTCCTACAGCGAATGTCGGTACCAGGAGATTCCCCCCTTTCTCCAGGGTTTCTTTGGCTATTTCCTGCAAATGCCTTTCAGCATCTTTCCTTGAAGGCTGCATATCCCTTGAACCTCCGTAAGTCGCTTCCATGACTATTGTTTCCACTCGCGGGAAATCATTGATGGCCGGATCGAACAGGCGTGTCTTTTCATACTTGAAATCGCCGGTAAAAGCTATATTATACAGGCCATCCCCGACATGGAAATGAGCGACGGAAGAACCAAGGATATGGCCTGCATTATGGAATGTCAATTTCATGTCCGGACCTATATCTGTGACATCCCCATAATCCAATGTTATGGTATGTTTGAGAACTTCACGGATCATAACCGATTCATAGGGGGCTTTCTTTCCCTCACGTGCGGCAACATCGATATAATCCAGCTGAAGTAAAGCCATCAGGTCTCTCGTGGGAGGTGTGCAATAAACTGGCCCTTCAAATCCATATTTATACAATAATGGAACAAGCCCGATATGGTCAAGATGTGCATGAGTAAGAACTACTGCATCGATCTGGCTTATAGGGTGCACCTCAGGAACATAAAGATAGGGTGAGCCATTATCTTCACCGCCAACGTTTACACCGCACTCTATTAAAATCCTTGTTTCAGGTGTTGAGAGCAAAAAACAGCTGCGTCCCACTTCCCTGCATGCTCCGAGGGTGGTCAATCGTACCCATTTGTCCTTGGAAGAAACGCCGCGGTGGATCTTTCGACCTATGGTTTTAAGAAGGGTTTTACGCTCTTCCTTGTTAGCGCGCATGAACTGGCGGATATTATTCACGGTCGTGGATTTCATCGGAGGCGTTCGAACTACCTTTGGTGTCCAGCCAATTTCTTTTGTGATCTCGCGAAGTGTTTCACCATGCCTTCCTATGACAAGGCCGGGTTTCTCAGCTTCAATTACAACCTCACCGGTATCCACGTCAAAAAAATGATTTGAAATTCCGGATTCTGCTGAAACGATCTTTGAAATCGCAGTGATCGCTTCTTCGGGCTGTGCTAGAACTTTTGGGTCAGGCCTTACCACAAGACGTTTTCTCAGTTCCTTGGCAAGCCCCTTGATAAGATCGCCATCATCAGCAAATTTTCGCGGTTCTTCGGTATAAATAACAAGTTCAGGCCCTTCAAAATCCACATCAGATATGGTGATATCTTTGGGAAGCTGCGCTTTTATTTTCTTTTTCAAATCATTTAATACTTCTTCAACTGTCATTATTTTTTATTCCTTCTAAAATACCCTAAACATCCTAAAAATAAAAAATGAATTTATGTAAGTGCAGCTCGTATTTTCTTAACTTCGCTGTCTTCCACTTGCATATATCCGTCTTTAGTGATTTTTACGACATTAATGCCATCACCTGATGCTGAATCACGCTTCATGGCACTATGCAATGCACGTATGGCGAGTTTAACTCCATCATCAATTGACATATTGTCTACATATCTGTCTTCAAGAACACCATATGCCATTGGTGAACCTGAACCTGTTGAAACCGCCTTTTTTTCCTCGATAATTCCGCCTACGGCGTCAAGTGAATAGATACCAGGCCCATTCTTATCGACTCCGCCTACAAGAAGCTGAACATAATAAGGGTAATATCTGTTACCGCTCAAGATATTGGCCAGCAAACTTACGATACCCTTTACGGTCATGGGTTCTTCTCTTCGCATTTTATAGAGTTTTGACTCTACCTGCATCCATTTCACAAGCCTTTGCGCATCCCCTACAGAGCCTGCGGTGGTCATTGCCACGAGATCATCAATCTGATAGACTTTCTTTGCATCCTTACTTGCAATGAAATGTCCCATCGTAGCTCTTCTCTCAGTAGCCAATACTACACCCTCATCGCAAACTAACCCTATAGTGGTAGTTCCTTTATATTCCATATTATCCATTTTAAATACCTCTTAAACCTCATCACAAAAAATGAGAAAATTAGCACTATATAATCTGTTTAGGGGTATAAAAAGGTTTTTGCCCGGTGAGCTAAATTACATGAAAAATCAATTTAATAAGATATAAAATCAATTTAATAAGATATATATAGAATGACAGGAGAATATTATGTAAGGAATGGAGGATGTTATGTCAAAATATGTAATAATATCAAACCTTACAGACGAAGGCGCGATGACTTTAAGGAAGAATGCAGGCAGGATAAAAGAAGTAAATAAGGAACTTAAGGAAATGGGGGTAAATGTAACAGATCAATACGCAGTCCTGGGGAATTTTGATTTCATAACCATAGTGGAAGCAGAAGATGATATCAATGTCATGAAGGCTGTTATCGAAATTGCTTCTCGGGGCAGCATCAAGACAGCAACTTATAAAGTAATTCCCATAGACGAGTTTATAGAATCACTCAAATGAATTTATAAATGTCATCTCATTTAGATAAATTCTTTAATTTTTTCAAGAACGAGAATGGCATCCTGACGTTTTATATCTACTTCATTCAGTTTAATGAAATCAAGTAATTTTTTCTTTTCAATTTCAAGGATAATTCCATTTTTACCGCTTTCGAAAACGACATTCTGGTAATTCCTGTCAGGATAGAATAACTTCCGGGCTATCTCAATAATAGCAGATGCCTGTGCCGGATTTATAACCCCTGCATCTTTTGCAACTTCAATTGTCATCCTGATATTAACAAGCGGGATCGAAAGGGCTTCATTTGATCCAGCATCAAAAGTCACAGCAACCTCATCATCCGATTCGATGATCCCGTTCCGGTACATCCCAAAGACTTTTCCTACGCCTATCATCCCATAAGATTCAAGCTCATAAGCTCGAAGCGCCCCCATACTTCCTCCCCCGACAACGATTATCCCACTTTTTAAGGCTTCAATTATTTCACGGTGACCTACTGCGGCATTGTCAAAAAAAACACCGTCAATTAGCCCGATTATTTCAGGAGGCGATGAAAGAAGCCTCCTGAAATCATGACGCCTCACAGGCGCACGATAATCTGCATCCAGTATTTTTCTTGCATCGCTGTGGCTTATGCTTGTGCCTGTGTACACCACTGGCTTCATTTAGCCACTCTCTTCTTCCTTTTCTTGATACGGTCCCCTTTTCTTTCACGGTCAAGCGTATAAAGCTCAAACATCGGGATTATCGCCCTTACAACCGGGATATCAACTCCTCTTGAAAGATTTACAATTATCGCGCCATCGGCGATGTCACCAAGTCTCTCTAAAACTGTTTCTATGTTGGCGGCAGGCGTATTACTTGAGCTGTCCTCTAACTTGTCCATATGGACTTTATCAAGATCTTCATACCAGTAGCTGTTCATTCGTTTCATATGATCATAACCAAAGGTTCGTACTACTTGCTCCCTGTCAGTGTCCTCGCGCGCTCCATGTATCTGCACGACCCGGCTTTGTGCAGCTTCTGTTAGTGCCCTTGTGACCGCAATTTCAGGTGTCAGATGCGAACCAGCGCCCATAACAAGAAGAGCCGGGTCTTTAAGGACAGTATCATCAAGCGCTGTTACTACCGTAGGAATATCAATATCAGAATCAAGCAGCCAGACCTTTACATTAATGCCTGCAACTTCTAATTTTCTTTTAAGTGTGTAATTCAATCCATCATTTTCAGTAAGCACGATTTCTCTTCCGGGATTTCGGGTGTATTCAGCTATACTTAGTGAATCCCTTTCTATCACTTCAAGCAATCCATGGAGGATCGCTTCCTCTATAGTATTTCCTGAAGCAAGGCCATTGGTATTGCTCCTGAACAGCTTGTTCCCACCCTGGGGCTCATAGGGATGGAAAACCGCATTTGAAGGAACGAAAACTTCTACATCGTTTAAAATGTCTTCCCCCTTGATCCATTCAAGTTTTGTGAATTCAGCAACAGGCTGCGGGAGAAGGAGTGCATCCGGGTATAATGTCGGATAGCTCTCGCAGAGTGACTCGTATGAATCTGTAACGGTCTCTGTTTGCAGCTTGATGCCACCCAGATTTACGCTTACTTCAGGCTGCTCAGCAAGGCAGCGCTCAAAACTTTCCATTATCGCAGATATCCTGGCATTTGTTTCTGTTGCGCCTTTTCCTGAGTATATGGATATTGCGCCTGCGGCCGCGCTTGGCCTGATAGCCGAGAAAACGGGTATCCCAACGCGGTCAAGGTCAGTGATATTGGCAATTCGGGTCACGCCTATCTTCGGGAGAAGCTTTGTTGTATTTGCAAGTGTGGTTTCAGGGTCAAATACGCGCTGTGTGCCTTCCAGATATTTAATATTCGGATCTATTTTTATAGCGCTCATTTTTTCTTTCTTATTTAACAAGGGTTATGCAATTCCTCAGTACGTTTTCGTAATATAAAAAAGTAGGGCATGGATCTCTTCAATGTAAAACCAGATTTCAAACCATAAACCTTATCCCTATTTCAGTTCCTCTGCGACGACTGACATGCATATAAAAAACGACAAAAGACACCAGAAACCCCAATTCCTGCGCGACGACTCCGCTCGCGTTCCCTTCGCGGTTATCGGCATATTCCTCGTGATCCTCTCCACGCTCGTCTCCCTGAACCTCACCCGCATGGACATAAAAATGGCAAAGACCATGTCCTCAAATCTTGAAATATCAGCGCCAGACCAGGCGTTATCATATGCAAAGGCAGACCTTTCGCGGGCTCTGAACTATGCAGGCATGGAAGCACTCAAGAAACTTGGCGAAAGTCCTGTTATCAAACCTGATAACACAAGCGTGTACTACAACGGCACAAACGGCGACCCTTATAAATTCAACATGAACTGGGCTCGCGCCATGACAAATTCAACATTTAACCAGTACATGGAATCAAACTACAATTACGACACTTTCACATACAGCGGATATTCAGTGAACGTGGACTCTCCCGATTCCTGGGAAAAAATAACCCTGACACCAATAAGAATGAAACTTAACAGGACTATACGCCCGCCGCTATTTGAACCGGGAGAGAATGGTTATGAGACCTACTGGAAAGTATCAATACCTGTGAGAATTCATCTTATTGATCTTGACATGAAAACCGAGATGTTGAGCGAGGACGCGACCGTGGAAACGCTTATCACATCACGATATCCGCTTTTGCATGATCTCACTGAAGAATACGAAACAAGAGTGAATGGCACAAATGCCGTGATGACAGAAACTACTGCGTTTGCCATGGCATACACATGGGGCCGTGGGTATATGCAATATGGGAAAGGCACGCCCCTTAACATTGTTGACAACGAGCATCTTTCCCTGATCCTCAACGGGGCGCTGCTTCTTGACCAGGGTTTTGTTTTTAACTCTGTTGATCCATTGAGCCTTGTGGAATACGCAAACCAGACCGCATCCACGATTTCGGAAAAGAGTAAGAAATATGAGGATGTTATACTTGATAATAATTCTATCAAAGTTGACCCGAAGGAGGATGCGTATAATTCAACTGAGGATCCTGCTAAGGCAAAGGAAGAATCACAGAAAGGAAAATACGATTTCAATGTCACAGTAATTACTGATTATTTGAACAATAATTCAAGGCCTGGCGGCTCGATCGTGAACAAGCAGATCAGCGCTGCCATCCCGCAGGTTTACAGTACCAGTTTTGCAACAGGTGTTGAAAGGCAAACTACAGAATATCCTGGCGCTCATGACGGATACGAAGATAGTTACAGCATTGATGCGTGGGGTGAACCTGACAGCATGACTCAGACCGCAACGATAGCAAAAGACCCGTATGTCCCCGGAAACCTTTATGGAGAAACATGGGAGCTGACCTGGACGCGAAACCATGTCTGGCGTCATGTGTACCTGGTCACTGAATCATGCGGGAAAGATTGCACGATGCAGGTGCCGCATTATAATTATATGACGGCTACTGATTCGCGGCTGGATAAGGCCGCAATTACATTGAAAGCTCTTGAAAACTCGAATACCAATATTGATCTTGATTTTGCGGCTAAGTCTCTTGCATCTAAAAATGACCTGGATGAACCTTATACTTCAAAGGATGTGACATACAGGTTTGATTATAATGACCCGAATCTGGAACAGGCGTACCTGTTATTCAGGAAAATTTTTGATGATAATAAGATATCGAACCTGAAAGACACGGGCTTAAATGGCGATACTGACGCAAAATCGTACACAGATGAACCCGCATGGGTCGCTGATGAGGCGCAGTATGCTGTTGATGATATTACGGCTATGATGATACGTGATATTCATCTTGACCCAAAGATCAATTATGAGAATTATCCTGTTCCTTCCGACCTTATTGATGCGGCACGGGATGACCTGATAAAGAAGATCGCTGATAGGGAGACCGGGTATAAGCCGGATTATTTCCCAGGAAAGTATAATAGCGCAAGCGCAAAGGTAATTTCTGTTATCCGCGAGTGGTATATTGACCAGGTGAAGTATCAGGTACGGGAGAAGTTTTCTGAGGGAAGTAAAAAGATCGAGGATGAGATAAAGAAAAACTTCTCTGAACCGGATAAAGTGAAGCAGGCAAACAGGGATGCAGGAAAGTTCCTGTCGGGCGGGTTCAAACTGCCGCTGGCTGTGAGTATGAGGGCATTTCATGTGGATGAGAATGGTAATATTTATCAGCCTGGAAAGCTTCAGGCGTGGAATGAGAGCGTGACGCTGTTGATCAACCAGGAGCCGAATTATCTGGATGCGCAGATGCCTTATGATGGAGAGGAGCTTTACACTTTGAAATTGAGAAATATTAATCTGCTGGGGGGAAATGGAGTGCATATTTTGCCATCTCTTGAGCCGTGGATCGCTACTTTCAATGCATGGTCAATAGATGTGGAAGGTGAGTTTGTGAAGTTTGAGGTGCAGGATGTGGATAATGAGGTGCATCCTGATCCGATATTCGGGCATGAGGCGCAGGTGTATGTGAGGGAAGAGAGAGCAATTACAGATGAAATAAATGATAATAAAAAAATTGGAGACAATCTACCTATTAAATTCAGTTTCACAACTGGAACGTTTATCGCTGTACCGCCCGGTAAATTAACAGGAATCGGGGATATAGAAGGAGATATTATCGAGGAATCTGCAGGATTTAAGGTGAAGAAATGAAATTTACAACATCAATATTGATATTAACATTACTGTTTCTAAATTTTCAGATTGCGGCAGCCTCTGAAAATGAATATGGGACCGTTAAGGCATGGTTTAACGGTGAAAATGCAACGGCCAATGGCTTACAATTAAAGATCGGTGAACCCGTAGAGGTAAAAGTTGAGATAATATCGAAGATCAATGGAAGTGTATTTGTCAAAATAAAAGAACCTGGAGTGACAAAAGCGTTTGATATTAAGAAGGGACCAAGTAATCACGATGTAACTATAGATAATTATGATGTTACAAATGGTTGGTCTAAAACATATACTTGGACTTTAACTCCTAATGGTGCATGGAAAAATGGGAATGCACCATTAAATATTTTTGTTCAATTTGATAAAATAGTGAATGGCGAAATAAAAGGTTATAAACCCATCCAATTCACCATCGCCAACCCTTACATCCTCGATGAGCAGTACACCGGCGCCGCCACCACGCCTGAAACGACCGCCTCCCGGGCGGGAACTCAGGCGAAGGAAGCGCCTTTCCTTCCGCTTATATTCACGGTCAGCGCACTTTTGCTGGCATGGCGCTGGGGGAGATAAATTACAAAACAATAGACCCTAAAAACATTAAACAATCTTTATATTACATCGAGATTATTTAACCCAACGAAACTGAAGAAATTGGCGGTCGAATGGCAAAACTGGCAATAACGGCGAGGGATAACAAAAACCTCTTTTCAAATTATTATCTGGATAACCAGATAAAGAATAATCCAGAATGGAAGAAAGAAGAGCACAAAGATGCTTTTACCGAGATCAAAAAGTTATACGACATTGAAAAAGATCATATTCCAACTCTGAATGAGAAGCAGCTTGAGCAGAGGTTCTTTGCGCCGATTTTTAAAATCCTCGATCATACAATCGAGGTCAATGAAGGCACAGATCAGGGAGAATTCCCGGATTATGCCTTTTTCCCGGATAGAGCCTCTCTTGATGATGCCCATAAAAAGATGGGTAATTCGTTCTATAACAATGCCATCGCAATAGGCGAGGTGAAGCGGTGGGGAATCGAGCTTGACCGCTTTGGAAAAGATAAAAAAGATCGAAAACGAAATCCGAGCCTGCAGATATGGATATATCTTCATGATGTTACTCCAAAATGGGGTATCCTTTCTAATGGTGCTAAATGGCGACTGTATTGCAAGGAGAGACTGCGGGATGAATATTACGAAGTTGACCTCCCCACGTTAATTGCCACAAATGATATTGAGAATTTCAAGTATTTTTACTATTTTTTCAGACGAGATGCATACTTGCGTTCAACAGATGGCACAATTTTTCTTGATGAGGTATTGAAAGGTTCTGCTGATTATGCAAAAGTTATCGGGGACGACTTAAAAGATAACGTGTACAAGGCGATGAAAAAAGTCGCTGAAGGATTCTTTTCATGGAGCCAGAACGGGCTTGATATCCAGGACGAGAAGGCGCGCGAGACGGTTCAGAAGTGCACGATGCTTTTACTTTACAGGTTCCTGTTTTTGCTTTATGCCGAAGGTAAAGGATTGCTCGACCTTAAGAAACCACAATATCAGTCTTACAGTTTTTACAAATTGAAGAATGAAGTAAAAGAGAAACAGGATGGCCCTCGGGAACAGAAATACCTTGGCGTTGGAACGGCACTCTGGGCGCATTTGAAAGACCTGTTCAGGCTCATCAATCAAGGAAGCGAATCTTTAGGAATAAAAGACAAAAATGTACTCGATGTTCCAGCTTATAATGGTGGGCTTTTTGATCCACAGAAGAATCCTGAGCTTGAGAAATGGATGATAGGTGATACTTATCTTTCAGAAGCTATCGATCTACTATCCCGAAGCAGGGCAGATGGAGGAAAGCTTGATTTTGTGGATTACTCAACGCTTGAAATCCGGCATCTGGGCAGCATCTATGAGGGACTTCTTGAGTACAAGCTGAGGGTTGCAGAAGATGAAATGGTGGTGAATGGAGGAGAATGGGTAAAGCTTGAGGAATATAATAAAGACCGGAAGCAGAAGAAAGTCTTTTCAGATTTTAATGAATTTGACAGGGTGAATAAAGGACAGATTTACCTTGCCACTGATAAAGGTGAGAGGAAAGCTACAGGCTCGTACTATACGCCCGATTATATTGTAAATTACATCGTCAAAAACACAGTCGGTCCGGTTGTAGATGAAAAATGGAAAGAAGCGCAGGCAAATAAGAAAAGTTTTGTGGATGCCACTCTTTCAGTGAAGGTGCTGGACCCGGCGATGGGGAGCGGTCATTTCCTTGTCGGCTCGATCGAGTTCCTTTCAGAGAAACTTCTTCTGGCTGTAAAAAAAGATATCGAAAACGGCAGATTATCAGATGAATCCCATCTTACTTCCGGCTGGGCGCGCCGCGAGGTGGTGTCACATTGCATTTATGGTGTTGACCTTAATCTAATGGCTGTGGAGCTTGCGAAGGTTGGGCTGTGGCTGACCACGATAAGCAAGGAGAAGCCTTTATCTTTCCTGGATCACAGGCTGAAGCAGGGGAACAGTTTGATAGGGGCGCGCCTGTCAGATATAAAGTACTATCCGGGAGCAAAAAAGAAGGATAAAGACCAGACAACACTTCCTTCTTTTATTTCACCGCTGTTCATAACTCACCTCATAGGCAAGATCGCAGAAATTGAGAAGATCAAGGATGAGCGCCTTGAAGATATAAAGAAAAAAGAAAAGGTATTTGAGGAGTTCATGCAACTGCCTGAATATCGAAAAGCAAAGGCGCTGGCAAACATTTATACGGGGGTATATTTTGGAAATGAGGTCACACCTTCACAGAATAAGGACTCATCGAATGTATATTACGACCTTTTCTGGGCAATAATGGGAGATGAAAGTGAGTGGCGCAGGAAGACAAACCGTGATTGGTTCGTGAAAGCCAATCAGATCGCTTCTGACAAATCCTTCTTCCACTGGGAGCTTGAGTTCCCTGAACTTTTTTTCGAGGGCGGCGCGCCGAAAGAAAATCCGGGGTGGGATGCTGTGGTGGGGAATCCGCCGTATGGGGCTATTTTCTCTGAATTGGATAAGGTATATTTAAAATCTAAATTTGATTCCATTAAAACTGTAACAGATGCTTTCGCCATTTTTATAGAACAATCTTTAAAGTTAGTCGCAGATGAAAAATTTTCTGGGTTAATAATTCCCAGTGGTTGGCTAACCGCAAGAATGCACGAACCGTTAAGAAGTTCATTATTAGATTCGTGCAATGTGAAAACAATAATTCATCTACCTTATGGCGTTTTTGCCGATGCATATATCGATACAATAATTTTAATAATACAAAGAACTAAACAACCTGATTTTGAAACTCATTTAACAAACGTCTTCCGCTTTAACATTCGAGAGGACGCTAAAATCATAGTTACAAATAAACTATCTTACGCAAAAATTTCCAATGCTATTTGGATGGCTGATAACCAACACCGATTCATTACCGTCTTTGATTCCAGCATTTATCAAATACAAAGTAAACTTCATATTCATAAAATTGAGGCTGGACAACTTTTAGATGTTAGTAGAGGAATAACTCCATATATTGAGGTTCCTATTTCCTCAACAAATGCTACTAAAGGATTTTTCGGTTCGATTGGAAGATATGAATTAGATGGTGATTTCAAAACCCTGCGCTATGATAATTCACTTGCCGAATTCAAACCAGAAAAATTTTTCAAAGGACCTAGACTTCTTATCAGAAGAATCATAAGTCGTCAACATAGAATTCATTCTACCTTTGTTTCTGATAATTTTGTAATCAACAAATCGTATCTACCAGCAATCCAAATAGAGCAAAGTTATTCATTGTTTTATATACTATCATTGGTAAATTCCAAGCTATTCTCTAAGAGTTTCATCTGGTCATCTGAGATTGCCAAAAGAGATGACTTCCCACAACTTGATATAGCCACTGTGAAAGAGTTGCCTATCCGCAGCATCTCCTTCACCACCCCTCCCGACCGCCGCGCCGCCCTTGTGGAGCAGGCGAAGGCTTTGTATTTTAATGACACCTTATTTATATGCGGGGACTTTGTGGGCGCGCAGCGTGCTGATAATTTAGACAGGATGGACAGTATAAACGCCTCCAATCCTGTTCATCCTATCCAGACGGCCGCCTCTCTTAGCGCGGCGCCGGACAGTCGAAAAATCCTTGAATTCATTGGCGCGCGCATCTCGGCTGTGCCAGAGGAGAGCGATGTGGTGCATGACCTGCTCGCATATCTTGCAGAGAGGATGATCGAGATGAATAAGGAAAAGAATGCAGAGATAAAAGGATTCCTGCGCTGGTTTGAGGGGGAGATTGGCGCGCCTGTTGAGGAACTCACGAGCAAGACCGCAATAAAAGAGTATTATGACGCTGGATTTGATGCGCTTGCTGGTGCGCTGGCGAAAAATAAGAAGAAGCTAAAAGATGGATATGATCCAACAAGACGCGAGCCGAAAGAGAAGCTGCAGGAGGAGTTTAACGTTTCGGTGGGGAAACTGGCACCGCTTTTGAAGAGGATAGAGAAGACTGATAAACTAATAGATCAGATTGTTTATAAGCTGTATGGGCTAACAGAAGATGAAATAACGATTGTGGAAGAGAGTATTTCAGGAGGAAAAGATTTATAATGACGTCGAAACGTACCAAAAATCCCATTTTAGCGCCCCCTATTAGAGATATCCTTCCAGAACTAAAGGAAGCGCTCCAAAAAAGGTATGGAACAAAGCTCAAATCCATAATGCTATTTGGCTCTTATGCGAGAGGTGAACAAACAGTTAGCTCGGATATAGACATAGCCATAATTCTTGAAGAATTCTCCCATGCCTGCATCGAAATCGAGCACACTGTAGATATTGTTTCAGAATTATCTCTGAAATTTGACACGCTCATATCACTTGTTCCCATAAAAGAACAAGACTGGCACACAAAAAAGACTGCTTTGATCTCAAACATAAAACGAGAGGGAGTGACTTTATGAATGATGAGATGAAGGCACTTTTAAAGAAATCGCAGGATAGCATCAAAGGCGCCAGGATTTTATTTGATGATGAATTATTTGGTTTTGCTGCTTCAAGAGCATATTATGCTATGTTCTATCTGGTAAGTGCAATCCTCCTTACAAAAGATATGAGTTTTTCAAAACATCAGGCAGTAGTGGCTTCTTTTGGTCAACATTTTGTTAAGACAAAGATATTCGAGCAGAAGTTTCACCAATATCTCGTAGAAGCTTTTGAACAAAGGCAAATTGGAGATTATGAACCTTTAGAAGAGATTACAAAGGAAACTGCTCAGAAGAGTATTGATCACGCTTTAGAATTCTTGAATGCTGTAAAAGATTATCTTTCTGAATATTCCAGAGAAAAGGAAATGAAGTAATATTGATAACTATATCTAATTTGGATAATTCATTTCATACCTTCACCTTCATCTACAGCATCTCCCTCACCACTTTTCTTGACGGCTGCGCCGCCCTTATGGAGCAGGCGAAGGCGCTGTACTCTAATGACCCCTTATTTATATGCGGGAACTTTGTGGGCGCGCAGAGTGCTGATTATTTAGACAGGATGGACAGTATAAATGCTTCCAATCCTGTTCATCCTGTCCAGACAGCCGCCTCTCTTAGCGCGGCGCCGGACAGTCGAAAAATCCTTAAATTCATTGGCGCGCTCCTCTCGGCTGTGCCAGAGGAAAGCGATGTTGTGCATGACCTGCTCGCATAGCTTGCAGAGAGGATGATCGAAATGAATAAGGAAAAGAATGTTGAGATTAAAGGATTCCTGCGCTGCTTGAGGGCGAGATTGGCGCGCCTGTTGAGGAACTTGCGTCAGCAGCTTTTATTGATGGCAATTTCATAGTCCTGATAGATGATGCAAGGGTTTACAGGGTTCTTGAAAGAGTGGGAATAAAATATATATCTTCAATGCATATTGTTATTGATGCCTGTCTAAGTGGCAGCATAGAAAAGGACCAAGCCCTTCTGATGCTCGATAAACTCAGGATATCAATAAGTGACAATGTTATCGAAAAAGCAAAAGATGTGATATTGAAATCGAAATAAGCATAAATATCAAAGATGATTATCTGAAATGTAAACTTCAGGAATTCCGCTGAATCTCTCGGAAAGCGATTTTGATAAAGGTATGGACACTCTGATACAAGCCAGAAAATTGACTTCACATAAGAGGATGAGAGAAATCGTGAGATAGCCCGCAGATGTATGCTAATGGATTCATGAAAAACCCATCCAATTCACCATCGCCAATCCCTACATCCTCGACGAGGAGTACACCCCGCGCCAGAAATAACGGAAACTGGCGCTGCGGCGAAACCGGCGCCGTCTCCCCTTTTCGCTTTTAGCTATGGCTATTCTGTTTATGGCGGTATTTGTAATACTACGTTGATCAACAACTGGAAATTATATGCTCAAGCATTCTCCCCAAAATTATAAAGGTTAAATATACCAATCATTAATAGTAGTTGATATGGAATGCCTTGATCTTCAGGGTAAAGTATGCCCCTTTGTATTATTTTATACAAAGAAAAAACTTGAAAAAATACCTGTCGATGAAAAACTGGAAGTAATAGCAAATGATCCCACAGCAAAAGAGACAATATCAGGTTGGTGCAAAGCACATCATCATGAGATATTGGAAATAAAAGACATGGGGACTCATATTAAGATTATAATTCTTAAACACTAATGGATTTTATAAGATTAATTTATTAGAACAGTTATAAGATTGTGCAGAAAGTATATCAACTAAGTTTACAATTTAATATTTGCTTCTTCTGACTCAAATACAGGTGAATGACATCTGGGAAAAAGGATGCAGGAAGTTAAAATAAAAGCAAGGTATTACAATGGAAACGACGCCTACAAATTTTAATGTAAAGGATATGACCGAGAATTCAAAAAATGTTAACGCCACTCTAAAAGTACTTGAAATTGGAGAGGTCAAGGACATAAAATCACAATATGGTGATAAACGAGTCTGTGAAGTAAAAGTTGCAGATGGAACGGGAAGCATCTTATTATCCTTATGGGATGACCAGATCGGCAAAATTGCAGCAGGAGATAGTATTTCGATACAGAATGGGTATATTTCCGTAGTAAGGAATTCAATGAGATTGAACATAGGCAAATATGGGAAGATGTTATTGTCAGAAGAACCGGTTGTTGAAGTCAACACCGAACTTAATATGTCTGATAAGCATGTGGAAATGCCCGACAGGCCACGACGCACGGGAGGATACAGTGGGGGAAGCGGCGGCCGCGGCGGCAGCGGAGGTTATGGCAGCATGTACGGTAGCGGAGGCGGCAGCTATGGCGGAGGAGGATTCGGCGGAGGCAGAGGTGGTTCCGGCGGAGGCCGCAGTGGTGGTAGGGACCGCGGCCGGGATTCAAGAGATAAAAGAGGTGGAGGAGGAAAAAGAAGGTAATATTCCTTCTTTTTTGTTTTTTATTAACCTTTTTTATAGTCAGCAGTATTATATAGTAAATAATGCTTGAAAATATTCCGGAAATATTTCTTTCTATCACGAACAAGGAATTTCGTGTTCTTGTTGCCATCGAAAACCAGATGAAATTCCATGAATGGGTTCCAATCGAAGAGATCGTGAATTTTACGACATTTGATAAGAAGGAGGTGGATTATATTCTCTCAAACCTGGCGCAAAAAAAGCTTATTCACAGAAATGTCCAGGCTTATGAAGGATACAGGATATACTTTGAAGCATATGACCTGCTTGCACTGAATGCGTTCGTGCAGCGAGGATCAGTGAATGCCCTGGGTGAAATCATCGGGGTAGGTAAGGAATCCGTTGTATATGAAGCCACAGGCGGCATCATTGACAGGCATGTTATAATTAAACTCCACAGGGAAGGAAAAATGAGTTTCAGACATGTCAGGATAAAAAGAGAAACTATCGGGGAAAGACGGCATCTATCCTGGTTATATGCCGCACGTCTTGCAGCTAAAAAGGAATATGATGCACTTGTGGCTCTTTATCCGAAAGTCAGCGTTCCTGAACCGATAGATCATAACAGGCATGGGATTGTGATGTCAAAAGCATTGGGGCAGCAGCTTGCGCATACAAGGCTTGATGAACCTGATTGGTATCTGAATGAGATATTTACACAGATAAAGAACACATACGGACTCGGGATTATCCATTGTGACTTGAGTGAATTTAATATCTTTGTTAATCCCGCAGGGTGTGAGATCATCGATTGGCCCCAATTCATCAAAACAACTCATCCGAATGCACAGGAGTTGCTTCGCAGGGATATTAATAATGTATTATCATACTTTAACCGTAAATACAGGATCAAAAGAGATATCGGGGAGATAACTAATACTATTGTAACCTGAATCATGCCGGAAAATATAATTTCATGAATTCCCTGTTTTTATAAGAGAAGGAGAATAGACGCCGCTGTTTGCTGGATTACTGCTTTTTCCTTATATTGCCAGGATACATTAGAACGTATTCATCTCTTGTGTACCTCTAATTCATATTCTATAAAGCAAGCGATCATTGTGCGATATATTTTCTCCACGATATCAGGGTCAAAATCATTTTCAACTGCAAGCCCTCTCACTTTTAATATTATTTCCTCCACACGCGCGGGAGCTTTGACATCTTGCGTTGTTTTCTTGAACTTTCACACATCATGTCCAGTGGAAAATCAGGACAGCTTCACGCCTGAATCCTGGGGGTCTTCTATCTACATGGTGAATGCGGTATACAACCAGGTGAGGTATTTGTTGTGCCGGGGAAGGGAGAAGATCAGCTTCCAGAAAAAAAGAATAGGAGTATAGTGAGCAGGAGGGGGATTATGGTGGTATGGAGAAAAAGTTAATTTTTCTGCCCACTACAGTTCGTATATATACGAACAATGATGTATATAGTTTACGTTGAGTGGGTATCATGCATTCGAAACATATATGTGTGGGGCTTCATAATCTTATAATGGGAGGTTTTTATATGATGATGAAACGCTTGCGTCCAGTCGCAGCCCCTCTTATCACGATCAGCGTCGAGAATATAGACGATGCCATGAAGAACGTCAAGAAAATGGGCGGGGGAAATGGTCAGGGGAAAAATACAGGTGGGAGATATGGGCTACGCAGCCTATTTCAAAGACTCGGAAGGTAATATAATAGGCCTCTGGGAGAATCATTATGAAAATCAAAACTCAACAAGCAGGTAAAGGACTTATCGCCAAAGCATCAATTACTATCAACGCCCCCATTGCTAAAGTGTGGGACGCGCTTATAAATCCCGACAAGATAAAACAGTATATGTTCGGTACGAACGCCGTTTCGGATTGGAAGGAAGGTAGACCTATTGTTTGGGAAGGGGAGTGGGAGGGAAAAAAGTATGAGGACAAAGGCGTGATTCTCAAGCTGGAGCCTGGGCACAGGATTCAATATAGCCATTTCAGCCCCCTTACCGGCCAACCGGACTTGCCGGAGAATTATCATATTGTGACAATTGAGCTATCCGGCAAAGGAAAACAGACGCATGTTTCCCTCTTGCAGGATAACAACGCAACCGAAGAAGCCCGTGAGCATTCTGAAAAGATGTGGAATATGATGTTTGGGGGCTTGAAGAAATTCTTGGAGACATAATTTATGACCGACGCCATTAAAAAACTTTTTGAGGAATATGAGAAAGCGTTCAATGCGCTTGAAGTTGAAAAACAGGTGGCTCTTTTTGCGGAACATTTTATTTCCGCTGGTCCTCTGGGCAGTATCGCGCTGGGAAGGGATGAGTTTGCCAGGATGGCAGGTAAAGCTGCCCAGTTTTACAGGAGCGTAGGCCAGACCTCGGTCAAAATCCTCCGGATGGATGAGACCGCCATCAGTGGTGAATATTCAATGGTCAAAGTCCGCTGGGGAGCGACATTTGCGAAGACCGGAAACAAACTGATCGAATTTGATGTTACGTATTTTATCCAAAAAACCGGTCCAGAGCCAAAAATCATAATGTTCATAGCTCACCAGGACGAGGAGAGAGCCATGAAAGAACTTGGTCTATTAGGGTAAAAATATGACTACAAAACAAATGTCAATCTGGTTCAGTACCATATCCATTATTCTTGTTCTCTGGGGGATAGTGTTTGCTTTCTTTGGTCTTGAAATTCTTCCAGTAAAGAACAGGGATATTTTGTTACCGTGGCAAAGTGCACTTTATGGTGCAATTATGATGGGCTGGGGAGTAACACTTTTGATGATAGGCCGCATCGCCTTTAACAGAAATGATACGGAGCTTATGAAGGCCATGCTTTATGGAATAGTCCTGTGGCTCATCGTTGAAGCATTGTTTTCGGCCTACCTTGGCGTCTGGTTCAATGTGGGAGTGGATATTGCTGTATTAGTATTGTTCAGCTTCCCTTTAATAAAAACTCTGCACCTCTGGGGTTAAAAAAAAAGCAATAATTTACAAAATTTGTTTCACCACCACTGCATAGTGATCTGAATGATACGGTTCAAGATTCACCAATTCATGTAACTCAAACTCTCCTTCCAGTTTTTTCACTTCCATATCGGTCACATCCCTCGGATCTCTTGTTGAATCAATACTTCTTGCCTTTATCATCAATATCAGGATACCTTCCTTTTTCAGGAACATCCGGGCATTCCTGATAGCGATCCAGGCCTGGTCTTTTTGCGCAACATCCTGATAAATAACATCTACTTCAGTAACCATATTTTGATATGATTTCGGATTTGCAGCATCCGCCAATATGGGAACAAGGTTCATCCTTGAAGTACTGACATTAATGAGATCTTTCATTGCCCGCGATGAGAATTCTACGGCAAAAACAGTTCCACTGGTAACAATATCTGAAACATGGCTCACAGTCGTTCCATTTGCTGCGCCAAGATAAAGAACACTATTATTTTTCTTTAACGAGATCGGTGAACCTTTTAATACCAGGGCCGCAAGCTTGCTTCGAAACGGGTCCCAGATTCGATATTCTTCGTTTTCAATATTGATGAGTTTTTCATCATAAACTCTTATTCCGGGAACAAGATTTTTGGTAATTAATCTCCTGGAATCATCTGGAATAAAAATAAAAGAATTGTCAAGCCCGGTTTCAATTAAATCGATTTTTTCCTTATCCGTGTGCATCCGCTATCAAAATTTTTTACTTATATTTCCTTAAGCAACCGTGCAATATCGTCCCCGATATCTGAGGTCGTATTCGAGCCGCCCATATCGTATGTTTTTATTTTATTGTTAACAATATTTTTCTCGATAGCCTGCACGATCTGTGTGGAAGCCTCTTTTTCACCAAGCTGGTCAAGAAGCAGCGCCCCTGCCCAGATGGTTGCGATCGGATTAACCTTGTTAAGTCCCTTGTATTTTGGCGCACTGCCGTGAATAGGTTCAAACATGCTTGTCCCTTCCGGATTTATGTTCCCGCCAGGAGCAAGACCAAGGCCTCCCTGGATCATTGCGCCAAGGTCAGTTATTATATCACCGAACATATTTGGTGAGACTACTACATCGAAAAACTCAGGATTCTTGACAAACCACATGGTTACTGCATCCACATAATTAAAATCTGTTTTTACCTGGGGATATCCGGAAGCTATTGAAGTGAATTCTTCACGCCATAATCCATAGATATCAGATAATACATTTGCCTTATCCACTGAAGAAAGATGTTTATTCCTGTTCTTTGCAATCTCAAATGCATAACGTATTACCCTGGTTGTGCCTTCTTTACTGATAAGCCCAAGCTGATAGCCTATTTCATCACTGTCAGAAGTGATATCAAGGCCGAATTTCACATTATACATATTTCTTATAACTTCAAGTGTTTTCTTGCTGTTTCCTTTTTTAGCACGCCCGCCAATACCGATATAGAAGTCTTCGGTGTTTTCCCGCACGACGATAAAATCAATATCCTTTGCAGTCTTATCTTTTAATGGCGTCCATACTCCTTCAAGGAGTTTCACAGGACGAAGGTTTACATACTCATCAAAATAGAACCTGATATTCAGGAGAATTCCTTTTTCAAGTATTCCGGGCTTTATCCTGTCATCGCCTATTGACCCGAAATAGATCGCCGTGTATTTTGAAAGGTCTTTTAGCGTATCTTCGGATATCAGCTCACCTGTTTCAAGATAATGGTCAGCTCCATGCGGATATTCGATCCAATCTATATCAAAGCCGAATTTTTCACCGGCAGTTTCAAGGACTTTTCGTCCTTCTCTTATTATTTCAGGGCCGATACCATCACCGGGGATCACAGGGATTTTGTATTGTGTCATAAATGTCCTTTAATTTCATTTTATTTTTCCCTCTGAATTCCCTGTCAGGTAATTAAATTAACTATGTGTTCTAATTGTACTAAAGGAAAAACTGATGGAAGGATTCTTCAATAAGGAAAATATTACCGGACTTTCGGAAGCAGAAGTAGAAAAAAAAAAATTAAAGAAGATGGATATAATGAGATACCATCCCAGAAAAAACAGAGCATTCTTGGCATATTAATAAATATTCTCAGAGAACCGATGCTGCTTCTGCTAATAGGTGCAGGTATCATTTATCTGATTCTTGGTGAGGAAATGATGCGATAATGCTGCTCTTTTTTGTTATTGTGGTTGTAGGAATAACTTTTTACCAGGAAAGAAAATCGGAAAGGGCATTAGAAGCATTAAAGAACCTCTCAAGCCCCAGGGCTCTTGTGATCCGGGAGGGTGTGCAAAAAAGGATCCCTGGACGAGAGGTTGTAAGGGATGACATTCTGATCTTAAAAGAAGGAGACCGTGTTCCAGCGGATGGGGTTTTGCACATATGTTCAAATCTGCTCGTTGATGAATCAATGCTGACAGGTGAGTCATTTGCCGTTCGAAAATGCGACTGGGACGGTAAAGAAATCCCAAAACAGCCAGGAGGCGACGATCTGCCTTTTGTTTATTCCGGAACGCTGGTTGTTCAGGGACACGGAATCGCGCAGGTTACAGCTACAGGCGCAAAAACGCAAATGGGCAGGATCGGAAAAGCCCTGGAGACTATTTACCAGGAAGAAACCCAGCTGAAAAAAGAAACCCGGTCAGTTGTCCGTAATTTTGCTATTGGCGGGTTAATACTATGCATGATCGTTGCGATCATATACGGATATACAAGGGGTGACTGGCTAAATGGGATACTTGCTGGACTGGGTTTATCCATGGCATTGATCCCTGAAGAATTTTCAGTAGTCCTTGTCATATTCCTGGGAATGGGCGCATGGCGCATGTCAAAAAGAAAGGTATTGACAAGACGCATGCCTGCAATTGAAACGCTCGGCTCTGCAACAGTCCTGTGTGTTGATAAGACCGGGACTTTGACAATGAACCGGATGATCCTGAATAACATATTTTCAAATAGTGAATATTATGATCTTGAAAAAAATGGGCAGATAGAGGTTTAAGGATACTGGGTGTCGCAAAATCAAGCTTTAATGATGATGATTTTCCTGAAAAGCAGCATGATTTCCAATTTGAATTCATTGGTTTACTTGGTTTTCTGGATAATGTTCGTCCGGGTGTCAATAAAGCGCTTTCGGATTGCTATACTGCAGGAATAAGAGTTATTATGATAACAGGGGATTATCCGGGGACAGCGCAGCATATCGCACGCCAAATAGGTTTAAAAAATGATCAATATTTTTGCGCGCGTTGTGCCTGAACAAAAATTGGCTCTCGTGGAAGCGCTAAAATCAAACGGGGAAATTGTTGCAATGACAGGCGACGGGGTTAACGATGCACATGCATTAAAGGCAGCTCATATCGGTATTGCGATGGGTGAAAGGGGAACTGATGTTGCAAGGGAATCAGCAGCAATAGTACTGTTAAATGATGATTTTTCATCCATAGTAGAAGCTGTCAGGATGGGCAGGAGGATATTTGATAATCTTAAGAAAGCGATATCATACATTTTTTCAGTTCATGTACCCATAGCCGGGCTAGCCCTTTTTCCTATAATGTTCAACCTGCCCCTGATACTTTTACCTGCACATATCGCATTTCTTGAATTGATAATTGACCCTGCCTGTTCTACGGTATTTGAGGCAGAGCCTGAAGAAAAAAATATTATGAAAAGACCTCCCAGAGATCTAAAAGAGAAATTATTTGGCAAAAAAATTGTTTTTGCCAGCCTTTTGCAGGGCATCAGCGTGCTTGTTGTTGTAATTTTTATTTTTCTTCTGGCTTTAACGATGGGAAAAAGTGATATGGAAGCCCGAAGCCTCACGTTTGCAACCCTTGTTATAGCTAATCTTACCTTGATCATTGCAGGCCTCTCATGGGAAACAAGCTTGATAAGGATCAATCCTGAAAATAAAGCATTGTGGCTTGTTATCGCTGGAGCACTTGGAAGCCTTGTTCTTGTGCTGAATATTCCGGTTTTAAGGAACCTGTTTCATTTTTCCAAACTTCATTTAAGTGACATAATGATCGTATTCCTGGCCGGGATTTCCAGCGTATTATGGTTCAAGGTACTTAATGTCAGGGTAAAGTGAACTACCCTTTCTCGCGGATTGCGATCTCTGTCCACCTGCTGCTTCGCCTTTTTGGAGGACTTTTCACTTGATATATTCTTTTAACATTGCATGGTTTGGAAGTATAATATCCGCATTCTTCAATAATTCCGGTTCAATATATGTCGGGATCGCTATGCAGTATAAGCCTGCCTTTTTTGCCGATTCCACACCTAAAGGCGCGTTTTCGATAACGATACATTCATTTTTTTGGACTTTTAGCATTTCAACAGCTTTTAAATAAGGGTCCGGGGATGGCTTTCCTTCTGTAACATCATTTCCAGTCACCAGGACAGAAAATGTATTCGGGAAAAACCGCCCGATTAACTCTTTGACAACTGCTTTATCAGAACCGGATACTACCGCTAAAGCATATTTGTTTTTTAATATATCGATCAATTCATATATTCCTTCAAAAACAATCACCTTATTGATTTTTGAAAATATTTCCTTTTTTTCTTCTGCAAGTTTGTAAAAGTCCTCAGGTCCGGGTATCCTGCCTGCTTTTTCAAATATTAGCCTGATTATTCCAATATGGTTTGAACCTTCGATTTTATAGATATCATCTCTTTGTATCTTGATCCCCACATTGGCAAAAACAGTTGCCCATGCGTCTGCGTGATAGGGCATAGAATCAAAAAGTATGCCATCCATATCAAAAATCACTGCTTTTAGCATACATTCTTTAACGATCCACAGGTTTAATAAAGATAATCCAACCAGGTTAGATTCAACTGATCCCTGCAAAGTATTTTATACTTCTCTTTCGATTGTAAGCAACATGAAGGCTTATGAGTTTGATTTCCCGGAGGATCGGTATTACATGAAAAACCACATATGGCTAAAGCCTGAAAATGAAGAAATCCTCATAGGTATCACGGAACTTGGCCAATCATTATCCAAAGGGATCGTACACATTGATCTTCCTGAAATAGGGGAATCAATCCAAAAAGGGGACATGCTGGTGGCATATGAAACAATAAAGGCAGTGTCCCAGATATCAGTTCCATTTGATATAAAAGTCACATCAGTAAATGAAAAACTCTGGGATGCCCCAAATATTATCAATAGTGACCCTTACAATGAGTGGATAGTGAAAGTAAAAGGAAAATTTGATGATAGCAAGGTAATGAAAGTGGAAGAAGCAACAGGATATTATACGAGATTGATCGCCAAAGAACGTGAACGATATGCGGATAATTAACCTTATATATAAAAATGTAATAACCTGACAAAAGAGGAAAAAAAATGGTCGAAATAGATGGACACAAACTTCCGGAAGAATTGTATTATGCTAAAGATCACACATGGGCACGAATCGAAGACAATGGTACTGTTACAGTTGGTCTTGATGCCTACGGAACAAAAGCGGCAGGAAATATCGAATATATTGACCTTCCCCTTGATGATGATGAATTCGAGGCAGGAGAGGCATTCGGGTCACTTGAATCAGCAAAATGGGTGGGAGGCTTATTGATGCCCGTTTCCGGCACTGTAATAGAAGTCAATGAAAATATCGAGGATGATCTGGATATATTAAAAGAAGACCCATATGGAGAAGGTTGGTTGATCAAATTAAAGCCCAGCAACCTGACGGATGATCTTAAAAGTCTTGTTCATGGGCTTGATGTAGGTCCCTGGCTCAGGAAAGAGATCGAGAACCGGAAGAAAAAATAGATTTTAGCATTGTATTTATTTTTTTCTTTTGTTTTATTTTGAAATATTATATATTCCAAAAAACGTCATGTATTCCTGGAACTGTTCATTCGAGCCTATATCAAGTGATTTTGGGGCGATCCTAATATCCATATCCTGTTTGTCGGTTTTTTGTTTTTCATTTTCAATCATATGAATCTCCTTCTTTTTTGTGCGACTTAATCTGTCCAGAAAAAGATAGGTAAAGATCTTCTTGTTCTGTCGTCATTATGTTTCTGTCTCTCAGTCATATTTTCAGTCTTCTCTTTTGTCATTTCGATGTTTTTTTGAGCCATGATTTTCTCAGGGTTTTTTCTTAGTAATGATTACTATGATTATAACCATTCATATACTTATTTGGTAAATAAAATGATTATTATAATGACAATATTATTGAGCAAAAAAACCATAGGAAATTACCCCGGAAACATATGATTGTTTCAGCCGGTAGGCAAGCGGAAGATAGTGTGAGAAATATATTTATTGAAAATTTACGATAAATAAATAAAGCCTTTTTGGAGGAGTTCACCATCCTCTTGATTGAAGAACTTCACTTTCAGATAAACTCCTTATATCAATACCTTTCATTACACCGCCAAGCCCCTTTGATATCCGGGCAAGCTGTGCAGCGTTATCATAATTATTCACGGCTTCGACAATTGCAGAAGCCATCTTTTCTGGATTTTCAGCCTTAAATATCCCTGACCCCACAAAAACACCATCTGCTCCGAGGCGCATCATTAGAGCCGCATCTGCCGGCGTAGCTATTCCGCCAGCTGCGAAGTTCACGACAGGAAGCCTCTGGAGCTTTGCAGTCTCTTTTACAAGCTCAATTGGCGCTTCAATTTTACGCGCAACTGCTATCAATTCCTCTGAACTTTTACCTTTTAACTCCCGCACGGCGCCCATAATGGCACGCATATGCCGGACCGCTTCTTTCACATCTCCCGTTCCAGCTTCACCTTTTGTTCTTATCATTGCTGCGCCTTCGTTTATCCTTCGAAGCGCCTCTCCGAGATCACGGGCTCCACATACGAAAGGTATTGTGAATTTTGTTTTATCGATATGGTACATCTCATCTGCCGGTGTAAGTACCTCAGACTCATCTATCATGTCAACACCGAGCGCTTCAATTATCTCTGCTTCAACAAAATGCCCGATCCTGGCCTTTGCCATAACAGGTATTGTCACAGCGTCAATGATTGCTGCAATTACCTGTGGGTCAGCCATCCTGGCAACTCCCCCGGATTTCCTTATATCCGCAGGAACCTGATGCAGCGCCATTACAGCCACAGCTCCGGCTTTTTCTGCAATAACCGCTTCTTCGGGTGTTGTGACATCCATAATGACTCCGCCTTTTTGCATTTTTGCAAAACCGCGTTTTAAAAGTTCAGTTCCATGTCTGAGATTTTCAAGTTGCATAACGTCTTAACTGCTTAATTATATAAGATATACTTTGCGCCGTTTTTTAATTGCAGCAATTGACTTTTCAACCTTGAGCGTAATAGCGCATTCGGAAGATTAATATAAGTATATGTGCTTATAATATAACATAATAAGGTTACAGCCTTATATTATTGGCGCTGGTGTCATTATGGAAACTAATAAAATATACGCAGTTCTAACAGGCGATTTAATTGGTTCTTCGAGATTTAACATAAAAGAACGGGAAGAGCTTTTGTTTATTCTTAAAGATTCATTCAAAATAATTTCCCCTGACATAATTACATCACAGTTTGTGATATTCAGGGGTGATAGCTTTCAGGGAGTATTATCCAGACCTGACGAAGCTCTCAATGCAGCATTAATTATTCGCGCCAGTTTATTATCAAAATTTAAGGGAAAAAGAACCCGTCTGGATGCCAGGATCGCCATTGGTATAGGAACAATTGATTATTTACCCCGGGACCAAGCTGGAGAGGGTGACGGTGAAGCTTTTAGAAATTCAGGTCCGGAACTTGATAAAATGAAAAAAGGCGAACAAAATTTAATAATAAAGACGCCATGGATTGAGATAAACGAAGAATTACAAATAGAATGTTCCCTGCTTGATGCGCTAATTCAACGATGGACGAAAGAACAAGCTGAAGCAAATTTTTATCAAATTCAGAGCCCGAAATCCAGAGAATTTCTGAGCTTTGCCCGAGAGGATGCGGGCTCAAATCAGAGGTTAACACAAGCAGAGACGGCTAAGATTCTGAACATAAGCCAATCGGCTGTATTCCAGCGTTTAAAAACTGGCGGCTACTGGGCAGTTCAGGCATTTTTAGAGCGTTTTAAAACGATTGTTCAAGGCAAGGTGTAAATATAAGGTTAGACACTTATAATCATGTAAAATAAGGTAGAGGACTTATAATGATCACACAAATGGATATATCATTGCTCATTCGTTTAATAATTGCACATCTACTTACTGATTTTGTATTTCAAAGCGACTCATGGATAAACAAACGATTTAAGAATGGTTGGCACTCAAAACATCTCTATCTACATGGGATAATTGCTGGAATGCTTGCATTTTTTTTCTCCGGACTATTGAATCTGATCTGGATTCCTGTTGCTGTTGCGGTCACACATGTTTTAATTGACGGTATAAAAGCAAAATATGAAAATAATATCAATTCCTTCTTAATTGATCAGTCAGGGCATTTTATAGTTCTCCTGGCTATCTGGATATGGATAATTAACCCAAAATCAGAAGATATAGAAGTTTTAAAACAAATTTTTCTGCCAGGAACAAAAATCTGGGTTATAGTAGCAGCTTATCTTGTAATAATCTGGCCAACCAGTGTATTAATCAGCAAACTCACAGAAAAATGGAGTAACCTGATCGAAAAAGAAGCTACAGGCAAGCAAGATGAAAGCTTAGAAAAAGCCGGGAGATGGATTGGCTGGTTGGAACGTTTCTTAATTCTCACTTTTGTCATTCTAAGGCAGTATGGGGCGATAGGTTTACTGGTGGCGGCGAAATCAATTTTCAGGTTCAGTGAATCGCGCAAAGTGGGAGAATATGTTTTGATCGGAACTCTACTCAGTTTTGCTATTGCAATCCTTGTCGGGTTAATAGTAAGTTTATTTTTATAAGGCTACCTTTTAACTCCCACACGACCACCGTTTGCTGATATATCTATGCCGATTGTCTTCAGGTATTCCTGAGAATGCCCTTTTCCGTGAAGAAGGACTTCTATGAGGTCAGGAACTTCATCTATGTCCGTACTGAGATTAAAAGAGTCAAATATCTCTATATGAAGGCCTGAAGCGATCCGGAGATGTTTAAGGAAACTCGCCCCATAATAATCCACATGGAAACTTCCCGGGTCGCGGATAAATATTGCATTCGTGCCTCCCATCCTGCCGGGTGCGATCATGATATCGGCCTTTGTGGATACAATGTCCTTTATGTTCTTTGTTGAGACAAGGGGGATATCTGCCATAATTATAAGAACTGGCTCATTTATTTTATGTGAAGACATCTTGTCCAGATATTCATTCAGGGCTTCATTTAAACCCATTTCCGTCAGCACTATATTAACCCCTTCTACTTCGATAATTGATGTGGATAAAATATCGATCACATCAAAGCATCTTGAAGTGACAAGCGTTCCAGCTACGTCATTCAGCATAGCCATTGCAAGCTCTTCGCGCTCTTTTTCGGATAGCAATGAGCCTAATCTTGACTTTGCATTACTTTTCTTGAATGGAATGAGGGCTCTCATATTCCTCTCAAAAGACATGGTACACAAATAAAAAGCTTTGGAAATAATAAAGTCAACAAAGCTATGCACAGGGTCAATACTATAGTCCCCTGCTGTCGGAAAAAATGCTCCATTATATAGTCGTGGCACCTTTTTGGTCTGGTTCATGGGTATTTAATCTGCATTTTTGTTAATCAGTAATGCATCGTAATAACAATTTAGCCCAGACCAAGCTGCCTCATCATTCCCACCAGGTCGTAGAAGAGCCTCTCCTCGACGATCTCCCCATCCTTCCAGTTGGCTACCGTGCAAAATTCGAGCCGAAATTTCTTGTTCGTAGGCGGGATCGTTTTGCCGCCGGGCCCCTTCATTGGCCCCTTCATGGTGCCAGTAAAATCGGCTACTGTGCACGTGTAGGCGCCCTGGCCGAAAAGAATCTTATATGGGTTATTCACAAGATGGTTATCAGGAAATGTCTTGAAAAATTCCACAGCTTCATTGTGATGCGACTCTCTTCCTCTCGTTGGCTCCGGCTGCCCCGGCCAGTACACAGCAGTATTCTCAGCATGACGTTTCTTGAACGTATCCCAGTCCTGGGAATTCCATGCGTCATCTAACGTTTTCATCAGTTGCAGGTTTTCCTCTACACTATTTTGTTGTGTCATAATTTTATTACTCCCATTTTCATATAGGAGCATGTGCAGAATAAAGATTGCGGTCTCCTGGACTCCATGTTCCAGGTCTATGTTCGGGAGTTAGTGGTAAAAAAAGTGACCGGGCTATGCCGGATTAAAAAAGAGCTTCTGCAGCAACAAGTGCTTTATCGTAATTGGCCGGATATGCTCTAAGCTTTATTTTTGCAGTGATCGTATCGGCAGTCGTTGCAAGCCTGATTTGCCCTTCAAAAGCAGCCTGCTTATCGAACCTGATATGCAAACAGCATTCATCATCGATCCTTTCGCACCGTTCATTACTTAGCTTTTTAAGTTCAAATTCCGGAAGACGTGATTTCAAATTATCAATAAAACGTGTGCAGTCTTTACCTTTGATCTGTCCATGGAGTAAGGTGATCGGATTGCCAAAATGACCTTCTGTCTGTGATTCATTTATCTTATTATCAAAAAGAAAAAGCGACAGGGCAGTTTTTACCCTGTCATCACTTTCGGTGGCATGAACGCTGGCCCGAAAAGTGATATAATGTATACTCATTTGCCAGTATTGTTGTGAGATCTCAGGCTGGGTCTTGTTTTCTCAGTCCCTATGCCCTTTCGTCTCTGGCCCCTGCCCTTTCTGCCTGCGCTTGTCTTTCCTCTGAATACACGGCCTTTCTGGGTATTACTGCACATCCATTTGAGGTTTTTATCTGCCTTTATCGAAGGATGGTTACCATCAACGACTATTACCTCATACCATTTGTGTTTGCCGTCCTGGCCTACCCAATAGCTGTTCAATACCTGCATATTCGGGAATCTTCGTGCGACACGCTCTTCAGCAATACTCTGTATACTCTTTCCTGGTGTGATCTTGTTGACGCCCATGTGCTTGGTTCGTCTTCCGCGCTGCCATCTCGATTTGCGCCTTCCACCGCGTCTTACTCTCACGCGTGCTACTGCAATACCCTGTTTTGCCTTAAAACCAAGGGCTCTTGCCCTGTCAAGTCTTGTCGGATGGTCCAGCCTTGTAACTGCCGGTTCGCGTCTCCAAACCTGCATCCTTTCCCATAAGAGTTCACCGATACCTGATTCGTCGGGTTTTTTCCAGGCGTCCCTTATGAACGCATACATTGATTTCATTGTTTTCTCCAATTTAGTTTTACGGTTCAGCCTTATCAGGCCACATCCCTGCGGGATTTCTCCCGCCGCTTCTGGCCTTTAACAAGTTCATTGTAGTTAAAGATATCTTTGATTTTCGGTTATATGAGAGCAACCATAAAATATTCCGGTGAATTATCAGTATCTCCGAAGGAAA
>UBJH01000206.1_pt1 | contig 33910 bp, 37 predicted proteins | sample 2193721 | NCBI WGS metagenome assembly UBJH01 (sample SAMEA4703186, study PRJEB27089) | metagenome | reverse complement strand
CGATGCCGGCAAGAAGGCGTTTGTTGTCAACCGAATCGGCGATGCCGGATTTATACTCGGACTCTTCTATATCTGGACCACCTTCGGGTCGTTGAAGTACACGGAGGTATTCGCGGCCGTCGATCCAGGGCTGGGCGCGGGGATCTACACCACCATCACGCTGCTGCTGTTCGTGGGCGCGACAGGCAAGTCGGCCCAGCTCCCCCTCTATGTCTGGCTTCCCGACGCCATGGAGGGACCTACACCGGTTTCCGCGTTGATCCATGCCGCCACGATGGTGACGGCGGGTGTCTATATGGTGGCCCGGTCGAGCGCCCTGTTCAATCTGGCCCCGTTCAGCCTCGAAGTAGTGGCCTGGGTCGGCGCGCTGACGGCCGTCTTCGCGGCGACTATCGCGCTGGTTCAGAACGATATCAAGCGGGTTGTGGCCTACTCCACGATCTCCCAGCTCGGCTACATGTTTCTTGGCGCCGGGGCCGGCGCCTACCCATCCGCCGTGTTTCACCTCGGGACTCATGCCTTCTTCAAGGCGCTCCTGTTTCTTGGCTGCGGTTCGGTCATTCACTCATTACATGGCGAGCAGGACATGAGAAAGATGGGCGGACTGCGGAAGGCGATGCCGATTACCACCTGGACCTTCCTGCTGGCCTCGCTGGCGAACGCCGGGATCTTTCCCCTGGCGGGTTTCTGGTCCAAGGATGAGATCCTATTCAATGCCTTTGTGCGAGGGCTGACGATCCCCTGGCTCCTGGGGCTGATCGGCGCCTTCCTGACGGCCTTCTACATGTTCAGGCTGTTCTTCCAGGTCTTCACGGGGCATTTTCGCGGTGATCACCATACCGCCCATCACCTACACGAATCGCCGCCGAACATGGCGTATCCCCTGCTGGTACTCGGCGTCCTTTCGGTGATTGCCGGGCTGGCGCTCGGATTCCCCCCGGACCACGGGCTGTATCATCGTTTCGTGGCACCGGTCTTTGAAGTAGCTCATGGATCGGAAGCGGGCGTAGAGCATGCGGTGAGCGTGGGCGCAGAGCATGCAGCAGGTGCGTCGGAACTCGTTATGGCCGCGGTCTCGCTGGCGGTTGCGCTGGCCGGGATCGGCCTCGCCTATCTGTTCTACGTCAAACGGCCGGATATACCCGCGGCGCTGGCGGACAAGCTGCGCGGTTTCTACAATCTGTTACTGAACAAGTATTGGGTCGATGAGCTATACGAAGCGATCTTCATCCATTTCGGCAAGCGCTTCTGTGGCTTCCTCTGGGGTGTTGACGCTCGGGTGGTGGACGGCGCCGTCAACGGCAGTAGCTGGCTGACCATGCGGCTGAGTGCGATCTCGTCCTGGCACGATATGAAGATTGTTGATGGCATGGTCAACGCCATCGCCGATCTGATTCAAGGTGGAAGCTTTACTCTGCGAAGGCTGCAGACAGGAGCAATTCAGAACTACATTCTGGCCATGGCGCTTGGCATCGTCGGTATGGCGGTATTCTATCTGTTTTTATGAGCGATCAGCCGACAGCTATCAACAGTCAGCAGGATATGGAAGGATGATCGACGTGCATATGAGTCCTCATTACCGGCATAGCGAGGCTTTTTATCTCTACGCGTGTGCGCTGAAAGCTCACCGCTGACGGCTGAGTACCGATTGCAGTTGTCGGACCCGAGACAGGAGGTTTGCGGTTCATATGAATGCTCTTGAGTTTCCCATCTTATCTCTGATGACGTACCTGCCCCTCGCCGGGATGGTCGTGCTCGCGCTGCTCCCGAAGGAGTCGAAAAACGGCATCCGCTGGACCGCCCTGGCCTTCACAGTAGCCAACCTCCTGGTGTCCCTCTGGATCCCGGCCTACTTCGACTCGACGACTGCGGAGATGCAGTTTGTGGAGAAGGTCTCCTGGATTCCCTCGATTGGTGTGACCTACTTCTTCGGTCTCGACGGGATCACCCTGTGGCTGGTCATGTTGACCACCTTTCTCTCCGTTATTACGGTCGTCTGTTCATGGGAATCCGTGAGTATGAGGTTGAAGGAGTATTATGCCTTCATGCTGATGCTGGAGACCGGCATGCTCGGTGTCTTTTTCTCTATGGACTTCTTTCTCTTCTACATCTTTTGGGAAGTCATGCTGGTGCCGATGTATTTTCTGATCGGTATCTGGGGAAGCGACCGTCGTCTCTACTCGGCCATCAAGTTCTTTCTGTATACGCTGTTCGGCGGCGTCATCATGCTGCTGGGGATCCTTGCCGTCTACTTCTATCACGGCGCCGAGACGGGGACCTACACGTTTGATATTTTTGAGTTGATGAAGGTGTCGTATCCGTCGACTCCGGTTGTGACGCTGCTGGGCATCCCGTTGTCGTTTCAGGACCTGGTCTGGCTGTCCTTCTTTTTGGGCTTCGCCATCAAGGTCCCGATGTTTCCCTTCCATACCTGGCTGCCTGACGCGCACACCGATGCCCCGACGGCCGGTAGCGTGATTCTGGCCGGTGTCCTTCTGAAGATGGGAACATACGGCTTCATCCGGTTCAATCTGCCGATGCTTCCGGAGGCCACCCAACACTTTGTTCCGATGATTATGACCCTGTCGATCATCGCGATCATCTACGGCGCGTTGGTCTGTATGGTCCAGACCGACATGAAGCGACTGATCGCCTATAGCTCCGTCAGCCACATGGGGTTTGTGATGTTGGGCATGTTCGCCCTGAATTTCCAGGGGGTCCAGGGCGCCATTATCCAGATGATCAACCACGGCCTTTCAACCGGCGCCCTCTTCCTGATCGTGGGTCTGATCTATGATCGCCGACATACGAGGCAGATCTCGGAGTTTGGGGGTCTGTCCAAGCAGATGCCGGTCTACTCTACCCTCTTTGCGATCATCATGTTTTCTTCGATGGGACTCCCCGGACTGAACGGCTTCATCGGAGAGTTTTTGATTCTGGTCGGCGCGTTCAAGGTCAATTATGTCTATGCTGCCTTTGCCGTGACCGGAATCGTGCTCGGCGCGGCCTATATGCTGTGGCTCTTTCAGCGGACCATGTTTGGGGCGCTGGAGAACCCCAAGAATGCGAATCTTCCCGACCTGAGCGCCAGGGAGCTCACCACCCTTGTGCCGATCGTGATTATGTGTTTCTGGATCGGTCTCTACCCCACTCCCTTTCTGAGTCGGACAGAGGCGTCGGTCAACTATGTCCTGGCGCGGGTTCATAAAGAGCAGGCTGTTGCTGAGCCGTACCTCAGCGATTCGACAGAGCCCGCCGCAGGTCAGGACAAAGCCGGCTCAGAACCTGGTCACGGACGGCCTGTCGTGCCGGTCCATGAGCCTGCGTCTGGTCATGCCGCAGGACCTGTTCTGAGTGGTTCGATGCGGCTCACCACAGGCTCTGTTGAAGGATCTCGATGACTCAAGTATTCAACATGGCCGATCTCTCCACAACCTCGCCGGAGGTAATCCTGAGCCTCGTGGCTATGGGAATCCTTTCGCTCGATTTCATTGCCCCTAAAGGCGGACGAGACTGGCTGGGATATCTGAGCATCGTTGGCGTCCTTGGCACCTTCATCGTCCTGATCCGCCAATGGGGGGTGACGCAGTCCGCCTTCAGCGGGCAATATATCAGCGATCCGTTCGCATTCTTCTTTAAGATCGTATTTCTGGTCTCTGCTGCGCTGATCCTGCTGATGTCGATCGGCTACCTGAAGAGCGAACGGATCGACAAAGGCGAGTTCTACCCTCTCATCCTCTTCGCCACACTCGGCATGATGTTGATGGTCAGCGCTGTCGATCTTCTGATCCTGTATATCGGTCTGGAGATGATGTCGATCTCTATCTATATTCTGGCAGGGTTCATGAAGCGGGAGCGGCGCAGCAGCGAGGCCGCCCTGAAGTATCTGCTGATGGGTGGATTTTCTTCTGCGATTATGCTGTACGGCATCGTCATGTTGTATGGCCTGACCGGCAGTATCGGCCTGAGAGAGATTGCCTCAGCGATTTCAGCGGACACCGTTTCGAATCCGGCGCTCATCCTGGGCATGGTGATGCTGGTCGCCGGATTTGGATTCAAGATCGCGGCGGTCCCGTTCCATATGTATATCCCTGATGTCTATGAAGGCGCTCCGACCCCTGTGGCGGCCCTTCTGTCGGCCGCTTCAGAGGTTGCTGGCCTCGCCATTCTCTTGCGGGTCTTTCTGGTGGCCATCCCGGGCCTACAGGATCAGTGGACGCTTCTCTTTTATGTCCTGTCGTTGCTCACGATGACGATCGGCAATGTTGTGGCGATTGCGCAGAGCAATATCAAACGGATGCTGGCGTACAGCTCCATTGCGCACATCGGGTACCTGCTGATCGGGTTGGTGGCGGGACGGGAGCTGGGGATTTCCGCCGTATTGCTGTATACCCTGATCTACGCCATGATGACACTGGGTGCCTTTGCCATGGTCATTCTGCTCTGCGTAGGAGAGGTGAAAGGAGAGCGTATTGACGACTTCACGGGTCTGGCTCAGCGAAGTCCCATGGCGGCTGCCGTCATGTTGATTTTCCTCCTTTCATTGGCGGGAGTTCCTCCGACCGCTGGCTTCGTTGGAAAGTTCTATCTGTTCGGCGCCGCTATCGAACGAGGGTATGTCTGGCTTGCGATTATTGCCGTTATCAATTCAGCTATTTCGCTCTTCTACTACATGAAGGTGGTGGTGGCGATGTATATGCGGGACCTGCCGCCACAGGGCCTGACCCTGAGTTCTTCTACACCGTTGCGGCTGGCGCTCTTCGTGACCCTGGTCGCCACCATCGCTATCGGCATCTACCCCGGCCCGTTTCTGGAGTTAGCCAGGGCCTCGGTCGCCGGGCTCTGGTAGAATTCAGGAGGTCGGCGAACCTTGACAGTGTGGAGGGGGAGGGCTAGAGTAAGGTTGAACGCGACAGGAGGAAAGTCCCCCATCCCCCCTTTGATAAAGGTGGGTGAGAGGGGATTTTATCGGCAGGAACATGAAGGACGATCAGACTCGACTGTGGCGGCAGCTCGCAGGGCTGAGTTCGCTGGGGATCACGTTCGCCGCTTCGATTGCGATCGGGGCCGCGATCGGGATTGCCCTGGATCGCTGGCTGGGGACGTCGCCGTGGCTGATGATTCTGTTTTTCATCTTCGGGGTTGCGGCGGGCTTTACCAATCTCATGAAGGATCTCAAGCACTGGGGGAGTTAATTTTTTTGCGGCCCGTATGTGATTTCCCGCACAAAAATCGGGAGGCGTGATGGAGCATCATCCTACAGTCTTTCAGATTCCGAATTTTCTTGGGCCGATCGGGATTCCTGGGGCCTGGATACCGGAGCATATCGCGATGGCATGGCTGGTCATGGCGATTCTGATCGTTGTGTCGTATCTGGCGACGCGGCAGCTCCAGGCGGTGCCGGGGCCGATCCAGAACTTCATGGAGGTTGTGATCGAGACGTTTACGGACCTGCTCACGCAGATGATCGGACACAACGGGAAACGGTACCTCCCCTTGATCGGAACGGCCGGTCTCTTCATTCTCGTCGGGAATCTTTTGGGCGCGTTTCCCGGTCTCAAGCCCCCGACGGCCAATCTCAACACGACGGCCGCCCTCGCCATCACCGTATTCCTCTCCTATAACTACTTTGGTATACGGGAACAGGGGATCGCGGCCTATCTTCGTCATTTCTGCGGACCGATCCTGTGGTTGGCGCCTATCATGTTTCCCATTGAGCTGATCGGCCATCTCGCCCGGCCGATCTCTCTATCGATCCGGTTGTTCGGCAACATTTTTGGGGAAGAAAGCGTTATTGCCATCCTGCTGTCGCTGATCTGGTTGGGTATTCCGTATGTCATCTATCTGGGTATCATGATGCCTCTGAGCCTCTTCACCAGTTTTGTCCAGGCCTTCATCTTTGTCATGCTCTCCATGGTCTATATTGCCGGAGCCGTTCACGTCGAACACGAGGAGCACCACTAACCCTATCTTCATTCTTCATTCTGAAAGGAGTTGTACCGATGAGTCGTACGCAAGGAGCGCTCGCGCTGCTGTTGGTAACGGTGATGTTGACATTTGGGTCCCAGATGGCATTTGCCGCCGAGGGGGCCGCGGCTGAGGCGCCCGGTACATCGGGTAGTTCGATGTTCTTTGTCGTCTCGGTCCTTACGGGTGGATTTGCCATGGCGATCGCCTCTGGTGCTGCAGCCATCGGCCAGAGCCGAGCCATCGTCAGCGCGCTGGAAGCGATGGGACGGCAGCCGGCCGCAGCGCCGAAGATCCAGGTGGCAATGATCATCGGCCTCGCGCTCATCGAGTCGCTGGCTATCTATGTCTTGCTCGTCGCTCTGATCATCTTCTTTGCGAACCCCTTCATCAAGTACGTGGTACCTGGTGCATAGCGGAGGGTAGGCGTGAGGGCGATGACCGATCGCCAAGGAGAAGGACGCGGTGCTGCTTTCGTATCTGCCGATCTTTATCCTGATCCTGTTGGCGGCCGGTTTTGCCCTCGTAACCCTCCTCCTATCACATGTACTCGGGCCGCGGCGGCCTACTCGATCCAAGCTCACCCCGTACGAGTGCGGGATTGACCCGGTCGGTTCAGCTCGAGAGCGGTTCTCGGTCAAGTTTTACCTGGTCGCGATGTTGTTCATCATCTTCGACATCGAGATCGTATTCCTATACCCATGGGCGGTCATCCTGAACAGTCTCAAACTGTTCGGGTTAATAGAGATGATTCTCTTCCTCGGTATCCTCCTGATCGGACTCCTTTATGTCTGGAAGAAGGGGGGCCTGGAATGGGTCACGTAGAGGGGGCGGAGGAGAATCTTACCGTTGCAAGGCTGCGAGAACGGTTTCCTGAAGCGACCTTCTCGACCAGGAGCTTTCGTAACGAAACGACCCTCCTTGTCAGGCCTAGCGACCTCATTCGCTTCTGTCGCTACCTGAAGGAGGACCCTGGCCTTCTCTACGATTTCCTTTCCGATCTCACCGCTGTCGATCGGCTCGGAGACCACCCGCGTTTTGAGGTGGTCTACCATCTTTATTCCCTTCAGTACAAATGGCGGATCCGCCTCAAGGTACACGTTGAGGAAGGTGAGGCGGCGCCCAGCGTCACGACCGTCTGGGGTACTGCCGATTGGCATGAACGTGAAGTGTTCGATATGTTCGGCATTCGCTTTGAGGGCCATCCCGATCTCCGGAGGATCCTTATGCCGGAGGAGTGGGAGGGCTGTCCGCTCCGGAAGGACTATCCGGTGCAGGCCTCGCCGAAATGGTGGGAAGAGGGGGCGGCAGGTGACTGAACGGCGCACCATGACCATCAACATGGGGCCCCAGCACCCCAGCACCCACGGCGTGCTGCGTCTGGTCCTGGAACTGGACGGAGAGATCATCGTTCGGTGCACGCCGCATATCGGCTACCTTCACACCGGAATGGAGAAGATCGCGGAAAGTAAGCGATACCAGCAGGTGATCCCGATTACGGACAGGATGGATTACCTCGCCCCCCTCAGCAATAACCTGGCCTATGTGCTGGCCGTCGAGAAGTTGCTTGGCATTGAGGTGCCGCCGCGAGCGCAGGTCATCCGCGTGATGCTGACGGAGCTGACCAGGATCGCAAGCCACCTGGTCTGGCTTGCGACACATGCCATCGATATCGGGGCGATGAGCGTCTTCCTCTACGCCTTTCGGGAGCGCGAGGCGATCCTGGACATGTACGAACAGGTGTCCGGAGCCCGGATGATGACCAGCTACTTTCGAGTTGGCGGCCTGTTCGCCGATCTACCCGAGGGATTCGAGAAGACGGTCCGGTCGTTTATCGCCAGTTTTCCCGACCGGCTGGCCGAGTACGAAGAGCTGCTGACGAGGAATCCGATCTGGATCGAACGAACCAGAGGGGTCGGTGTAATCAAGCCGGAAGACGCCGTGGACCTGGGCTTAAGCGGTCCCAGCCTGCGGGCCTGCGGGATTGCGTGGGACGTTCGCAAGTCGAATCCCTATTCGGGCTATGAGCAATTTCGCTTTGAGATGTCCAGAGGAAGCCACGGCGATGTCTACGACCGATACCTCTGCCGTATCTTTGAAATGCAACAGAGCGTCGCCATCGTTCACCAGACCCTGGAATCCCTTCCAGCGGGACCGGTCGTGGTCGCCGATCCGAAGCTGATCCCGCCGCCGAAGCCGATGGTGAAGCAGAGCATGGAGGCGCTTATTCACCACTTCCTGCTCTGGTCGGCAGGATTTACCGTACCGGCAGGTGAGGTCTATCAGAGTATCGAGTCTCCGCGGGGTGAGTACGGCGTCTATCTGGTCAGCGACGGCAGCAACACACCGTACCGTGTCCATTTCCGCACACCATCCTTCGTCAACCTGCAATCGTTGCCGCGGATGGCGGAGGGGCGACTGGTGGCCGATCTGGTGGCGATCATCGGTAGCATCGATATTGTGCTCGGCGAGGTAGATCGATGACGGAAGAGGCTATTCAAGCGATCTTATCGCGATACCCTGAGCGCCGTTCCGCCCTGTTGCCGCTGATGCACCTGTGCCAGGAGGAGACCGGGTATCTGACAGAGGATGCCATGCGTGAGCTGGCCGCCCGTCTTGATCTGCCTCCGATCCAGGTGGCGGAGGTGGCCATGTTTTACGACATGTTTCGCTTGAAGCCTGGTGGACAGCGAGAGATCTGGGTCTGCCATAATCTGAGCTGTGCGCTCTTAGGGGCCGAACAGGTGATCCGGCGCCTTGAAGAGGTGCTGGGGGTTAGCGCGGGAGAGACGACGCCAGATGGCCTGTTTACCATCAAGCGGGTTGAGTGCCTTGCAGCCTGTGGGCGTGCTCCGACGATCCAGGTAGGACCGGATTACTACGGTCCGGTCTCACACGGTGAAGTTGAGACGCTGGTTGCACGGCTGCGAAAGCAGGTGGCTGCTGGCAATCAGCAGTCAACTCAGTCTATTGAGTCTATTGAGTCGACACAACAGACTCAATGACCCAACAGACTCGGTAGAAGCTGATAGCTGAACTCCCATGAGCGAAAAAATCCTTACGAAGCGGTTTGAGATTCCTGGGTATCGCGGGACGCTCGACGAGTACGAGGCGACCGGAGGGTATCAGGCCATTGCGAAGGTGCTCAAAGAGCATACGTCAGCCAGCCTGATCGAGTTGGTCAAGCGATCCGGGCTCAGAGGGCGCGGCGGTGCAGGCTTTCCCACCGGTGTCAAGTGGGGGTTTGTTCCTAAGGGTTCTGACCTACCCAAGTATCTCGTCTGTAACGCCGACGAGAGCGAGCCGGGGACGTTCAAGGATCGGGAGCTGATTATGCGAGACCCGCACCAGCTCCTCGAAGGGATTCTGCTGGCCGGCTTCGCCATCGGGTGTCGGACCGCCTATATCTATATCAGGGGCGAATTTGTCACAGGTGCCCGTATCCTGGAACAGGCGGTCAGCGATGCGGCCGCCCGTGGTCTGGTTGGAAAGGATATTCTGGGGAGCAGCTTCAGCCTGGACCTCCACGTACACCGTGGCGCCGGCGCGTACATCTGCGGAGAGGAGACCGCCTTGCTGGAATCGTTGGAGGGCAAAAGGGGGTTACCGCGGTTGAAACCCCCGTTTCCTGCCACGTCCGGGCTCTATCGCAAGCCCACTGTTGTGAACAATGTGGAAACGCTCTGCAACATCCCGCATATCGTGATGCGTGGCGCCGAGTGGTTTTCGGGCATCGGAACCCCCAAGAGTACGGGTACCCGGATTTTCGGGGTGAGCGGTCACGTTCACCGGCCGGGTATCTACGAGTGCCCGATCGATGTTCCGATGCGGGAGCTGATCTTCGAACATGCAGGCGGGATACGCGAGGGCCGACGCCTGAAGGCGGTGATTCCCGGTGGCTCCTCGGTACCGGTGCTGACCGATCGACACCTCGATACGAGAATGGACTTTGAGTCGTTGGCGACGGCAGGCTCTATGGCCGGCTCCGGCGGCGTCATCGTCATGGATGACACCACCTGTATGGTGCGGGTAGGAGAGATTGTTTCTCGATTCTATCATCACGAATCGTGCGGGCAGTGTACGCAGTGCCGGGAGGGGACTGCGTGGCTGCACAAGACGTTGAGGAGGATCGAAGAGGGTCGCGGGCGGCAGGCGGATCTTGATCTGCTGTTAGACATCTGTGACAACATGAAGGGCAAGACCATCTGTCCTTTAAGTGATGCCGCCGCCATGCCGATTGAAAGCTATCTGAAGTACTTTCGCGATGAGTTCGAACAGCACATTGTGGAGCACGCCTGCCCGTTCGAAGCCCGGGTCGGAGTCTGAGCCAGGTCCACCCACTTATCGCAGCCTGTCCCCGCAGGCCTAAAGCGGGGAACGGGCGACAGGGGAGCACAATGCCAGAGGGCGCCTTCTTCGTCATCATGGTGACGAAGATCGTCGTGGTCTTTGGGTTGATGTTGCTGAGCGTCACCTATCTGACCTGGGTGGAGCGGAAGGTGATCGGCGACATCCAGGTCCGGCTTGGTCCGATGCGGGTCGGCCCACACGGTCTCTTGCAGCCCATCGCCGACGGGCTGAAGCTGCTGTTCAAGGAGGATATTATCCCCCAGGCGGCAGATCGAACGCTTTACATCCTGGCCCCCGCGGTCACACTGATCCCTGCCTTCATCTCCTTCGCAGTGATTCCCTTCGGAGACCAGGTCAGACTCTTCGGGCAGACCATCGACTTAGTGATCACCGATGTCAATATCGGGTTGCTGTATGTATTCGGTGTTGCCTCGCTCGGGATCTACGGCATCGTCCTGGGGGGATGGGCCTCAAACAACAAGTACGCGCTGCTCGGGGGGCTGCGCTCCTCAGCCCAGATGATCAGCTATGAACTCTCTCTGGGTCTGTCGGTGGTGGGCGTGGTGATGCTGTCCCAGTCACTCAGCCTGGTGGAGATTGTGGGCGCTCAAGCCAGGACATGGTTTATCATCCTTCAGCCGATCGGGTTCCTCATCTTTCTGATCTGTGCCGTCGCTGAGACCAACCGCGCCCCCTTTGATCTGCCGGAGGCTGAGACGGAACTGGTGGCCGGCTTCCATGTCGAGTACAGCTCGATGAAGTTCGCGATGTATTTCATGGCCGAGTACGCCAACATGATCACCGTGTCGGCCATGACGACGACGCTGTTTCTGGGCGGGTGGAGGGGGCCGTGGTTGCCGCCGGTCGTCTGGTTTCTCCTCAAGCTCTATCTGGTGATTTTCCTTTTTATCTGGCTTCGAGGCACGCTGCCGCGCTTCAGATACGACCAACTGATGCGATTCGGGTGGAAGGTACTGCTGCCCGTCGCGCTGGCCAACATTATGATAACGGCCGTGTTTGTGGCGTTGAGGTAGGGATGGAATGGCTGGTGTTTGTGCCGCTTGCCGCAACGGCGCTTGTCACTGCGGCACTGGTCATCGTCCTGCGAAATCCGGTCTACTGCGCCCTCTCGCTGGTTGGGACGTTCTTCGCGCTGTCGGGAATCTATCTGCTGTTACAGGCGCAATTCATCGCCGTTGTGCAGGTGATCGTCTACGCCGGGGCGATCATGGTCCTATTCCTGTTTGTGGTGATGCTGCTCGATCTGGGGCATGAACTGCCTGCCTGGCTGCAGCGCGATCGGCCCAGGCTCCTGCTCGGTGTTGGTGTGGTCGCCCTCCTGCTGCTTGAGTTGGCGATCCCCATCGGCTCCAATAGCTCTCGTGCTCCCCAGGGCCCCTATACATCCGAGGTTGTAGGTGCCATCGGAAATACTCAGCTCGTCGGCCGCCTCTTATTTACCGATTTTCTCATCCCATTTGAGATTACTTCTATTATCCTCCTCATTGCCATTATTGGCGCTATGGTCTTGGCTAGGAGGTAGCGGGATGCAAAAGACGGGGTGGAGGGTATGGGGTGTAGGGTGTAAGGGCGCGATTTATCGCGCCCAGGACGTGGCGATATGAGCGCGACTGTTCCGCTGAGCGCGTACCTGATCTTGAGCGCTGCCCTCTTCGTCATCGGGGTCGCCGGGGTACTGATTCGGCGCAACGCGCTGGTGATCTTTATGTCGATCGAGCTGATGCTGAACGCGGTCAATCTTACCTTTGTCGCGTTCTCGAGGTTTCTCCACTCAATGGATGGACAGATCATTGTCTTGTTTGTGATGGCGGTAGCCGCGGCTGAAGTGGCAGTAGGGTTGGCCATCATCATCGCGCTGTACAGAAACAAAGAGTCCCTGAATGTGGACGAGATCAATCTGCTGAAAGGGTAGGTACGTTCAACGTTCAATGTTACGCCCGTTTTTCTGTCGAAACCTTGAACCTCGAACTTTGAACTCAGAACCTGGGACTTGATACTATGATTTGGTTGATTCCGATCATCCCGCTTGCGGGGAGTCTCGTCGTCGGTCTGATGGGCCGGCGTATGCCGCGGAGGCTGGTGGCGATGATCGCCTGCGGCGCCCCATCGCTTTCGCTGCTGCTGTCCCTGACGGCTTTTGCTCGCCTTCTGCAGATGCCGTCGGAAGGGCGCCTACTTCGCGCCTCCCTCGGCTCCTGGATCGCCTCCGGCGATTTCTCGGTCTCGTTCGGGTTCCTGTTCGATCCCCTCTCCGCCATCATGGCGTTGGTGGTGTGTGGCGTGGGTCTACTCATCCACATCTATTCGATCGGCTATATGGAGGAAGACCGCGACTACCACCGCTTCTTCGCGCTGCTCAATCTCTTTCTGGCCGAGATGCTGGTCCTGGTCCTGGCCGATAACTACCTCCTGCTCTTTGTAGGATGGGAGGGTGTAGGTCTCTGTTCGTACCTGTTGATCGGTTTCTGGTTCGAGCGACCGGCTGCGGCATCCGCCGGGACGAAGGCCTTCCTGGTGAACCGGATCGGCGACGGTGCTATGGTTGTGGGGCTGATCTGGATGATCCTACTGTTCGGCTCGCTGGACTTCGGAACCGTCTTGACAGAAGCGCCGACCGTACTGGCGTACGGCTCTGTGGCCGCATGCCTTCTCACCCTCCTCCTGTTCATCGGCGCAACCGGCAAGTCGGCCCAACTCCCGTTGTATGTCTGGTTGCCTGATGCCATGGAAGGCCCCACCCCCGTCTCGGCGCTTATTCATGCTGCCACCATGGTGACGGCGGGTGTCTACCTGGTCGCTCGGTCCGCCCCCCTATTCCAACTGGCGCCCGTCAGCCTGGAGATCGTCGCTTGGGTCGGTGGCCTCACGGCCCTGTATGCGGCGAGCATCGCCCTGGTACAGACCGATATCAAGCGGATTATCGCCTACTCGACCATCTCCCAGCTCGGCTATATGTTTTTAGGCTTGGGAGTTGGGGCGTACGCTGCAGGAATCTTCCACCTGATGACCCACGCCTTCTTTAAGGCCCTCCTCTTCCTGTCGGCCGGGTCGGTGATTCATGCGTTGGCCGGTGAGCAGGATATACGGAAGATGGGGGGGCTACGGCAGTACCTCCGCGTCACCGCGGGAAGCTTTCTTGTCGGCGCGCTGGCCAATGCCGGGATTGCCCCCTTCGCCGGCTTCTGGAGCAAGGACGAGATCCTCTCTGCTGCCTATGGCTCGGGACATCACCTGCTTTGGGTCATTGGAGCGCTGACCGCGGCGGGTACCGGGTTGTATATGTTTCGCCTCTACTTCCTTGCCTTTGCGGGACAGTCGAGGGTTGACTCCCACACCCTCAGCCACCTGCACGAGGCGCCGTGGAGCATGCGCCTGCCGCTTGTGTTGTTGGCGATCGGATCGTCGACCGTCGGGTTTGTCGGTGTCCCGCCGGACTCAGGTGTACTGCACCGCTTCCTGGGTTCGGTCTTCCCCGCGTCGGCGCATGAGGCCTCAGCCGAGCCGGCCTCCGGGGTCGTACTTGCGGTTGTGGCTCTTGTGATGGCAGTCGGTGGGATTGCTATAGCCTTTCGGTGCTACCTTCGGGATCCTACCAGAGCTGAGGCGTTTACCGTGCGGTATCCCGCGCTGTATCGTACCCTCTTGCACAAATATTGGGTTGATGAGCTGTACGATAAGACGGTGATCCACCCGACCGTCGCCTCCGCTCGTACCCTATCGGAGTCGTTCGATGCGCGCGTGATCGACGGGTCGGTCAACGGCGTTGCTGCGCTTGCAACCCGTGCCGGAAACCTGCTGAGGCGACTTCAGACCGGCCATGTTCCAACCTATATCCTGTCGATCCTGGTGGGTGCAGTAGTCCTGTTGGGGTATCTGGCGTTGTCCGGATAGGGCACAGGGGATGATATGAGTCAGGCGGGTGGTCCGATCCTCTCAATACTTATTGCCCTGCCGCTGTGTGGTGCGCTTTTGCTCGCATGTGTCGATGGGACGCGAGAAGCGCTGATCAAGCGGCTCGCGGTGGCCATTTCCGGCCTCAACCTCCTACTCTCTCTCATCGTGTACGTACGCTTTGATCCGGCCGAGGCCGGCATGCAGTTCGTGGAGCGGGCGCCGTGGATCGATTCGATCGGAAGCAGCTATTTTCTCGGCGTGGATGGGATCAGTCTGCCGCTGCTGCTCCTCACGACCTTTCTTACGCCTATCGCGATCCTGGCCTCCTTCTCCGGGATCACGAATCGGGTGAAAGCATACATGATCTGCGTGCTGCTGCTTCAAACCGGCATGATTGGCGTATTCGTCGCCGTGGATCTCGTACTCTTCTATGTGTTCTGGGAGGGGATGCTGATCCCGATGTATTTCCTGATCGGGGTCTGGGGCGGGCATCGGCGGGTCTATGCCACCGTAAAGTTCGTTCTCTATACAATGGCGGGAAGCGTCCTGATGCTGCTGGCGATGATCGCCCTCGCCTTCCTGCATCAGGGAAGCACGGGTCGATTATCGTTTGACCTCCTGGAGTTAATCGGTGGACCGATCCCGTATGGGACGCAACTGCTGCTCTTCGCCGCCTTTGCCCTCGCCTTTGCCATCAAGGTGCCGATGTTTCCGTTTCATACATGGTTACCCGACGCCCATGTGGAGGCGCCGACGGCGGGAAGCGTGCTGTTGGCCGGGGTTCTTTTGAAGATGGGGACATACGGATTCCTCCGATTCGCGCTTCCGCTCTTTCCGGAAGCGGCCATCGCGTTTACCCCATTGATTTCTGCGCTGGCCGTGGTCGGTATCCTGTATGGCGCGCTAGTTGCCATGGTTCAGGATGATCTCAAGCGACTGGTGGCCTATAGTTCGGTGAGTCACCTGGGATTCGTGATGCTGGGCATCTTTGCTATGAACGTGCAGTCTGTGGAGGGCTCAATCCTCCAAATGGTCAACCATGGCCTCTCCACGGGTGCCCTCTTCCTGCTGGTTGGGATGATCTATGAGCGACGCCACACCAGAATGATAGAGGAGTTCGGCGGACTTTCGCGGGTGATCCCTCGTTTTGCGCTCTGTTTCCTGGTTGTGATGATGTCTTCCATTGGCCTGCCGGGTCTGAACGGGTTTGTGGGGGAGTTCCTGATCCTGGCGGGGACATTTCGCGTCCACAAAGGATTTGCGGTGCTTGCGACCCTTGGTATCATTCTGGCGGCGGTCTATATGCTCTGGATGTGGCAACGCGTGATGTGGGGGCAAAGCCGACGGGCCGAGAATCTCACGCTCGATGATATCAGCGGTCGTGAGATGGCGATGCTGATTCCGATCATCCTGCTCATTCTGTGGATCGGCCTGCATCCAAATCCCCTTCTCAGAAGGATGGATGCGTCGGTCATGCAACTCCTCTGCGATGTGCGAAGTACAGAGTGCGAGAGGCAGGGTTCAGGGTGGAGGGTGTCGGGTGGCCGAGCCGGACAGGTCTCCCCGTATGTTATCCGATACCCTACCCTCTACCCCCTATACCCTGTTTTTGAGGCGCGGAGCGCGAATTGATGGAGCTTGTGCTGCCTCAGATCGACTGGGCTCCCTTTGCGCCGCTCTTACCAGTCGCCCTTGGAGGTCTTACGGTGTTGGTGACAGAGCTCTTTCTCCCGCCAGGGCGGAAACACCTCGTCGCTATCCTGAGCCTGATCGCGCTCGCGGCGTCGATCCTGCTATCGATCAGTTCATGGGGGCCTGTCCTCGAGCCGGATCAGGGAATGGTTCGCTACGGCCTTCATGACGCGGTCGTGTTAGACCGATTTTCCCTCTTCTTTTATCTCATGCTCGGCCTGATCGGCATATTGACCGTCCTGCTGTCGATGGGCTATCTCGACACTGCCGCCGCCGACCAGGGAGAGTATTACAGCCTGGTGCTCTTTTCGGTATTGGGGATGATGCTCATGGCTGCAGGGGGGGACTTGATCGTGATTTTTCTGGGGCTTGAAACCTTCTCGCTCGCCCTGTACACGCTCGCCGGGTTCTGGAAGACAGAGCTTCGCTCGAACGAGTCGGCGCTGAAGTACCTCCTGCTCGGGGCCTTTGCCAGCGGCTTTTTCCTCTATGGCATTGCCCTGATTTATGGGGCGACCGGCACGACCGTTCTCCGACAGATTGCGGCCTTTCTGGTGGATGGGCATCCCCCCGCGCCCCTGTTCTTGATCGGGGGAGGGTTGCTGCTGGTTGGGTTCGGCTTCAAGATCGCCTCTGTCCCGTTCCACATGTGGGCCCCCGACGTGTATGAGGGGGCGCCCACCTCGGTGACAGCGTTCATGATCGCCGGGACCAAGGCGGCGGCCTTTGCCGCCTTCCTGCGGGTATTTCTCCTGGCAGTACCTGCCCTTCACGTACAATGGTCGGTGGCGATCTGGGTTCTGGCGGTCCTCACCATGACCGTAGGTAATCTGGTTGCCTTGGTTCAGGGCAACATGAAACGGATGCTTGCCTACAGCTCGATCGCGCATGCCGGGTATCTGTTGGTTGCCTTGGTCGCCGGCGGATCATCCGGGGTTGCCGGCATCCTCTTCTACCTGGTCGCCTATGCCCTGATGAACCTTGGTGTCTTCGCGGTCATCATCGCGCTGCAAGGTCATGATCGAGAGCGGCTGTTGCTGACCGACTACGCCGGTCTCGGGTGGCAGCGTCCGGTCCTGGCCGCCTGCATGGCTGTCTTCATGTTCTCGCTGGCCGGGATCCCTCCGACAGCCGGTTTCATGGGCAAACTGTATATCTTCAGCGCCGCCCTTGAAGGCGACTATCCGGGCCTGGCAGTGATCGGTGTCCTGAACAGCGTGGTCTCGGTCTACTTTTATCTCCGCGTTATCGTCATCATGTATATGAGTGAAGCAACTTCCCCGCTCCCCGATCAGAGTCGAGGACAGGCATCGCTGGTCCAGGCATCTGCAGCCGCCGTTCTGGCCGTGGCGGTGTCTGTGCTGGGAACCCTTCACCTTGGCCTGTTCCCGTCGAGGTTGCTCGATCTGGCGCGACAGTCGGTCTCAGCTATTACAGGATGAGAGGGTCTCCAGCCATGAAAGCGATCAAGATTCCCGAGAAGACCGTCACCCGGCTTTCGATCTATCTGCGCTGTGTGGAAGAGTTGGAGAATGAAGGGACGATGAGCATCTCGTCCAAGCAACTGGCCGATCGTTTCGGCCTGAATTCCGCCCAAGTGCGAAAAGACCTGGCCTACTTCGGCCAGTTTGGCATCAGGGGTCTGGGGTATTACGTGACCCCCCTCCGGCATAGCCTGGAGGAGATTCTCGGCCTCAAGCGGGCGTGGGAGGTGGCCTTAGTCGGGTTAGGGAATCTAGGCTCTGCGTTGATTGCCTATCGGGGATTCCAGGAGAAAGGATTTAAGATCTCTGTCGTATTTGATCGGGACCCGGCTAAGATCGGTCGACGGATTGACGGGTTGCAGGTGATGGATACCGGGACGATCGCCTCGGTTGTCCGCAAGCGGAAGATTAAGATCGGGATCTTAGCTGTTCCCGCCCCTGGCGCCCAGGTTGTCCTCGACGCCCTCGTGAAGGGCGGGGTCATTGCGGTCTTGAATTTCGCCCCCGCTCAACTGACCGCGCCCGATTCGGTGAAGGTCCAGAACGTCGACCTGTCGGCCCTCCTCAAGACCCTGAGCTACCATATCGCCCGCGCGGAGCAGCCAAAATCTCGCACGCCTTGAACCGATTTCTCATTGTAAATAGTTGCTGTCCACACATCCCTATTTCCGCCTAGAGGCCGGCAGCGGCGCGGTCGCCGCCGCGCTATTCACCGTCACCTTCGCGCTGGCCTCAGGTCCGACCTCCTGGTGGCGCGTATTCGCCGCAACGATTCTGACGATGTGCGGCCCATTCGGGAGGCCCGTGAGTTCCATCGCGGTCCCAAACGGTGGCCCAGGGTTGACCCCATCCAGGTAGAGATGGATGTGGTTGACATCCCCCGCCGGCTTAAACTCCCACTGGATCAACATGCGGGGACCTATGGTGTCCCCATCCTTCGGCGATACGAGCGTGACCGTGGCCTGCTGCGTCCAGCCGACAGAGAGCCCTGTGACGAACACCATCGCGAATCCCGTTATCATCGACGCCATCAACTTTCCCATACGATATCTCCTTGCCCGGATCACCTATGGTTTTCCTTTCTGATTGAGGAGAGCATCGATAGATGTGTGAAACTCCTCCTCTGTCATGGCCCCGACCGAGCGTCCATATAAGCTCCCATCTCTATTGATCAGGAAGGTGGTCGGCGTGCCTTCGATTTTGTACAGCCTGCCGATCTCACCAACGCTGTCGCGTCCTACAGGATACGGGACCTTGTACGTTTCAACAAACCGCCGCGCGTCGGCGTCGTTATCCCAGGCGACGTTTACGCCCAGCATCACGAGGCCCTTGCCCTTGTACTGCTGGTAGATCTTCGCCAGAACGGGAGCCTCCCGTTGACAGTGCGGTCATTTGGAGTGGAAGAAGTTGATCAGAACCGGCTTACCGCGAAAGTCCTTCAGCGCGACAGACTTTCCATCCAGGAGCGGAAGCGTAAAGTCCGGAACAGGCGCAGCCTGGACCGCCTGGGCGACCGTTAGTGTGCCGATCAGTAGGGCTGTGAACATCGCTCGTCGTAGGGAATTGTTCATGTCTGATTCCTCCAAAGAAAGTGTTCAGCGATAAGCCGTCAGTGTTCAGCTTTCAGCTTGCTGACGGCTGATATTGGTGCCTATGTGACGTGGGCTAGGGCTGAGACTTGATCAAAAACTCGCCCTTGCATCTCATGGTCTTGAAGATGCCGGCATCGGGGGGCGCCGTTTGTATGAAATAGTCGATTTCCCCACGCCCTTTTTTCACTACTGGCGCGGACCCTCTATCGCGCACACAATCAATGTCGTATTCTCTGATTTCATTGGCATCGAACTCGCCATCCGGCTTCAAACCAAGTGCGTGTGATGAACCCGTCGGACAATTGACACACGAGCAAAGGTAGTCGCCTTTGAATCGAATGCTTACGCCGCTCAATTTCGACAACGCCCGAAACGAAACGCGCCCTTTGTAGTGCCAATAGCCATTCGTTAGATCGGACGGGTCGACCAGCGTCTCACCGCCCACTTCGCATGAGAGATCGCGTCCGTGCTCGGTTTGTGACGTGTCGAAACTTGGAACAACCGGTTCCCTGGGCCGGACGGGTTGGCCAGGATGAACTTCGGGCGCACGACGGCCAGGATCGCGCCGGGCCGGAAGATTGGGTCTCGTCTCTGTTTCTAACACCGGTACGCGATCCCACTTGCCAATGGAAACGTCGAGCGGGGCGCCGGTCCAGTACTCTATTACCATTATGGTATCAAAGGAGTAATGGGCGTCTGTTCTAAAATTCTCGTAAAGGTCTTGCGGATCCGTACATCGCCAATTCGCACCAAGCTGAATGATCCTATTTTTGATGTACTCCAAGTCGCCTTGGCTGCCGCGGCGAACCGGAGCATTCTCGCCGTCTTTCAAAAAGTACGTATTCTTGTTCGGTCCCCACGTCTGCCATTCAACGAACAATTTTGGCCTTTCGAACTTGTAACACTTGATATCAGCGATCAAATTGACTTTCGGAATCTTGCCGCTCCCATCTAGCATAAACGACATTATCGTCTCAGGATGTCCAGCAGTATTCAGAATCTGACAGTACTTTCGTATGTTATAGCTCTTGATTACCGACACCAACTTCTTCGCCTTTTCGTTCGACTCCGCGTAGTAGTCGTGGTCGTAAGTTATGTCATGTATCCATCCGCCGGATAACTGCAAGTTATCCGGATCGACGTCATTACAATACTCACCTCCCACTGCCGCTGATGCCGGGGACACAGCAATCGGCAGAACGATGAACGAAAAAAGGCAACACCACACCCTCATGATCGCGAAACTCCCCTTTGAGGGTTGAACAACCCCGACGATAACCGGCGCACGACAGACGCTCCACATCGCTTATCTCCTCAGGTTGCCTGCTTTCTATTGCAGCTGATAGCTGGCAGCTGATCATCAACCCAGGCCGTACTCTTTCCAGCGTCGATCCACGAGGGTCCTGGTCTCATGATCCATGACCTGTTCTTCCGGCCATTCGCGCGTGAATCCCTCATCCTTCCACTTGCGCGTTCCGTCGATCCCCATCTTTGAGCCATACCTCGGCAGCCGACTGGCGTGATCCAGGGTTTCGACCGGACCCATCACAAACTCGATGTCGCGCTCCGGGTCGATGTGGTTCAGGACCTTCCAGACCACTTCGGCCGAATCGCGCACGTTCACATCCTTGTCCACGACGACGATCACCTTCGAGAACATGGCCTGGCCGAGGCCCCAGATCGCGTGCATGATCTTGCGCGCGTGGCCCGGGTAGGTTTTGTCGATACTCACAATGACGAGGTTATGAAAGACCCCGGCGAACGGCATGTGGAAGTCCACGATCTCGGGCAACTGTTTTCTCAGGAGTGGGCGGGACATCCGTTCTACGGCCGTACCCATATGACAGTCCTCCATGGGCGGGCGGCCGACGATAGTGGTTTGGTAGATCGGATCCCGGCGATGGGTGATGGCCGTCAGGTGAAAGACGGGGTAATAGTCGGGGAGGGAGTAAAAGCCGGTGTGATCGCCAAACGGCCCTTCCAGGCGCAGTTCATCGGGATCGACGTATCCTTCCAGTACGATTTCGGCGTTGGCCGGAACCTCCAGATCGACGGTCTCGCACTGGGTCAACTCGACGGCCTGCTTTCGCAGAAAGCCTGCGATCAGCATCTCGTCGATCCCGTCTGGTGCCGGAATGATAGCCGATAGGGTGGTGGCCGGATCGGGTCCAATGGCCACAGCGACCTCGGTGCGGCGTCCCAGCCGCCGGTTTTTCTCGTAGTGCCTGGCCCCGCCGTGATGGATGTGCCAATGCATCCCGGCTGTCCGTTCGTCGAAGATCTGCATGCGATACATGCCGCAATTGCGCGTGCCGGTGTCCGGATCTTTGGTGAAGACCAGGGGGAACGTGATGAACCGGCCGCCGTCCAGCGGCCAGCACTTGATGACCGGCAACAGGTCAAGCGAGGGCTCCTTCGTGATGCGCACCTCCTTGCACGGGCCATCCTTCACTCGTTTGGGCAGGTAACTCGCCATCTCCGTGAGCTTCGGCAACATCTTGAGCTTCTCGATCCACCCCTCCGGGCTCTTGATCTCGAAGAGGCTTTCCAGTTCCCCGGCCAGTTCGTCCAGCGAGGCGCGCTGTAACGCTAGGCAGAGATGCGCCTCGGAGCCGAAGGCGTTGATCAGGAGCGGCATGGACGAATCTTTGACCCGCTCGAACAGCAGCGCCGGTCCGAGCCGCTTGCTGACTCGATCAGTGATCTCAGTGACCTCGAGAATCGGATCGACCTGGGTCGTGATCCGCTTCAGCAGTCCCTGCCGCTCCAGTGCCGCGATAAACGCCCGCAGATCCTCGTATGCCATCATCACTCCAAGCTGTCAGCTATCAGCGTTCAGCTATCAGCTAGAATCCGGAAAGAATGAGGCCCCAAATACCTATAGAAAGACGGCTGATAGCTGCACTATTGAACGTTGCCACTATAGCGAAGGGTTGTGAGGTCGGCAAGCAAAAATGGGTCGGCAGAGACCAGGCCGGATTCGCGAATCCGCGAATCCGGGGACACAATGCTTATTTCTTCACTTTATTGACGCGCTGGTAGCCCTTATAAGGTGTCTGGACGTCGTGGGGCAGGTATATGAGCCGGGAGGATGAGGAGGCAGGCTGCGGAGTCGCCACGGGGACAGCGATACGAGGCACGTGATATACGTATGCCGGGGAGTCAGCCGGATGAAGCATGCGTAGCAGGATTACCGCCTACTGGAGAACCCCGCAGGTTGACAAACGTCATTTGACAGGTTACATTTGGGAAAGATGCCGATCAGGAGTGTGAGACATAAAGGACTGAAGCGCCTCTTTGAACATGATGACCCGCGGGGCGTCCCCGGCGACCAAGCCCAGAAGATCGCGGATGTGCTCGCCGTGCTCGATACCGCCGGGGAGCCGGCCGACGTGGCGCTGTTTCCCGGTTGGCGGCTCCACCCGCTGAAAGGCGACCTCAAGGGATTCTGGAGCGTCACTATCACCGGGAACCGGCGAATCATTTTCCGTTTTGAGAGGGGCGATGTCTTCGATGTCGACCTGACGGACTATCATTAGGAAGGAGAGAGCTGCGATGTCCATGAAGAATCCCCCTCACCCCGGCGGCGTGATCCGCCGCCAGGTGATCGAGCCCCTCGGTCTTTCGATCACGAACGCTGCAGATATCCTCGGTGTCACGCGGCAAGCCCTGTCGTTGCTGCTGAATGAGCGCACCGACCTGTCGTCGGAGATGGCGCTGCGGATCGAGAAGGCGTTCGGTCCGAAGATGGATCACCTGATGCGCATGCAACTTGCGTTCGATCTCGCCCGCCAGCGGCAGCAGGAGGGCCGGATCATGGTCAAGCGGTACAGCGGCCAGGCGAAGATCGAGGAGCCGCAGCCCGCTTAGTTCATCCGCCGAGCCACACATCTCGATCGAGACTGATCTCCCGCTCGTGCACTGTTCCGAGGCATGACGCGCCCCCCCAGCTTGGCTCTCCGGGGCTTTCCTGTCGGCAATCTCACTCGACGAGCGGATTGCGCACGGGGAGATCCGGAAACCGCCAGAAAAATTGGGGGAACCATACCTATTTCTGGACTTCAGTGACGCGCAGAGGTGAGTATGCGGCATGGTAATGGTCGTATGAGTAGTCGCCGCCCGGTTTCCTTACCACATCACGCAAAGAAGGAATCGCAGGCTGACCCAGATGTCCTGTTGCCGCCTTATGGCAGCAACTCAAGTGCGCGGCCAAGACGCGGACCCACGCGGATTGCGCCGAAATCTCGACGATCTGTCGTCAGAACGCGGTAGACGCGTCGTCGCTCAGCAACGGCAATGACGGTCCCATCGACCAATCCTAACCTCAGCGTCTTGAATCTGGCGTCGAGCTCCAGTGCTCGAACAATGTCGGATGGGAGGGGGATCTCGTACTCGTACCGCGTCCCCGGATCGAAAATCTCCGCGACAAGCTTTCGCATGGCCGGCCGATTCTCGCGAAGAAAATAATCCACCTCGGCCAGTACGAGTGCCGGCACAATGATCAGACTCGCGGAGATCAGAACATGCTCGTACTCAGGAAAGGTTGGCGTGCCGTCGGCAGTACAGGCGAGCGCTCGCAGAAGGCCACCGGTATCGGCCACGACCGGCGGAATCACCCCTCAAGATCCCGGAAAAGCTCAGATTCATCTCCCAGCTTGGTGTCGGTCGACTCGAATAGACGCGTCGAGGGCGCGCGCCGCCCCGTGTAGTATCGTGACGCTACCACGCGCAAACCCTTGCGAATGAGCTCCGAGGCGGAGTGACCTGCCGCTCTGGCTCTTTTGAGCGCCCGCATGTCCTCCTCTTCGAGACGAACTGTTGTCGAAATTAAGCGCGCCATACATTCACTATACAATAATCGACCAGACGAGACAACCTGATACAGATGGAACTCCTTACGCATTTCTTCCTTGACACTTCCTGGCGCTTTCCGATACAAGACAACGGTCACACGTGAATGCACAGCTTTCGGAGGAGCGCGATGAAGCTCATGATCAGTGTGCGGGACGAGCACGAGGCAGCAGCCGCGATGGCCGGCGGAGCCGATATTATCGATGTCAAGAATCCGGCCGAAGGATCGCTGGGCGCCGCGCGGCCGGAGACCATCTCGGCGATCGTGAGAGCGATCCGGGCCGCTACCCCTGTCAGCGCCTCGATCGGCGACGTCCAGAATCTTCCGGGGACCGTGGCGCTTGCCGGCCTGGGCGCCGCCACCTGCGGAGTTCGACTCGTCAAGGTGGGACTGCTGGGGGCCAGGACAGGCGCGGAGGCGGCCAACCTGCTCGATGCCGTCAGTGGTGCGCTCCGGATGGCGAACGGCACCGTGGGTCTGGTAGCCTGCGCCTACGCCGATGCGGCCCTCGTGGGGTCGCTCGATCCGCTTGAGCTGCCCGGTGCCGCCGCCCCCTTTGTCGAAGGGTGCCTCATCGATACCGCCATCAAAGACGGACGTACGCTCTTCCAGTGCCTTCCGGAGGAGACCATTACCCGCTTCATTCAGCAGTGCCATGATCGGGGGCTCTTCTGTGCCCTGGCGGGCTCCTTGCAGCAGGCGGATCTTTCGAAAGCCCTGGCGCTCGGCGCCGACATTGTCGGTGTACGAACCGCGGCCTGTGAGGGAGGACAGCGAAGCGGCTCCATTTCCACGACGTTAGTAGAATGCCTGAAGGCCAGCCTCTCAATCGCACCTCAAGAACAGGGTATAGGGTTCAGGGTGTAGGGTATGGGACGACCTATTTCTTCCGCCTCACACTCCGCGTAACCACGCACGTTCCCACCGTCTTCCCGGACTCCAGCCATTCCTTGACACGAGCGGGATGCGTCCCGTTGATGATCCAGCAGCAGTCGATTCCGTTCAGCCACCTGCCAAACTCGCGGTCCACGCCACTGTCACGCGAAAGGTGCGAGCGCGTGATGCGCGGCAGGAGGGGCGCCGACGGGTCGATCTTTGGATCTTGCGCAAAGATCCCATCCACAGACTTCAGCAGCAGCAGGCTTTTCGCCCCAACACGTCCAGCGATATAGGCGGCGATCGCATCCGAGGTCACGCCCCACGACGGCGTAAAGGGATCCCGGCGTGCGAGGGATCGTGATGGGAGGTAGACCGGTAGTCGGCCGCTTCGGATCACCTCCTTGACCTCATTCAGGCTGGAAGCCGGGACGGCCCGTGTGGCGAGGTCGCAAAGCTCAAGACCGTACTGATCCATCGCCATGATAGCCATCCGGTGAGCGGCGTGCTCAGTCAGCCGTACTCGGCGATACTCTGCCCGAACCAGATCGGCAAATACCCCACCACCCGGAATCACGAGTACCTTCGCGGAGCCCTTCCACTGCTCGATAGAGTCGAGCAGCTTTCCCAGGCCGTTCCACCGGCCGAGGCTTCCACCCACCTTGATGGCAACGTCGATCTTCATGATTCAGCTCTCAGCGCTTCAGCCGCAGACCACATAGTAGGCGTTTCAAATTGGGTATTCACTGAATTGCATATTAATCCTTTGTCAGATATAACAAAACTTAATAGTTTATGCTAAGTTTTCCCTCCCCCGCTTCGGGAGGACCAAAGGCAATAAATCGACCATTTCTCAGCGGCCCAGCCTCGCGTTGCACCTAAAAGAAATAGCCGCAACAGCCATATGCAACCGGAGAGCGAGAAATAGGGACAGACACTATTATCGTGATAATTCGTAGTATTCGCGGTCATGATCGTGCATGCCACGGATCGCTCGAATCGTTGCACCCGGCACCCCGCATCATGTGAAGCAACGAGGGAATTACCACCAGGCGGTCTTTCAGAACGACAGCGATTCAGAGGCACACGATGACAGAGCGGCTGCTGGAAGAGACGGGTTCATCTGAGAGGTGCGCAGGAAACTGGGCGAGTAAGACACGTGGTGCAGAGGAGAAGACCAAGAAAGGATCTTTATAAATAGTGTCTGTCTCTATACCCTAAGCGCGCCAGGAGAAGACGCTCCGGCCGGGGTGCGCATACCCTCCTGACTGAATTTGTCAAACCGCCGTATACGTGATCCGTATGTACGGTGGCGTGGGAGGGGGAAGGCCGTGAGGCCCCTCCCGATCCCGATTGGGTTTTACGCAGGTTGACAACGATTGAAGATTCAGGCCATATTTGGTACTATAAATGGACTGGAGGTTATCATAATGAAAATTAAAGAAGACATTAAACCCATTTCTTATTTGAAGTCTCGGTCTGCCGATTTAATATCCCAAATCAACGAAACTCATAGGCCAGTGATAATTACTCAGAATGGTGAACCACGTGCAGTTATTCAGGACGCGGAGTCCTATGAAAAAATAATCAATTCTCTAAACTTGATGAGAATATTGGCGCATGGAGAGAAAGCCATCCAAAAAGGGGACACCATAAAACAAGAAGACCTTTTTAAACAAATTGATGAAACTTTAATGAAAAGGAAGACACATAAATAGACCATGAAAAGATTCGGGGTTGAGTGGGCTCAGCCAGCGAGTAAAGATTTAGAAAACATTATAGACTATATCTCCCAAGATAATATTGATACCGCTATTACCATCTTCGGGAAAATAAAATCAAAATGTAGCGCATTGAATCAATTCCCCGATAGAGGCAGAATTGTTCCCGAACTTAAAGCATATGGCATATTGAGTTATCGAGAATTAATCATTTCACCTTGGAGAGTTATCTACAGGACATCTAATCAAAAGGTTTACGTTCTTGCCGTACTTGATTCAAGAAGAAGCACGGATGACATTTTGATAGAAAGGTTCTTATAGAAACGTAAATAGGTTAAATAGGGACAGCGATCATTTAAGCTTGATACACAAAGAGGATGTGCCCAACAAGTCATTCTCGCGGATGGCGTAAACGCCGTCGATGAACTCATTAGGCAGTTGAGAATGGACTTGTCCACGTGGGCGGAATTAGATATGGTAAAAGTTGGAGGTGTAACCGATGAACATCGAAATTGAACGTGAAGAAGATGGCCGGTGGATAGCCGAAGTGCTTGATTTACCTGGTGTTATGGCGTACGGACAGACCAAAGAGGAAGCCGTTTCGAAAGTCAAGGCTTTAGCCTTGCGCGTGTTGGCTGATCGGCTCGAACACGGGGAGGAAATTCCAGAACTCCGGGGCGTCTTCGCGGTACCAGCATGAGTCAATGGCCGTCCACCAATGCCCGATTGGTACTGACTGCTTTGTTACGCATTGGCTGGACGATCAAGCGTCAATCTGGTACATCACACCGCGTCCTGTCCCGTTCCGGGTGGGCAGATTTTACCTTCGCGTTTCATGATAGAGAAGAAATTGGTCCTCGCATGCTGGCACGTATCGCTAAGCGTACAGGGCTCACACCGGATGACTTATGAAATGCTGCCCAACGAATCACTCCAGCGGACGGCCGATAGTGGCCGCTGAACTCATCATTAGGCCGCCGTGGCGCGAGAAGAGGGCGCGAAGGTCCTCGCTATCTCGCGACTCGATGCTCCCAGCGCCAGAAGAGTTCTAATGAGCAGGTCCAGAGACACAGAGGGGTCACCGGCTTCCATCTTGGCGACTCTGGATTGGCTGGACTTCACAAGTCTTGCCAGATCTCCCTGGGTGAGCCGGCGCCGAGTTCGCCACTCACGCAGCTTTAACGCAAGGTTGATCTTGAGTTCGACATACGCAGCTTCCTCGGGTGAGAGGTTGAGAAACTCGGCGGTGCCTTCGACCCTCCAGCCCTTGGCTTCAAGGCGCTTCCTCTTCGATTCACGCATTGTCGTAACTCCTGATACGCTGTCTACACGTCTCGACGATCGACTCAGGCGTCCCGAGCGTTTTCTTGCTGAACATCTCCGGAATCACGATGGCATCCGGGTCAATTCGATAGATGATACGCCACGTTACTGGAGCGTCCCTAATGCGCAGTTCATGGCATCGCGGTCCGACCGTCGGCATCGGTCTCGAATGGGGCATACCCAGCAGCTCGCCCCTCTGCAATCTTCGGAGAAGACACCCTACCACAAGCCTGGCCGTGGGCGAGAATGGCGGAGTCTTGACGTCCCCGTGAAGCCAGACAAGCGGTTTGTTCGTCGCATTCATGCGGTTGCAGTATATGTCATTATAGACATATCGTCAAGTAGTTCCTTCTGCCAACGTCCTAATACATCGCTCAACCTAACTCGCTACGTCGGCGTTTCGCTCTTCGTCGCTCGCCGGTTAGCGCTACATTGAACGCTTATCCTCGTGAGAGCGCCTCTCCCAAGAGGTAGGCAGCGGCCGCGCATGGGCTCAGTGCGACAGACCCGCTATCGGTCAATACCGAAAGGTCACACGTCGCAAGGTTCAGCCGCCTAGCGCAGGCCTCCCCCAGGAAGGCGCCGATGCCCACCGGTACCACAGGGAGCCGGAGGCCGTTCTCGATCCTGGAGAGCACCTGAAACATCCCCTCCGTGATTTGTTGGATCTGGTGCTCGGCGATGTAGGCGGCCAACGCGTGAAGTTCGCTGGCCGTGAGATGCTGACTGTCTTCGCAGGCCACTCTGGCCAGGCGGCGGAGCGCCCCCTCTTTCGTCCTCTCGCGGCCGTCAGGAGTTGCGCAGGTGTAGTCCCCCGGCGTGAGCCTTCCTAGTATCAGATAGACGTCCGCCGAGATGGCGAAGTATTCAGCCGCGATCCGGCAGATCGTCCCTTGTATGGGGATCTGGGACACGATGGTAGCAACAGGCGTACGGAGGGCGCCCGTGTAGATCAGCTCCCCGCGCGCCAACCGCTCAATGTCCCGCTTACCCCGTGCGGCAATCTTTCCGCCGAGGATCGGAATCAGATCGGTGGTGGTACTGCCGATATCCACCAGCAGGCAGTCCGGTTGCAGACGTGCCAGCACCAACGCCTCAGCGATCCAATTTGTCGGTGCAAGGGTCAGCAGCTCCACCTCACTTCGGTCCAGGCGAACAAGCCTCCCATCAAGGTCGATGGCGTATAATGGGATTGCAGGCACCGCCTCTCTCACGGCGTCGATGATGGATGCCACGCCTTCGGACCTGTCGTCGAACGCATCGCACAGCTCCCCGGTCATGGTCAATACCATCACATCGGCCGGCCCAAGTTCGCCGTAAATCGCCTGCAGGACAGGCCGGAGACCGCCGCGGTTATTCCATAGCTCGAAATAGCGGCGAACCGTGTGCCCGTTCTTGGCGCGTCCGTCGGCGAACAGAAGGCGGGCGGCTTTCACGTTCGCACCGCCAATGTCCCATCCGACAATCCGGATCATTGCCGACCCCCCATGGCCCTTACTTCGCAGGCGCGTGTGGTAAATTGGATCGATCCGATGATCTCTATTGCGGTTGGATCTGGAAGTGTGCCTGCTACGGCGTCAAGAATCAGGGCAGCCGGATTCTGCCGGAGGACCTTTCGGACGCCGACATACGAGGTTGTGAGGCGAGGGTTGACCTCGATGACCACCGCATCGCGGTCGGTCAGGACCAGATCGATTCCGACATGCCCCTTCAGGCCAGGGATCGCCTGAACCACCTGGCTGGCTCGACGGAACGCCAGGGTGCGGAGCGGATGATCGAACGGGATACGACCTCCATGATACCTGAGCCTCTTCCGTCCTCTGATCTCCTGGAGGTTGAGGGTCAGGGGGAGACATCGACTCCCATCGGTGAGGAACGAGACGCTGGCGGCGACGCCGTCGATGTAGGTCTGTGCAAGGAGTATCGCATCGGGCGCTTTTTGCCTGGCTGCCGCGATCGTTTGCTCCAATTCCGATTGTTGCCTGGCGACGAACACGCTGTGGCATCCCACCCCGTCAAACGGTTTGACCACCATGGGGTAGCCGAGCCGACGGCCTATCGATGCCGGATCATCAGCGGGCCGAAGGCAGAGCGTCCTGGGGGTGGGGATGCTGTGCGCCTTCAGTAATCGGTATGTCAGCATCTTATCGCCGGCGGCCTTAACACCGGCAGCGCTGGAACCTACTACTAACTTACCGCACTTCTCGACCATCGCCGTGATCGTTTCGAGTTGGCCGTCTGTCTCCGGGGCGATCAGGAATGCGGCATCCGCCTCCTCAACCATCTGTCGGAAGCATTGAGAGTAGCTGTCCCTGCTGTCAACAACCTGAAGGCCGGGACGAGTGTGGATCTGTGGGAGGTATCTCCGATCGACCTGCACGAACAGCCTATGCTCCTGAAGGTCAAGCAGATCGGCGAGCAACGCCTCAAGCATCATGCGCCCTTCTGCCAGCAGCGTCGGCGGGATCGAGCTTTCACCCAACCCGCCCGCCGTGATAGATTCATGCACGACGATCTTCATCGTGGAGGAGAAGCGGCCATTGCTATGCAGGTCATACCTGTTATCGATATCATGGGAGGGGTTGCGGTCCACGCCCGCCGCGGAGAGCGGTCGGCGTACAGACCGATCCGGAGCGTACTGCTGCAAGGAGCCGATCCTGTCGCCCTGTTGCGGGCATACCGTGAAACCCTCGAGTGCGATGTGGTCTACATTGCCGATCTGGATGCCATCATGGGCAGCGGCGATAATCTGGCCATCATCGGCAAGATGGCGGTCTCTGAGCCACAACTTGAACTGCTGGTCGATGCCGGCATTCACAACGTCGTGCAGGCGAGGCGGCTGCTGGATGCCGGTACGCAGAAGGTCATTATCGCCTCCGAGTCGCTGACGAGTCTCGATGCGGCATCAGGCCTCCTCACCGTCTTGGGAACCGAAAGGACGCTCTTCAGCCTCGACATTACAGCTCAAGACGTGACCTGGCAAGAACCCTCAACCGAGTCACAGGACGCGAGCGCGACGGTCTGCCGCCTGCTGTCACTCGGATTTCGTGAGATAATTCTCCTGAGGATGGACAGGATCGGCGCGGGCGCCGGAGCAGATACGGAACTGCTCGGCAGGGTGGCGAGGGCCGCGCCCGGCATGCGATTCATCGTGGGCGGCGGAATCGCGTCAGTCGCGGAGCTTATCCTCCTCCAGCGCGCCGGTGCGTCCGGGGTGTTGCTCGCCACCGCGCTGCACAGCGGAACGATCACGCGGGAAGACCTGATCCGTACGAAGGCAGAAACTTAGAATGCCTCTTCGTACGAGGCCTCTTGCCCGAACGATTCCTGCACGCCGACTCTGATTGTGACGACCCCTTCGCCCCCGTATCGGTTCTTGATCTCAGTCTTCAGCTCGCCGCAGATATACCGGGCCAACAGCTCTGCGGTGGCGTTATGGATCGGAAGCAGCAGTACATCTTCCGCGGGGAAGCTATACTGCTTGGCGCCATAGATCACCTCGACGACCGAACTGCCCTGCCTGATTTTCAAATCCTCATTTTCGGTCGGCAGCAGCATACGGTGGTCCAGATGTTCGCAGATCTGTTTCAGAAGCGGCTTCACTGCGAGGAAATCCATGACGTAGTCGCTCGGCTGAAGCGACCCTTCAAGCTCTACCCAGGCTCTATAGTTATGACCGTGAAGCGACTCACACTGACCATTGCCGAAGAGCACAAAGTGGGCTGAGCTGAACTTGAGATTTTCGTGGTTTACCCTGATACGAAACGCTGCCATTGTACCTCCTCACATGGTGGTTGTGTATGGCCAACTGGAAGCTATCGCACCGACGCGCCGGATGTCAAGCCGGATTTACTGTCTATTTCGAAACAACCGCTAGACAGAAAATGGGGCAAGTGATAAGATTTCGTTCACGTAAAATCGGAGACCGGTGGTGGTACGACTATCGCCGTGAAAATAAACGGGTGGTAGGGCCTTTCGCTGTGAAGTGACAGCGAGATCACGGTTGACCAGCCCAAACCCGGAACATCATTCCGTTCTTCATATAATTCACGTGAAAGGAGATGATGCAGATGGCCAAGACCGCCCCGCTCCTGCTCGGAATCGGCGGGGATAGTGGGACCGGGAAGTCTACGTTTGTTGGCGGTATCTATAAAATTTTTGGTCCTGAGAAGATTACCAACATCAATCTTGACGATTACCACACGTTCGACCGTACTCAGCGCAAGATCTACGGACTGACTGCCCTTCATCCGGCGGCCAACAACATGGCCTTAATGGGGAAACACGCCTGGCAGCTCAAAAACGGTGAGAAGATCATCAAGCCGGTGTACGATCATTCGACCGGCTGTTTCGCAGAACCTGAAGAGATCGAGCCAAACCAGATCGTCATCATTGGCGGCCTGTTCCCATTTTTTACCCAGGAACTGAGGAACGTGTTCGACTTGAAGGTGTATCTGGACCCGGATGAGGAGCTGAAACGGGCCTGGAAGATCCATCGAGATGCCGGAAGGCGAGGCTACAGCATTGAGCAGGTCATGAAGGAGATCGAGGCTAGACAGGAGGACATCAGGAAGCACATCGAACCCCAGAAGGAATATGCCGACATTATCGTCCGGTTCTATCCTCCTAACGGCACCTGGAGCCCGCAGGATGATGCCCAGTTGAACGTCCGTCTGTTCCTCAGTCGAACCCTGCCGAAGACCGGTCTGGATGAACTGCTGCAAGAGGCGATGGGCCGGAGGACCAGGCGGGCCGTCAGGCTGGTGGATGAGGACTATTATGGTCAGCCTTTCCATACTCTGGAGATCGACGGTTCCATCTCTCCCCAAACGGCGGCAGGGCTGGAGCAAAGGATCTGGGCCCATCTCCTCGCCCCGATGAAATTGATTCAAGATCTGGCGCCGGATAAGCTCGGCAGTTTTGCCGCAGGCGAAGCCTCCGGCCACAGTGATGCCCTGGCCCTTGTGCAACTCATATCGATCTATTACCTGCTCCAAGCCAGAGAGGCGCGGCAGCAGGCCCCGCAAGAAGGGCTTGCAGGGATAGCTGAGGGATAACCGATGGTAAGGATCGCGATCAACGGCTTCGGACGAATCGGCCGGCTGGCGTTTCGAGCGGCGTGGGAGCAGAAGGGAGCGCTCGATCTGGTGGCCATCAACGATCCGGCCGGCGCCCGCACGGACGCCTTGTTGCTGGAATTCGACTCGAACTACGGGGCCTTTCCAGCAAAGGTCGAGAGCGACGAAGGCAGTATGCGGGTCGATGGGAAGCGGATTGTGGTCTTCCGCGAGCGCGATTGGACCAAGCTCAACTGGTCGGATGTGGGCGCCGACATCGTGCTGGAGTGCAGCGGCCGGGGGACCAGCCGGTCGGAGGCTGAAAAGCATCTCGGAGCGGGGGCGAAGCGGGTACTGATCTCCGCCCCAGGGAAGAACGAGGATCTGACGGTCGTGATGGGGGTCAATGAAGAACGATACGATCCGGGACAACACCAGATTATCTCAAATGGGTCGTGCACAACCAACTGCCTGGCGCCGGTCGCGAAGGTCCTCCTTGATGCGTTTGGCATCCAGTGGGGGTTCATGAGCACGGTGCACAGCTACACCAATTCGCAGGCGATTCATGATCGCGGGGCGGAAGACGTGAGGGAATCGAGGGCTGCCGCCCTCAATATCATCCCGACCGACACCGGTGCCGCCAGGGCGCTCGTCAAGGTGATCCCGGAGCTGGCCGGTCGCTTCAACGGGATGGCCTACCGAGTACCGACGCCCACGGTGTCGGTCATCGATCTTGTCGCGGAGCTTGATTGTGACGTCACCCCTGAAACGGTGAATGCCGCGTTCCGAACCGCGACCACGGGACGGCTGCGCGGGATTCTGGAGGTGTGCGATCGGCCGCTGGTCTCAATGGACTTCAAGGGTAATCCGCATTCTTCCATCGTGGACGCCCTTATGACGCTGGTTCTGAAGGACCGGATTGTGAAGGTCGTGGCGTGGTATGACAACGAGTGGGGATATTCGTGTCGGATGGCCGATCTGGCTGCGTACGTGGCTGCTCAAGATCTCAAACGTGATCAGCAACGGCTCTGGGGCGTCGCAAAGGGCGCAAAGCCGTCATAAAGGGTGGGAGGGCAGAAGG
>UBJH01000236.1_pt1 | contig 34159 bp, 28 predicted proteins | sample 2193721 | NCBI WGS metagenome assembly UBJH01 (sample SAMEA4703186, study PRJEB27089) | metagenome | reverse complement strand
GTCAACATCTTCGGCGGCATCATGAAGTGCGACACCATCGCTACCGGCGTGGTGGCGGCGGCCCGCGAGGTGCACCTCTCCGTGCCGCTGGTGGTGCGCATGCGCGGCACCAACGAGGACATCGGCAAGCAGATCCTCAAGGATTCGGGCCTGCCCATCATTTCCGCCAGCGACATGGCCGATGCGGCGCAGAAGATCGTCGCCGCGGTCTCGGGCAAGTAAGGAAGACAGACATGAGCATTCTGATCAACAAGAACACCCGCGTCGTTACGCAGGGCATCACCGGCAAGACCGGCCAGTTCCACACCAAGATGAGCAAGGAGTACGCCAACGGCGCGAACTGCTACGTCGCCGGCGTGAATCCGAAGAAGGCCGGGGAATCCTACGAAGGCATCCCCATCTTCGCCTCGGTGAAGGAAGCCAAGAAGCAGACCGGCGTCAACACCTCGGTCATCTACGTGCCGCCCCCTTTCGCCGCCGCGGCGATCTGGGAAGCGGTCGAGGCCGAGCTCGACCTGGTCATCTGCATTACCGAAGGCATCCCGGTGCGCGACATGGTCGAAGTGAAGGACAGGATGCGCAAGGCCGGTTCCAAGACCGTCCTGTGCGGCCCCAACTGCCCCGGCATCATCACGCCGGAAGAGATCAAGATCGGCATCATGCCCGGCCACATCCACATGAAGGGCCGCATCGGCGTGGTGTCGCGTTCAGGCACCCTGACCTACGAGGCGGTGGGTCAGCTCTCCGATCTCAAACTGGGCCAGTCAACCGCGGTCGGTATCGGGGGCGACCCGGTGAACGGCCTCAAGCACAGGGAGGTGCTGGAGCTGTTCATGAATGATCCGGACACCGATGCTGTCATCATGATCGGCGAGATCGGCGGTTCCGACGAAGAGGCTGCCGCCGAGTGGTATGCAAAGGAGTGCAAGAACAAGAAACCGGTGGTCGGCTTCATCGCCGGCGTCACCGCGCCGGCCGGCAAGCGCATGGGCCATGCTGGCGCCATCATTTCCGGCGGCAAGGGGACGGCACAGGAAAAACTGGCAGTGATGGAAGCTTGCGGCATCAGGACTACCAAAAACCCCGCGGAAATGGGCAAGTTGCTGAAATCGGTGCTTTAAGCGGCCGCAGCAACTGCAAAAGCGCCGCCTGCAGGGGCGGCGTTGTTGTTTGCGGACCTTGGGTTGTGCCGAAAATGCCCCCTTGTTTCCCAGCCAAGAAATATTTGACTATCTTCATGCTTACCTGTAAGAATTACTATTAAATAACTGTTTCTACGCAGATTGAGGGGGTTCCGGGGGGATCCTTGAAGCCTGCGGCCATAACATTTGAAATTGTGCGCAAGGGTTTGCGGATTTGGTATTCCGCATGTGCATGGCGGCTTCTCCCATAAAGCATAAAGACAATATTCAGCAGGAGGGGGCAACGCAACGTGTCGAAGAGTTTCTGGAAAACCGACTGGTTTATCGGCGTTGTCGTGAGCGTGGTTGTGCTCTTTGCCGGTGGCGGCGAACTGCTCCAGAGCCTGGAGCGCAAGGCCTATGACCTCGGCGTCGGCGCGGTCTCGCGCGAACCGAGCGACAAGATCGCCGTCATCGCCATCGACAAGCAGAGCATCGACAACCTCGGCCGTTGGCCCTGGTCGCGCGAAGTGCATGCAAAGATGATCGACGGGCTGGCTGCAGCCAAAGCCAAGGTCATCGCCTCCACCATTTTCTTTTCCGAGCCACAGATCGATCCGGGGCTCGTCTACATCAACAAGCTGATCGAATTCTATGGCCAGGCCGGCGGCGCTCCGCTGACGGATCCCGCGGATACGCTGGCCGCCCAGTTGCCACCTCTCGGACAGTTCGGTCCGGTGCTGGCCGAGGCCGAGCAGAAACTCAACACCGACCGTCGCATGGGCGAGGCAGTCGGCAAGGCAGGCAATGTGGTTCTGCCGATGCTCTTCCGGCTCGGAGAGCCGCGCGGGAGGCCGGACAGCCCCCTGCCGGAGTTCATCAAGAGGAACGGCATCAGCCAGGTCGAGAAGGGAGAAGACCCGCCGCTGCTGACCTCGGATGTCGAAGTGCCGGTGGTCGAGATCCTTGGCCTAAAGGCAGCTGCCATCGGCCACCTCAACGTCAATCCGGACATCGATGGCGGCATACGCACCGAGCCGCTGGTGCTGGCACACTTCAATGACATTTATCCAGCGCTGTCGCTGATGATTGCGGCAAAAAGTCTCAATCTCGGCGTTGCCGACATCAAGGTCAAGCTGGGGGATTCGGTGCGTCTCGGCAACCTGAAGATCGGTACCGATCCGGCCATGCAGATGAATACCTTTTTCTACAAGGATCGCGAAGGCAAGCCAGCTTTCCAGGTGGACTCCTTCTTCGATGTGGCAAGCGGCAAGATCCCCCTGGACAAGTACAAGGACAAGATCGTGCTGATCGGGCCGACTGCCGCCGGCATCGGCAGCATTTTCGTCACGCCGGTGTCGCCGGCCATGCCGGCTGTGCTGATGCAGGCCCACACTGTATCCAGCATCCTGCAGGAGCATTTCTTCGTCGTGCCGACCTGGGGCTGGATTGTCGAGCGGGTGGCTTTCATGCTGGTTGCCGCCTATCTGATCGCGTTGCTGCCGCGGCTCAAGGCGGGCATGGGCGCGTTCGTTACGGCCGGCTTGCTTGTTGTTCTGGTCGCGGCGCACTTCGTGCTCATCACGACACAGTTGATGTGGCTGCAGCTCATGGTGCCGGCCACGCTGCTTCTGGTGGGGCATGCGCTGCTTACCACCAAGCGTTTCCTCGTCACCGAGCGGGGCAAGGAGAAGTCCGAGGCGGATTCTGCCGAATCGAACCGCATGCTCGGCCTGGCCTTCCAGGGCCAGGGCCAGCTCGACATGGCCTTCGACAAGTTTCGCAAGTGCCCGCTCGATAATGCCCTGATGGAGAACCTCTACAACCTGGCGCTGGATTTCGAGCGCAAGCGCCAGTTCAACAAGGCGGAATCGGTATTCCGCTACATGGCCGACTTCAATCCCAAGTTCCGCGACCTGGAGCAGAAGCTGTCTCGTGCCAAGGCCATGTCCGAGACGGTGATCCTGGGGGGTGGCGGCCGCTCGACCGCCCAGGGCACCATGATTCTCGAGGGCGGGCAGGTGGAAAAGCCCATGCTCGGCCGCTATCAGGTCGAGAAGGAACTCGGCAAGGGGGCGATGGGCGTGGTCTACTTGGGGCGCGACCCGAAGATCAACCGCGTCGTGGCCATCAAGACAATGGCCCTGTCCCAGGAGTTCGAGGAAGACGAACTGAAGGATGTCAAAGAACGTTTCTTCCGCGAGGCCGAGACGGCCGGGCGCCTGAACCACCCCAACATCGTGACGATCTTCGATGCCGGCGAGGAGCACGACCTGGCCTACATTGCAATGGAGTTTCTCAAGGGGAAGGACCTGGTGCCCTACACCAAGCCGGGCAACCTGATGCCGCTCGCCAAGGTGATGGACGTCGCCGCCCGCGTCGCCGATGCGTTGTACTACGCGCACCAGAACAGCGTGGTTCACCGCGACATCAAGCCGGCCAACATCATGTATGAGCCGGAATCGGATTCCGTGAAAGTGACCGATTTCGGCATTGCCCGCATCACCGATTCGTCGAAGACCAAGACCGGGATGGTGCTGGGCACGCCGAGCTACATGTCGCCGGAGCAGCTGGCGGGCAAGAAGATTGACGGTCGTTCCGACCTTTTTTCACTTGGCGTGATGCTGTTCCAGATGGCCTCGGGCAAACTGCCCTTCGAGGGGGATTCGATGGCACAGCTGATGTTCAAGATCGCCAACGAAGCGCACCCCAATATTCGGGAGATCAACCCGCAGGTACCGGAATGCCTGGCAGTGATCATCGACAGGGCGCTGGCCAAGGACAATACGCAGCGCTACCAGACCGGCGCCGAGATGGCGCTCGATTTGCGCGCTTGCATGGGTTTGAATACGGGCGGGGGTGGAACTTCCCCGCAGGTTGATTTCAATCTTTGAGGGGAATGATGGATCTCAGCCAGGCATTGCAAATGGCCAGCCGCACGGATGCCGGCATGGTGCGCTCGCATAACGAGGACGCGGTCTTTTCCAATGCCGCGCTGGGCCTGGCCATCCTCGCCGACGGCATGGGCGGCTACAATGCAGGCGAAGTGGCGAGCGGCATGGCAACGACGCTGCTGGGCAGCGAGCTGGAAAAAGCCTTCCAGAAGACGGCGCCGCACCAGCTGGACGCTTCCGGCAAACTGTATTCGCACAGCGTTCTCGAAGCCGAAATTGCCAGGGCCAACACGGCCATCTACCAGGCAGCGCAAAGCCAGCCGCAGTATGCCGGCATGGGCACGACCCTGGTGGTGACCCTGTTCTACGACAACATGATGACCGTCGCCCACATTGGAGATTCCCGCCTCTACCGCTTGCGCGGCGACGAATTCCAGGCGATTACGCGTGATCATTCCCTGTTGCAGGAGCAGATCGACAGCGGCATGATTACGGCAGATGAGGCGCGCCATTCGCAGAACAAGAACCTTGTGACGCGTGCGCTTGGAGTGGACCCGGTGGTCGAGCCGGAAATCCGCGATTACGATACGATGCCGGGGGATCTCTACCTGTTGTGCTCCGACGGCCTCAACGACATGGTCGAAGACGAGGAAATTGCCCTGACCCTGCAGGCACTCTCCGCAAACCTCGACCTGGCGGCAACGCAACTGATCCAGACGGCGAACGATAGCGGGGGGCGGGACAATGTTTCGGTGGTACTGGTGCGCATCGCGCGCGAATATCCGGCGGCACGCAGCTGGTGGACGCGGCTGCTGCAATGGTTCAAGTGAATTGACGAGAAGGACGCAACATGGCTGCTAAGTTGATCTTAAGCATGGATGGCCTGGTGCTCAAGGAAATTCCGCTCACCAAGGAGCGGACGACGATCGGGCGCAAGCCGCACAACGATATCCAGATCGACAATCTGGCCATCAGCGGCGAGCACTCGGTGATCGTGACGATTCTAAACGATTCGTTTCTCGAGGACCTGAACAGCACCAACGGCACGTACGTGAACGGCCAGCCGATCAAGAAACATTTTCTGCAGAACAATGACGTCGTTGAACTGGGCAAGTACAAGCTCAAGTACATCAATGAGACGCCATCGCAGACGACGGCTGCCGACTTTGAGAAGACGATGGTGCTGCGTCCCGACCTGATGAAGAAGACGGTCGAGCAGGCGGCCGCCAAGTCGCCTTCTATGAGCGACACCCAGATCGGCATGAAAGCTGTCGACACGCAAACCGGCATGACGCCGCCGTCGCCGGCGGCCACCCCCGCAACACCGCCTCCGCAGGTCGTGGCGACCGGGGCCATCCAGATCCTGACTGGCGCCAATGCGGGGAAGGAGATGGAACTGACGAAGAACCTCACCACGCTGGGCAAGCCGGGCGTGCAGGTGGCCGTCATTACTCGCAGACCGCATGGCTACTTCATCACTCATGTGGAGGGCGCCAATTTCCCGGTCGTCAATGGCACCACGCTGGATACCCATCCGCGCGAGCTGAAGGACCATGATGTCATTGAGCTGGCCGGCGTGAAGATGGAGTTCTTCCTCAAGAGCTGAGCGCGGCGTCATCGTCATCGGGAGCCATACCCGGGTTGCGTGAAATTGTTCATGCCGCCACCATTAGACCGGAGTTAAGCTTGACCGTCGGAGGCAAGCTCGAGAGGGGGCGGTCTTGAAGCAGCACATCGTCAGGTACACGCTGGGTTTCCTGGTTCTGCTGGTTCTGCTCGGCCATGCCGCCCGGTTCTACCAGTTCGGTTTTGTCAGCCGCCTCGATGCCATCATCTACGACACGAAGGTCCGGCTCACGATGCCCCAGAGCGTGGATGAACGTGTCGTCATCCTCGATATCGATGAGAAATCACTTGGAGAGATCGGCCGCTGGCCGTGGGGGCGGGATCGCGTCTCGCAACTCGTCAGGAAGCTCTTCGATCAGCACGGCATCACGCTGCTGGGTTTCGACGTTGTCTTCGCCGAGCCGGACGAAAGCTCCGGTCTGAAGGTGCTTGACCGGCTTGCCCGGAGCGAGTTGAAGGACAGCAGCCAATTCCAGGCCGTCTTGCAGTCACTCAGGCCCCAGCTGGACAACGACGGCAGCTTTATCGAGACCCTCAAGGGCCGCCCGGTGATCCTGGGCTACTACCTTTCCAACGTCAAGGACGGGGTGGCTTCCGGTGCGCTACCGCCGCCGGCATTGCCGGCAGGCTCGTTTACCGGACGCAGCATCCCATTCGTCAGTTATTTGACCCATGGAGGCAACCTGGCCGAATTCCAGAAGGCCGCCTTCTCCGGCGGCCATTTCAATCCCCTGGTGGACTTCGATGGCATTTCGCGCCGGGTTCCGCTGCTGGCCGAATACAAGGGGGAATATTACGAGGCCCTTTCGCTGGCCATGGTGCGCGCCCTGATCGGCCAACCGAAGGTCGTCCCCTGGTTTCCGGAAGACCGCTGGTTCTCCAGTAGGGGCTATCAGGGCATGGAAGCCATCGATTTGCCCACAGCGCGGGGCACCCTGCGTATTCCCGTCGACGATGAAGTCGCCGTGCTCATTCCGTACCGCGGCTATCAGGGCAGCTTCCGCTACTACTCAATCGCCGACATCATGGCCGATCGGATCGAGCCGGGAGAACTCAAGGGCAAGATTGCGCTAGTCGGTACGACCGCACCCGGCCTGCTCGATTTGCGCGCGACGCCGGTCGGCGAGGCCTATCCAGGCGTGGAAATCCATGCCAACCTGATTACCGGCATGCTCGACGGCGCCATCAAACTGAAGCCGCCATACGTGCTGGGGGCGGAAGTCGTACTTCTTTTACTGGCCGGCCTGGTCATGGTGCTGATCCTGCCGTTGCTGTCCCCCTTGCGCGCTACCCTGGTTTCGCTGGTGGTTCTGCTTTTTGTCGTGACCGTAAACCTGATTTTCTGGCACTTCGGCAACCTGGTGCTGCCGCTGGGGTCGAGCCTGCTCATGGTGCTGGCCTTGTTCGCCCTCAACATGTCCTACGGCTACTTCGTCGAGTCCAAAACCAAGCGCCAGTTTACTGAACTGTTCGGGCAGTACGTGCCACCCGAGCTCGTGGAGGAGATGAGCCGCAATCCGGAGTCCTATAGCATGGATGGTCGCAAGGCCGAGCTTACGGTGCTGTTTTCCGACATTCGCGGCTTCACGACGATCTCCGAGGGGCTTGGGCCGGACGAATTGACACGGTTGATGAATGAGTACCTGACTGCCATGACCGACGTGGTGCGCAAGAACCGCGGCACGCTGGACAAGTATATCGGCGACGCCATCATGGCCTTCTGGGGGGCTCCCGTGAGCGATACCCAGCATGCACGGCAGGCGGTGGTCACTGCGCTGCAGATGCAGGCGGCGTTGCCAGCGGTCAACAAGGTCTTTGCCTCAAAAGGCTGGCCGGAAGTCAAGATCGGAGTGGGCGTGAATACGGGTGAAATGACCGTGGGGGACATGGGATCGTCCGTGCGCAAGGCATATACTGTCATGGGAGACGCGGTTAACCTCGGTTCGCGGCTCGAGGGTATCACCAAGCAATACGGCGTCGGCATCCTGGTCGGGGAGGCGACGCGCAAGGCCATCAAGGACATTGTCTTTCGCGAGGTCGACCGGGTGCAGGTGAAGGGCAAGGAGGAGCCGGTCGCCATTTACGAGCCTATCGGCTTGGAAGGTGAAACAGGCAAAGCGGCGCATGAGGAAATGAAGCTTTGGAACCAGGCCTTGCGCTACTACCGCGCCCAGGATTGGGATCAGGCGGAGGTGGCGCTGCTCAACCTGTCGCGCATGGCGCCCGGGCGGGGACTGTACGGCAAGTACATGGAACGGGTGGCTCACCTGCGCAGGGAGCCACCCGAGCCGGGCTGGAATGGCGTGTGGAAGTTTGAGACAAAATAAAGAGAATTAAAAATGAAGGTCAAGGTTCTTGGCTGTAGTGGCGGAATCGGCGGGCGTCATTTGCGTACGACCTCATTGCTGGTCGACCATGACATCCTGATTGACGCCGGAACGGGGGTGGGGGATCTGTCACTTGCCGAATTGGCGCTGATCGATCATGTCTTCATCACGCATTCCCATCTCGACCATGTCGCCTGCCTGCCGTTCATCGTGGATACCGTAGGCGACATGCGCAACAAGCCGCTGACGGTGCATGCCACCCAGGCCACGCTGGAAATCATCCAGGCGCACATCTTCAACTGGGCCATCTGGCCCGATTTCTCCGAGATTCCCAACCGCGACAAGCCCTTTATGCGCTATGCCGAGACCAGGGTTGGCAAGGCAGTGAAGGTGGAGGGGCGGGAAATGACCCCCTTGCCGGCCAACCACACCGTCCCCGCGGTCGGTTATCGCATCGATTCCGGTGAAGGGAGCCTGGTGTTCAGCGGCGATACTTCGGTATGCGACGAGTTGTGGAAGGCCGTGAACAAGATCCGCAACCTGCGTTATCTCATCATCGAAACCGCCTTTTCCAACCGTGAGCGACAGCTGGCCATTGCCTCGAAGCATCTATGCCCGGACATGCTGAAGGGGGAGTTGCTCAAGCTGCAGCGTGAGGCGGAAATCTACATCACCCATCTCAAGCCGGGCCAGATTGAATTGACCATGCAGGAAATCGAGGAATTCATCGGCGAGTACAAGCCGCGGATGCTGCAGAACAACCAGGTTTTTGATTTATAGAATCTCGCAGATGAGCACGCCACCGATATCCATCGAAGTGCTGGGCAAGCTGGAGCCGCTTGACGTCCTGTCGCCGGACAGCCTGCGCGAGATCTCCCGCATGTGCTATGCAGAGAAAGTCAGCCGAAATCAGGACCCGTTCAGGCTCAAAGGCCTTCAGGGGCAAGCGGTATTCCTCGTCAAGGGGGAACTGAAGCTCGACAACCCGGACACAAGCTCGGAAATCATTGTCGGGGGCACAGAAGCTGCGATGCGCTCCCTCGACAAGCGAAAGCCCGCCTTTACGGGCGCCAAGGCGATTACGGATGTCGAACTTGTTCGCATCGACGAGGAAGTGCTGGACATCATGCTGACCTGGGACCAGCTGGCTGCGCCTCCGGCCACTGCCGCAAAGAAAGCCACCGAAGCGGCGGACCGTACCGACTGGCGCACCATGACTGGCATGTTTGCTGCAGAGAACCTGACGAAGGGCATCTTTGCCACCCTGCCTTCCGCCCATATCGAGGAGTTGCTGAAGCGGTTCCAGCGGGTCAAGGTGTCGCGCGGCCAAAGCATCATTCAGGAGGGCGATGACGGGGATTTCTACTACGTCATCGAAAGCGGCCGTTGCCAGGTGACGCGCCAGGTGGGCGGCGCATGCGTGGAGCTGGCCGAGATCAAGGGCGGCGACGCCTTTGGCGAAGAGGCTCTGGTGGCGAATGCCAAACGGAATGCGAGCGTCGTCATGAAGACCGATGGTGTGCTGCTTCGCCTGGCGAAGGCGGATTTCGTCGAACTGCTGAAAGAGCCCCTGATGCACCGGGTTTCGATGCGGGAGGCGGAGGCCAAAGCGGCGAGCGGGGGAATCTGGCTGGATGTCCGTTTCGCAGTCGAATACAACGCAGACAAACTGCCGGGCGCGATCAATATTCCGCTCAACGAGATACGCAACCTGTTCGGCTCGCTTGACCGCGAGAAGGAGTATATTGTTTATTGTCAGAGCGGGCGGCGCAGTTCGGCGGCGGCGTTTCTGCTCTCCCAGCGCGGCTACAAGGCGCATTTGCTTGAAGGCGGCTTCCGCGGCAGCGCGGGATAACACGCGCGGGTCCCTATGGCTCGGAGGGGTGGTCTGAAATGAGTGCAGTGCTCGGTACTTCGCAGGATGCGGGCGGGGCGGCCGATGTCGCCAGCCGACTGCAGTTCTTCAAGAACCTGCAGGCAGTTACCAACAAGATCCACGCGACAGCGAACATCGATGAGATCATGCTGGAGCTGTCGCAGGACATCTGCACGCTTTTCAACGCCGACCGCCTGACCATCTATTCGGTCAGCGAGGACAAGTCATCCATCGTCTCCAAGGTCAAGACCGGCCTCAATTCCTTCAAGGATCTGCGGCTGCCCATCGCCGACCAGAGCATTGCCGGTTTTGTCGCCCTCTCGAAGAGGCTTGCCAACATCCGCGATGTGTACGATGAAGCCGAGCTGAAATCGCACACGCCCAGCCTGCGCTTCCTGCAGGAGGTGGACAAACGCACCGGCTACCGCACCAAGGAGATGCTGGTGGCGCCGATTACCGATGCCCACAGCGGCGATTTGCTCGGGGTCGTTCAGCTGATCAACAACAAGGGCGGGACCCCCTTTACGCAGGTCGCCGAAGAGGGCGTCAAGGGGCTGTGCGAAACCCTCGCCATCGCCTTCAACCAGCGCCAGAAACCGGCGCACGTCGTCAAGTCGAAGTACGATCACCTCGTAGCCGACGCCGTGCTGTCCACCGCGGAATTCGACCTGGCGACGCGCTCGGCGCGGCGCAAGGGCCAGGATATCGAAGAAGTACTGCTGCATGAATTCCAGGTCAAGCAGGCGGCCATCGGCGCGGCGCTGTCAAAGTTCTTCGGTGTTCCCTACGAGCCTTACAAGAACGACCGCATCAAGCCGATGGACCTGCTGAGAAACCTCAAGCGGGAGTACGTCGAAGAGAACCAGTGGCTGCCGATCGAAGAAGGGAAGGAAGGCGTCGTTATCCTGACAATGGATCCCGAGCAGGTAAAGAGCTCGCGCATCGTCAACAACGTCTTTCCCAAGAGCAAGCTGGTCTTCCGCGTCACCACCATCCAGGAATTCAAGCAGACGCTCGACCAGTTCTACGGGGCGTCTGCAGACTATGGTTCGGTCGGCGACCTTCTCTCCGGCCTGGACGAGGGCGAGGAGGGCGGCGGCGAACTGACCGGCGAAGATCTCTCGGCGGCGGCGGACAACGAGCTCGTGAAGCTGGTGAACAAGATCATCATCGATGCCTACAGCCAGGGCGCTTCGGACATCCACATCGAACCGCGGCCGGGCAAGGACAAGACCATCATCCGCTTTCGCAAGGACGGCTCGTTGGCCAACTACATCGAGATACCGGCGAGTTACCGCAACGCTCTGGTGGCGCGCCTGAAAATCATGTGCGACCTCGACATTTCCGAGCGCCGCAAGCCGCAGGACGGCAAGATCAAGTTCAAGAAGTTCGGTCCGATAGACATCGAGTTGCGCGTGGCGACGATTCCGTCCGCCGGCGGCGTCGAGGACGTCGTGATGCGCATCCTGGCCGCAGGCGAGCCGATCCCGCTGGAGAAACTCGGCATCCTTCCCAAGAACCTGGAGCGTCTGAAATCAGTGGTGGAAAAGCCCTACGGACTGTTCTTCGTTTGCGGTCCGACCGGTTCCGGCAAGACGACCACGCTGCACTCCGTGCTGAAGCACCTGAATACACCCGACACCAAGATCTGGACGGCCGAGGACCCGGTCGAGATCACGCAGAAGGGCCTGCGCCAGGTGCAGATCAACCGCAAGGCCGGGCTGGACTTCGCCACCATCATGCGCGCCTTCCTTCGCGCCGACCCGGACATCATCATGGTCGGCGAGATGCGCGACAAGGAGACGGTCTCGATCGGCATCGAGGCCTCGCTGACTGGCCACCTGGTGTTCGCCACGCTGCACACCAACAGCGCGCCCGAATCGATCACCCGCCTGCTCGACATGGGCATGGATCCGTTCAACTTCGCCGACGCCCTGCTCGGCATCCTGGCGCAGCGCCTGGGCAAGCGGCTGTGCGGCGAGTGCAAGCAGGCCTACACGCCGACGCAGGAGGAGATGAAGAGCCTGCTGACCGAATACTGCGAAGAGCTGCTCAACACCGACGCCTTCAAGAAGGACACCAAGGCCGCCTATGAGGCGGTGTACAAGGAGTGGGTGAAGAACTATGCGGATCAGAAGGGGCAGTTCCAGCTCTACAAGGCCAAGGGCTGCGAGAAGTGCGGCAATACCGGCTACAAGGGCCGCGTCGGCCTGCACGAACTTCTGGTGGGCTCGGACACCATCAAGAAGCAGATCCAGGAACACGCCCGGGTTGCGGAGCTGCTGGCAACCGGGCTGAACGAAGGCATGGTGACGCTGAAGATGGACGGCATCCAGAAGGTGCTGCAGGGCATTACCGACATCAAGCAGATCCGCGCCGTCTGCATCAAGTAACCACCGTGGATACCATCGAGGATCTCTTCGACCGCTTCGAGCAGCTCAACGAGATCGGCGCCGCCCTCTCGCACGAGCGCGACCTCAACCGGCTGCTGGAGACGATCCTCGTCGCGGCCAAGACCATCACCCATGCCGACGGCGGCACGCTCTACCGCGTCACCGAAGACGAGCGCAGCCTGCGCTTCGAAATCGTCCGCACCGACAGCCTGAAGATCGCCATGGGCGGTACCTCGGGCAACCCGATTCCCTTCCCGCTGCTGCCGTTGCGCACCGAGAGCGGCGAAGAGAACAACTCGATGGTGGCTGCCTATGCCGCCATCCACCAGAAGACCGTCAACATCGCCGATGCCTACCAGGCGGAGGGGTTCGACTTCTCCGGCACGCGCAAGTTCGACGAGCGCACTGGCTACCGCTCGCAGTCCTTTCTCACCGTGCCGATGAAGAACCACGAGAACGCGGTCATCGGCGTGCTGCAGCTGCTCAACTCGATCGACCCGGACAGCGGCAAAGTGACCCCCTTTTCGGCGGCCGACCAGCGCCTGGCCGAATCGCTCGCCTCGCAGGCGGCCATTGCGCTCACCAACCGCCAGCTGATTTCCCAGCTCGAGGTGCTGTTCGAGTCGTTCATCCAGCTGATCAACGTGGCGATCGACGAGAAGTCGCCCTACACGGGCGGGCACTGCGAACGCGTGCCGGTCCTGACGATGATGCTCGCCGAGGCGGTGAACGAGACGAAGCAGGGCCCCCTGGCCGACTTCAGCATGACGGACAAGGACCGCTACGAGCTGAAGATCGCCGGCCTGCTGCACGACTGCGGCAAGGTGACGACGCCGGTGCATGTGGTCGACAAGGCCACCAAGCTGCAGACCCTCTTCGATCGCATCCATCTTGTCGATACGCGCTTCGAGGTGCTCAAGCGCGATGCGCAGATCGCCATGCTGAAGGCCAAGCTGGCGCTGCGTGACCCGCATGACGCGCACGCCGAGGCGGCCCTCGACGAGGACCTGGCCCGCCATCTGCACCAGATCGAATCCGACCGCGAATTCCTGCGCCAGTCCAATGTCGGCTCGGAACTCATGACGCCGGAGGACCAGGAGCGGGTGAAGAGAATCGGCACCGGCTATCGCTGGATCGGCGTCGACGGCAAGTCCGCCAACTTCCTCAGCGACGATGAACTGGAGAATCTCAACATTCGCGCCGGCACGCTGACGCAGAAGGAGCGCGAGACGATCAATTACCACATCGTCGCCACCATCAAGATGCTGGAGCAATTGCCCTGGCCGAAGCACCTGAAGAACGTCCCGGAGTACGCCGGCGGCCACCACGAGCGCATGGACGGCAAGGGCTACCCGAAGGGGCTCAGCCGCGAACAGATGAGCGTGCAGGCGCGCGTCATGGGCATCGCCGACATCTTCGAGGCGCTGACGGCCCGCGATCGACCCTACAAGCGCGGCAAGACGCTCTCCGAGTCGCTGCAAATTCTCGGCAAGTTCCGGCTGGGCGGCCACATCGACCCGGATTTGTTCGATGTTTTCGTGCGGGAAAAGGTTTATTTGAAGTACGCCGAGAAATTTCTTGATCCGGAACAGATCGACGAAGTGGATGAATCGAAAATCCCCGGGTATATGGATCGGGATGTTGCAGCGCAACAACACTGACGCTCAGCGTCACTTCCTGCCATGGGATTTCATTCCGGCTAAATTTGCCGTGACAGGTTTCCCCGAAAACAAGGGGTTATTGCGGCTGGGTGATCTGGCACGACTGTTGCATAATGTTCAGCGTGTGTCGGGAGTGCCGGAAAGCACCCCAGCCATACTTTCCAACTGCAGAAGGAGAACTTCATGAAGACGATTCAAAAAGGCTTTACCCTGATCGAACTGATGATCGTGGTTGCGATCATCGGCATTCTGGCCGCCGTTGCCCTGCCGGCCTATCAGGACTACACGGTCCGCGCCAAGGTATCGGAAGGTCTGATCGCCGCTTCGTCGGCTCGCACCGCCGTTTCCGAAGTTTATGCCAACGCCGGCCGTATGCTGCCCAGCTCTGCTTCGATGAACGTGCAGACACAGGCTTCGCAGTGGGTGGCAAGCGTCGGCTGGACCTATACTGACGATAACTCAGGCGATATCCTCGTGACGCTCCAGAACGTTACCGGTCTGGGCGCTGCTGCCGGCACCACGCTGATTCTGCGCGCATCCGGCACATCGACGACCGGCGCCGTGGCTTGGCAGTGCGGCAAGGGCACGATCAACTCGAAGTACCTGCCGGGTTCCTGCAAGGACTTCTAATCGATCTGGTCTGACAAGAAGCCCCCTGGCGATCCCAGGGGGCTTTTTCTTTCAGTCTGCCCTTGCGAATACCAGCCCCAACTATCCTGACGGCCTTCATGGTGGGCCTGTTGCTGGCCGCCATCTACGGGCCCGGCCTGCAGGGGGGGTTTTTCTTCGACGACGAACCCAGCATTTTGCAGGCCGAGGGCGTTCGCCTGGAGCGCCTCAGCGCGGAATCGCTGCGGGAGGCGCTAGCCAGCGGCCGCTCCGGCCCCTCAGGTCGCCCCGTCGCCCAGTTGAGCTTCGCTGCAAACCACTTATTCAGCGGCTTCGATCCCTACGCGTTCAAGGTGACCAACCTGGTCATCCACGCCTTCTGCTGCCTTTTAATCTTCTCGCTGACCCTGCGCCTGCTGGCCGCCTCCCAGCGGTGGGCGCCGCCGCGGCGCCATTCACTGATTTTCGCGGGCATGGTGGCCGTGCTCTGGGTGCTGCATCCACTGCAGCTGACCCCGGTCCTGCATGTCGTGCAGCGCATGACCAGCCTGTCGGCCCTGTTTCTGCTGGCGGCGCTGTTGCTGCACGTCATTGCCCGCGAGCGCGGCGGTCGTTTCGGTGCCTTGGGCGTGGCGCTGGCCTGGGGCGTGCTTTGGCCGCTGTCATTTTTCAGCAAGGAAACCGGTGTCCTCTTCCCCCTGTTCGCGCTGGCCTGGGAACTGATCGTCCGGCGCAGCGCACACGGCGGCCTCGATCGCTTCGCGCGGCTCCTGGCCTCTGCCACCGTGCTGGCGGCAGTGGCGGGGGTGGCCTATGGCCTGTCTCCCGCCGGCCGCTGGCTGTGGGCCGGCTACGATTTGCGCAGCTTTTCGCTGCCCGAGCGCATGCTTACCGAAGGACGCGTGCTTTGGTTCTACCTGGGCCTCATGGTTCTGCCGAGGCTGGAGGCACTCGGGCTCTACCATGACGACATCGCCGTTTCCACCAGCCTGCTCGAACCCTGGACGACGCTGCCCGCCTGGGTCGGCCTCGCCGGCCTCGCCTGGCTGGCGTGGCGCGCCCGGATTCAGGCGCCCCTGCTGAGCTTCGGCATCGTCTGGTTCCTCGTCGGCCATGGACTGGAATCGACCGTTCTGCCGCTGGAGATTGCCCACGAACACCGCAATTACCTGCCCTTGTTCGGCATCCTGCTTGCATGCGTCTGGGGGTTTGCGCGCCTGCTCGAACGCGGCGGCCCGCCCAGAGTGCTGGGCATAGGTTTGGCGGCCGCTGCACTGCTGTATCTGCCTTTCGTCACTGCCTTGCGCGCACACCAGTTCGGCGATGAGATCAGGCGCACGCAGATCGAGGCCCAGCATCACCGTGGTTCGGCACGCGCGCAGTACGATGCAGGGCGGGCCCTGGCCGGACATGCCGACGCCGCCCGGATCGACGCGCCGGCTTATTCCTTCGCCCGGGCCCATTTCGAACGGGCGGGTGAGCTCGACCCGGGATTCAAACCGGGCTGGCTCGGCCTGATTTACCTGAACTGTCGTGCCGGTCTCCCGGCAGAGCGGACGTGGCTGGACGAATTGAGCCGCCGGCTGCAGGCAACTGCTTTCGGGCCAGGGGACAGCACGCTCCTGCTCGTCATGAAGGAGATGTCCATCTCAGGAACGTTGTGCCTCGATAGAAAGGATGTCGAACGGCTCTTTGTTTCCGCGCTGGCCAATCCGTCGGTCGCGCTTCACGTCAGAGCCGATCTCCATTCCTGGCTGGCCGATTACCTTGTGCTGCGGGAGCGGGACCTGGCTGCTGCCCAGGTTGAACTGGGGCGTGCGCTCGAGATTGCCCCGTATAATTCCGGCAACCGGCTGAAACAGGCGCAGCTTTACATTCTGCTGGGCCGGCCTGCCGATGCCCTTGGGATACTGGAAGACCTGGAAAAAGTCGCCTTGAAGCGCGCCGACAGGGAGAGGCTGTCCGAACTGAGACGCTGCCTCGACAACAAAGCTGGCGTAAAGTGCGTCGGTAAATAACAAGCATGACTTCAAATGGGCAATACTTGATTTCCTGTCCGACAATTGCAGTGAAACATTATCAAAATGCCTCAGGGGAGAACACATGATCCTGGGATGGTTCAACGCAAAGGAAGCTATAGCCTTTGGACAAGGCCTGGCGGAATACTATGACATGCAATCCAAGGCCATCCTGAAAGCGGGCGACCGCAAGGCCGCGGAAAAGCAGCAGAAGCTGGCCTCCCAGGTGCTGACGAAGGTGCAGCAATTCAAGGCAATGCACAAGCTGAACGCGTACCAGAAAGCTCAACTTGGAAGCGCATTCAAGTGGAAATTGCGTGACCTGGGCCACGAAAGCCAGCTGGTTGATTCGATGACCAAGGATCTCATGATTGCCCTGCGCTAATCCCTCTATCTGCCTCGACCTCCAAGCGGGTTTTCCTTTTTGCCATGTTCAGTTTTCTCAAAAAATCCAGAGTATCCCCGAAGCCCTTACCTGATCTGCCGGCAGACGCCCCCGCCAGCGAGTCGCCGCGAATGCGGAAGGTCCTGAACGTGGGCGGCAACAGCAAGGAAATACAGATACCCGAAGCGTTCGGCGGATGGCAGCATGTCATGCTGGACATCGATCCTGCCGTACGCCCGGATGTGGTGTGTGATGCGCGCAATCTGGCGACGCTGAAGGGATCCGAGTACGACGCCGTATATTGTTCGCACAACCTGGAGCATTATTTTCATCATGACGTGTCAAGGGTCCTCGCAGGGTTTCTGCACGTCCTGAAGGACGACGGCTTTGCCTACATCCGCGTCCCGGACATGGCAGAGCTGATGCGCACCGTGGTTCGCGACGGACGCGACATCGAGGACGTGCTCTATCAGTCCCCCGCCGGCCCGATCGCCGTCATCGATGTCATCTACGGCTTGAGAACCGAGATCGCAAGCAGCGGCAACGACTTCTTTGCCCACAAGACCGGATTCACGAGAAAGTCCCTGGCTGCGGCCTTGAGGCTGGCCGGCTTTCAGTTCGTCTTCAGCCGCACGGGAAACCTGGAAGTGACAGCTGTCGCTTTCAAGAACCAGCCCGGTGCCAGGGATGCCTCCCTCCTGAATCTTGCCGGCGATTTCACCGCCGAGCCGGATCCGACAAGGCGGCCAAATGCCGATCCGGCGATCGAGAGCGCAAACCTGAAAAGCCGCGGCAACGAGCTTCTGTCGAAGGGGAAACTGGACGAAGCGGCGGACTGCTACAGGCAGGCCATTTCGCTCAATCCGCGCCATGCCGAAGCGCATCTCAACCTGGGATTCGTCTTGCGGGAGCAGGGGCTGCATGACGATGCAGCGCGCTCCCTCAGGCAGGCCATTCAGATCAATCCGGAACTGGAGGACGCCTTTTACATACTCGGCGCCATTGCCGAGGAGCAGGGCAATTTCCAGGCAGCCATCGAATATCTGAGCAAGGCGATTGAACTGAACCCGACATTCGAAGTTGCCCGTCGCGACCTGTGCCGGGCGCTGTACAGGGGCGGCCAGTATGAATCCGCAGAAAAAACCATTGAAAAGGGGATGTCGCTCAACCCGAACAATGCGGACTTTCACTATTACCTGGGCAACCTGCGCATGCATGAAAAGCAGTTCGAGCGGGCAATCGCCTGCTATGAAAAGGCCCTTGCGTTGCGCCCGGACTATGCCGAGGTCCATTCCAACATCGGCAAGGCCCTCATGGAGCTGGGGCGCTACGAGGAATCGATTTCATGGTATCGGAAAGCGCTCGCGCTCGATCCGGATGCGGTCGGGGTCGAGGCGGTCGATTGCCTGATGTTTGCACGAAGCTACCAAAACGATTTCACGCCGGACCTGTACCTGACCGAAGCCAGGCGCTATGGCGAGATGGTGATGGCGAAAGCCAGGCCCTACCAGGACTGGACCGCCGACCCCGCCGCGCAGGCCTTGCGCGTCGGCATGGTCTCGGCCGACTTCCTGAGCCATCCCGTAGGCTATTTCCTGGAGAGCGTTCTCGCACACCTGAAATCACCGAGGCTCGAACTCGTGGCCTATCCCACCGTTGCCGAGGAGGATGACCTGACCGCTCGCATCAGGCCCTGTTTTTCGGCCTGGCATCCCATCGACAATCTCGGTGACGAAGCGGCGGCACGCAGAATCCACGATGACGGCATCCACATCCTGATCGATCTCTCGGGGCACACTTCCCACAACCGCTTGCCGGTATTCGCCTGGAAGCCCGCACCGCTGCAGGTGACCTGGCTGGGATACTTTGCTTCGACAGGCGTGCCCGGCATGGATTATCTGCTGGCAGACAGAACCTCCGTGCCGGAATCCGACCAGGCGCATTTCACGGAAAAGATATGGTATCTGCCGGACACCCGGCTTTGCTTCACACCGCCGACGGCAGTCGACAAGCTGAAACCGGCAATGCTGCCGGCCCGGCGCAACGGCTACCTTACCTTCGGCTGTTTCCAGAACCTGTCGAAGCTCAATGACGGCGTACTCGCCGTCTGGGGCCGCATCTTCAAGGCCTTGCCACAGGCACGGCTGAAGTTGCAGTGCAAGCAGATGGACGATCCCGCCGCGCGGGAGGCCCTGCTGCAGCGCTTTTCCCGGGCCGGCATCGCTTCCGAGAGGGTGAAAATAAGCGGGCCCGTCTTCAGGGAGGCGTATCTCGCGGCGCATGCCGAAATCGACGCGATACTCGACACCTTCCCCTATCCCGGCGGCACGACCACCTGCGAAGCGCTGTGGATGGGTGTGCCGACGCTGACGCTTGCCGGAAACACCCTGCTTTCGCGCCAGGGCGCAAGCCTGCTGGCCTGTGCCGGCCTCGAAGACTGGGTTGCCCATGACGAGGCGGAGTACATCGCAAAGGCAGTGGCGCTTGCCGGCGATATCGACCGGCTGGCGCAGCTCCGGGCCGGGCTGCGGGAAAAGGTGCTGGCGTCGCCGTTGTTCGATGCGCCGCGCTTTGCCGCCAATCTCGAAAAAGCCTTGCTCGAGATGTGGCGGCTGCATGCCGGTGGCAAATAGCAGAGGAATGGCAGTGCAGTACCGTCATGACGGCATGGCGATCTTCCCGGAGGGCATGCATAATCTGGCGTGCGTTGTGCCCGGGGAAGTGGCGTCCGCGTCGAGGCGTGGGCCGCTACCGGATTTGTGCGCAGCGCCGATGTCGGGGCTTAGGCCCATTACAGGGGGATGGCGCATGGCGTGATGCGTGCGCCGGCTCGGAGAAAAATCGTGAAACTCAGCCTGATCATGCCGGCCCGCAACGAGGCCGCCGCCCTTGGACCGCTGCTGGCGGAGATTCGGCGCCTGCTGCCCGAGGCAGAGGTGATCGTCGTCGACGACGGCTCGACCGACGGGACGGCGACAGTCGCTGCGGGATGCGGTGCGCGCGTCATCTCCCATCTTTATCCGAAGGGCAACGGCGCCGCAGTGAAGACGGGCGCCCGCGCCGCGACGGGCGACATCCTGGTGTTCATGGATGCCGATGGCCAGCACCGGCCCGAGGACATCCCCCGCCTGCTGGCGAAGCTGGAGGAAGGCTACGACATGGTGGTCGGCGCGCGCGGCATGCAGGATCATGCCGGTGCACACAGGGGATTCGCCAATGCTGTCTTCAACTGGCTGGCCAGCTGGATGGTCAACCATCGCGTGGACGATCTCACCTCGGGCTTTCGTGCCGTGCGTGCGGAGCGCTTCCGCCGTTTCATCTACCTGCTGCCGAACAGCTTTTCCTATCCCACCACCTGCACGATGAGTTTCTTTCGTGCCGGCTTCGGTGTCGCCTATGTTCCGGTCAGCATGCCGCCGCGCATCGGCGAAAGCCACATCCGCCCGTTTCGCGACGGCGTGCGCTTCATCCTCATCATCATCAAGATCGGCACGCTGTATTCGCCGCTGAAGCTGTTTCTGCCGATTTCCGGCGCCTTCTTCGCCACCGGGACGGGTTATTACACGTACACCTACCTGACGTCGCATCGCTTCACCAACATGAGCGCGCTGCTGTTCATCACCTCGGTGCTGGTATTCCTGATCGGACTGGTGTCCGAACAGATCACGATGCTCACCTACAAGGACAGTGATCAAGAATCCTCCTGAGGGACGTGGCCGTATCCTGGTGCTGTCGTCGACCTTCCCGCGCTGGGAAGGCGATACCGAGCCGGGATTCGTGTTCGACCTGTGCCGCCATCTGGCAGCGGAACTGGAAGTCACCGTTCTGGCGCCGCACGCCGCCGGGGCCCGGTTGCGGGAAACCCTCGCTGGCGTGAGCGTGGTGCGCTACCGCTATGGCCCTTCCAGTTGGGAAAAGCTCGCTTACGGCGGCGGCATCATGGCGAACCTGCGGCGGAATCCGCTGTTGTTTCTCATGCTTCCCCCGTTTTTTCTCGGCCAGCTCATGGCCTTGCTGGCCTTGATGCGGCGCCTGCGTCCAGCGGCGCTGCATGCGCACTGGATCGTTCCCCAGGGCATGGTGCTGGCGGCGGCGTTGCCGGGCCGCACGAGACCCCGGGCGATCTGCACCGCTCACGGCAGCGACGTGTCGGCCCTGCGGGGAGGTTTCTGGCGGCGGCTGAGGCGGTGGGTGACGTTGCGCTGCGACCGGACCGTAGCGGTGAGCGAGGCGTTGAAAGCGCAACTGGTTTCGGAAGGATGCCCGCCTGAACAAGTCGACGTGATTCCGATGGGCGCCGACCTGCGGCGCCTCTTCGTGCCGGATGGCAGTCCGCGCAGCAATGCAGAAATTCTTTTTGTCGGGCGCCTGGTGCCGGGCAAGGGCGTCGACATTCTCCTGAATGCCCTGCCCGCGGTACTGGCCAAGCTGCCGGAGGCGAGATTGACCGTGGTGGGCGATGGGCCCGAGCGGGCCAGCCTCATCGATCTGACGCGCCGGCTGGATCTCGAAAGCCGGGTGGCGTTTGCAGGCTCCGTCGCACATGCTTCGCTGGCGGCACACTATCGCCGGGCTGCGCTGCTGGTGCTGCCCTCGCGCGAGGAGGGTTTCGGCCTTGTCCTGGTGGAAGCGCTCGGCTGCGGTTGTCCGGTCGTGGCGAGCGAGCTGCCCGCGATTCGCAGCCTGCTACTGGAGGGGCAGGCGGGCCGGCTGTTCCAGGCCGGAAATGCCGCGGATCTTTCGCAGGCGATAACCGGGATGCTGGCGGACGGCGCGCGCAGCAAGGCGCTGGCCGAGCGGGGGCGACAGCATGTGTTGTCCCAGTACGACTGGCAGGCCATCGCCCGGCGCTACGCCGCGCTCCTGATGCCCGCCGCGGCTGCAGGCGAAAGCGGAGGTGGCCATGCATGATGCCTTGCGGCGCCTGCTCCGCGACCCATTCGGCACCGCCGCGCGCGCCTGGCATAAATTGGTGATCGCGCCGCGGCGCTACGCCGTTGGCGACGATTACGATGCGGCGCGCTACTGGGAGGAGCGCTTCCTCAGGCATGGCCCCTCGCTGGCCAGCGTCGGCGACGAGGGCATGAGCGAGGCGGAAATTCGTGCCGCCTATGCCTCGCAGGCTGGGGAGATCTTCGGCATGCTGGAGCGTGCCGGGGTCGGGATTGCCGGATCCCGCCTGCTGGAAATCGGCTGCGGAAACGGCTATTACGCCGAGCTGCTGCGCGCGCGCGGCCTGGCGCAATACCAGGGACTTGACATTACCGATGCCTTTTTCCCGCTGCTGCGGGAAAAATTTCCGGGCTTCCGCTATGTCCGCGGCGACATCACTGCGGACAGGATCGAGGGCGAATTCGACGTGGTGCTGATGGTCGACGTCATCGAGCATATCGTGACGGAAGACAAGCTCAGGTCGGCTCTCGCCAACGTCGGAGCGATGACGGCCAGGGGCGGGGTGCTGGTGATGGCGCCGGTGGCGCCGCGCGGCCGGCGCTCGCTGTTCTACGTGCGCTTCTGGTCCCAGGACGAGGTCGTAGGCGCACTCCCCGGCTTCCAGGTCGTCGAACGCAGCGGCCGGGCCCTGCTCCTGAGGAAGCAGTGAGCACGACAGCCATGCCGGCCGACGGGGGCGGGATCACCTGCTCCGTCTGCATTGCCAACTACAATGGCATGGATCTGATCGATGCCTGCATCGATTCGGTGAGGACGCAGGATTGCGGTTTCGCCGTCGAGATCATCGTTCATGACGACGCCTCGACGGACGATTCGGCAGCACACATCGCCGCCCGGCATCCGGACGTGCGCCTGATCGCGAGCCGCGACAACGCCGGCTTCTGCGTCGCCAACAACCGCATGGCCGCTGCGGCGAAAGGCGAATACCTGCTGCTCCTGAACAACGATGCCGCGCTGCACCCCGGCGCCTTGGCGACGCTGATGCAGGAAGCTCTGCGCCTGCGGCAGCCTGCCATCCTCGGCCTGCCGCAATACGATGCCGAGACCGGCGATCTGCTCGACATCGGCAGCCTGCTCGACCCCTTTTTCAACGCCGTGCCCAACCGCGACCCACAGCGCGGAGGGGTAGGGATGGTGGCCGGCGCCTGCCTGTGGATTCCGAAATTCCTCTGGGATGAGCTGGGCGGCTTTCCCGACTGGTTCGGCTCCATCGGCGAGGACCTCTACCTGTGCTGCCGGGCGCGGCTGCAAGGCCATGCGGTGCGGGCGCTGGGCGTGTCGGGGTATCGCCACGGCGTGGGCATGAGCTTCGGTGGCGGCAAGGTGCGCGACGATCGCCTGAGGTCGACGTTCAGGCGGCGCGCGCTGTCGGAAAGGAACAGGACGTACGTCATGGCGCTGACCTGCCCGGGGGCAGTCCTGATGTTACTGCTGCCCGTCCACCTGGCCCTGATGCTGTTCGAGGGGCTGGTCCTTTCGCTGTTGCGCCTGGACCGGCGCTATCTCTCGGAGATCTATCTGCCTGCATTGGCAGCGCCGTTCTCCAGGATGAGGCAGCTGCGCAACGCCCGGCGCGTGATCATGATGCGCCGCCGCGTTGCCGCGGCTGACTTTTTCTCGGCCTTCGTCTGCGTGCCCCACAAGCTGCGGATGCTGTTGCGGCACGGCCTGCCGCGGATGAGCTGAGCCGCGCTCAGCGACCGCCGTTGAGCACCCAGCGGACGACTCGTCGCAGGCGTGGGTAGCCCTTCAGCCAGCCGCTCAGCCTGCCCAGGGTAAGGTAGGCATGGTAGGCGAGCACGGCGCGCAGGTCGGGCAGCAGCCGGCGCTGGGCCTCGCTGGCGAGGATGGCGTCGGGCGCCTCCGAAAAACTGCGTTTGCGTGCAGGATCGTTGCGTGCGCCAAGCGTCGCCTCGAGGTAGCGTCGCTGGTATTTCCGGTCGGGCTCGAGGTGGCAGCCCTCGGCCCATTCGTTCCAGGCGTTGATGAACACCAGCCTTTCCCGCCCGGGAAAGTCCTGCGTCGTCCTGGAGATCGCCTGCGCCAGCCAGCACTCGTAATTCTCGGGGGAGGTATCCAGCACGATGACGCCGCGGTTGCCCGTGCGCGGCGTGTTGTCCCAGGCGGGGAAGACGCCGCGGAAAACGTTGGGGTGCTGGTAGCGCCTGTCGAGGTAGGTCGTTGCGATCTCCCTGTAATCCACCACGTAGCCGGCGAAAGGATCGCGGAAGGCGATGTTTTTCGCCAGGTTTTTGCTCTGCAGGTTGTGGGGCGGGAATTCCACGCCGCTGTCGAAGCCGAACTGGACGTAATCCAGGTTGCCGTGCGTCAGTGCGGCGCAGATATGGATTTCGCCGATGCCCGCTGAGCGGCAATAGTCGCGCCAGACTGCTGCAGTCTTCCTGGCGTCGGGCAGATGCTGTGGGCGGTAGACAATGAGGAACGGCGCGCCCTCGACCCGGATGTAGCGCGGGTCGGAGAAAAAGGGCACAAGGCTCTTGATGAAATTGAGGTCGTCGTCCGGCAGGTAGCGCTGGGCGATGAGGATTTCGTGCTCGGCAGCGTCCCACCGGCGCGTCCAGTTCTCGTTGGCCCAGCACAGGCAGAACGGCATGTCGCTTTCCGGATCGGCCAGCATGTCGTCGAGCGGCTGGTTGAGCAGGCGCGTTCCCGAGAACCAGTAGTAGTGGTAGCAGAAGCCGTCGATGCCGTATTCCTTCGCCAGGCGGATCTGCTCATGGCGCGTTTCGCGCACGCGCAAGTCGTAGAAGCCGAAGTCGGTCGGGAGATGCGGCTGGTTGTGGCCGTCGAACAGGGGCTGCGCCTTGGTGACGTTGGTCCATTCCGTGAAGCCCTTGCCCCACCAGGCGTCGTTTTCCGGGATCGGGTGGAATTGCGTGAGATAAAAGGCGATCAGGCGGGGCATTTGACCGGGCCTGATCGAGTGCATCGATTCGTTCATCGTGAGCGGCTTCCGGGCTTCAGTGCCGGATCCCCAGGCGCTGCAGGAAGCGTGAGATCCTCGCCCGGGTATCCAGGCTCAGGAAGGAGATGAAGAACCCGAGCAGGCGGTTGCGGCGGGCGCCGGCACTGAAGCCGCTCGCGCCGGGTGCCGGCACCGCCAGCGATTCGAGCTGCAGCGCCCTGCCGTCCGCGGCCAGGGGCACTGCCTTGAGCACCACCTGATAGACATTGCCGAAGCGGTTCCATTCCAGCGCCTTGCGCGCCTGGCCGGGCAGTTTGCGCCAGCGGTTGGCAAACTCGGTCTGCTCCGGAGAGCGCACCACGAAATCGGCCTCGACGATCTTGAAGCCTGCATCGTCGAACAGCTTCTGGATGTTGCGGATGCCCCAGAAGCGGATGTGGGTCCTGTCCAGCAGGCCCCAGGGCTGATACTCGAAATCCTCGTTTAGGAGACAGGCCACGACGGCGTTGTGGGCCACATGGGGGAGGGAGATCACCACGTAGCCGTCCTTGGCGAGGAGCGGCAGCATCTTCTGCAGGGTGGCCCAGGGGTCATACAGATGCTCCAGGACGTCTGCGGCAACGATGACGGAGAATTTTTGCGCATCTCCGAGCAGGGCGGGCCACTCCGGATCGTTCAGGTTGCAGGAATGGACCTGCTCGCAGAATTCCGTCACGATCTCGATGGCCTGCGGATCCAGTTCCAGGGCGGTAATGCGGCAGCTGTTCCCATGCAAGTGGCGGGTGATGGAACCCGGGCCGGGGCCGAGTTCGAGAACCCGATTGCCGGTCCCCACCATGCGGATGACCTTGGCGGCGGCGGTGTCGGGATTGACCTTGTACTCGTATTTATGGCGCTGGGATGTCATTTGCTAGCATTCTGGCGCGCCCTGAGGCGTGCATTGATCCTCTGGCCATAGCGGATGCCCGGGATCTCGATCAGGCGATAGCTCGCTTCCGAAAGTATCAGGAGCGTCAGCAACACCAGCCCTGCGCAAGCGAAATAGGCATAGGCGCCGATGGACGGAGTCAACATGCCGTAGAGCGACTGCAGCGGTTTTCTCAGGATTATGATAACCACAGGATGGAGCAGGTAAACGCTGTAGCTCCGTTCTCCCACATACTCGAAAAATTTGTTCGCGCACCAGCGACTCGGCCATTTGCTCTGCCACAACGCCAGGGCGGCGAACCCGAATCCCCACAGCAGGATATCCGGGCGCCAGCTATTGTACCTTCCCCCAAACAGCAGGGCGAGAATCAGGCAGGTCGCGAAGGCCGATACGCCCAATCGCATGGCCGGGGTGTTCCATTCCCCGTCGGCTGCAATGCGGAAAGCGTACATGCCGAGGGCGAAAAAGCACAGGTTGGGCGTAAATGAATAATAGGCCCAGTTATCGCCGTAGAGTGACGCCGTGTGCTGGAAATGCACATGCAGCACCGAACGGGAGGCATAGGAGATGAGGAGGCTGGCGAGGACGAGCGCCAGCGTTCCTTTGCTCGAGCGGACCGTCAGCAGCAACACGGGCAGGATGGCATAGAAGATCATTTCGACACCCACCGTCCAGCCGGCCAGGACGATGCCCGCCCAGGGCGCGAAGCCGAACGTGAAGGTGAGGTTGAGCAGAAGCACCTGTGGATTGACAGCCAGATAGTGAGCCTTGATGGAAGGCCAGATCACCATGCCGGCCAGGATGCAGTAGAAGAGTGGCGCGATGCGGAAGAAGCGCTTGACGAAATACTCGGTCATCCAGGTCGGGCGGTGAAGCGTGTGCTCGGTCGAGTGCATCAGCGAGAACGCGCTGAGGAGGAAGAAGAGATGCACCCCCTTGCCGAAATCCCCGGCGATGAAGATGAACGGGACGGGCACTTTGATATTCGCGATGTGCACCAGATGAAACAGCACGACCGCCAGCGCCGCGATGCCGCGCAGGCCGTGAATGCCGGGAAGCAGCCGTTCCTGCGGGATCGTGGCGGAGCGGAAAGGCGCGGGAGAGGTCATGCGACGCCGGCAAAATCCTTGTCAGGCCGTCTTCTGCCAGAAGATGCCGACACCGTCGATTTCGATGATCTCGTCCATGATGTTGCGCATGGCCCGGAACTCGTCCACGGCCTTGCGGCATCCCTCGACGACCCGGTAATCGTCAACGATGACATAGCCGCCTTGGGATACCCTGTCATACAGGTGGGTGAGGGCATCCATGGTCGACTCGTACATATCGCCGTCCATGCGCAGGATGGCGAGCGGCCCGGTCGGTGCGCCGGGCAGGGTGTCCTTGAACCAGCCCTTGAGAAATGCGACCTGCTCGTCGAGCAGGCCGTACTTCTCGAAATTCCGCTTGACGGCCTCGATGGGAACGGCCAGTTCGGTGTAGGTGTGGAACGTGTCCCCGGCATCGGCCGGATAGGCGGGATCCGGAGGCGGTAGCCCCTCGAACGAGTCGGCCGCCCATACCCTGCGGTCCCTGACCCCGTAGGCTTCCAGGATCGCCCTCAGGTAGATGCAGGCACCGCCGCGCCAGACGCCGGTCTCGATGAAATCTCCTGGAACGCGGTTGAAGAGCACTTCCTCGGCCAGATCGCGCAGGTTTCCCATCCGCCGCCTGCCGATCATCGAGTGGGCGACGGAAGGCCAGTCCCAGCCGTACTCGCGCAGCTTGGCATCGAAAGTGTCGCTGCCGAGCGCCTTGAGCGGCGGGTCCTCGTAGATGCTGCCGGTCAGGCAACCCAGCATGAGCTGAAGATAGCGCTCGCGCACCCGCCGCAGGTTGCCGAAGTGCCGGTAGCGGAAATAGATGACCAGCTTGCGCCGGATGCGCCGCAGGGTATGCAGCAGGTCGCCGCTTCTTACCATTGCCACCATTTGCCCCCCTGCTTTGCCGCCTGGATGGCACGCGCGTGATCGCAGAGTTCACGGTCGAGTTCGGTCAGGCTCACCAGCATCTTCCTGACCCCGGCAGGCTGGTCGCTATAGACCGGTCTCTGCGGCGTCACGTTTTCCATCAGTATCGGTTCCTTGGGATGCCGGCGCGGAAACTTCAGTGCCTTGCAAATGATGTCCGCATCGGCAGCGAAGGTCTCCGTAAAGCCGACGTGGGAAAACTCCAGAAGATGTGCCTTGGCGAGGGCGAGAAGCTCCTCCGGCGAGAAATCGTCCAGTTTTCGCGTATCGGGCTGAGTATAGCCATAAGCAAGTTGCCAGACCTGATTATTCCAGACCTGCATTTTCAGGAACGGGTCGGTCATGCATATTTCCAGAAATTCGGGCAGTTCATGGTCGCGGGCCAGTTGGTAGATGTCATACCGGATGCGTTCGCGAAACCGGCAGAAATAATAAAACGACAATACGCGTTCGATGGGGTCGCGCAGGAAGGTAAAGGAATATCGCCCCTGCATCAGTGGGCGTGCGAATGCGTAGCCGAAATGGCCAGAGATGAAGCCGAATTTCTTCAATGCATCCGGCGCGACGGTGCAGTAGTCGCCGTGGCTGATGACGTTGTCGCCATAGTACCGGCGTGCCATGTTAACCAGGGAGGTTCCGGCGGTTTTCTGGATGTGCAGGAAAAGCGCGGGCACGGTGCCGGCAGCGCTCTGTTGGCGGAGCCATCTCATGAGGCCGTGTCCCGTGCAGGCGCAAGCCGTATCGAAGCGCGGCAGTCAAAATCGACGGCGCCGAGGGTGGGCCGGTCCCGCTCCCGCGTTACCTCGAACTGGAGGGCGTTCTGAATGCCGTGCAGGGCGAACTCGATGTTCCCCTCGCGTGCAAAGAGGGCGACATTGAGAAGATAGGAAGCGGGGTTGAGCCGGCAATGGAAGCCCAATTCGACCTCGATCGTTTCGTCGCCGGACAGGGTATCCAGGCAGGTGGTCATCGCACCGCCGAGGTCGACGCCAGCACGCGTCCTGATCAGGAATGCCCCGCGCACGGCGTTGGCGGGCCGGGTCAGGCGGGCGCGGAAGCGGCAACGGTACTCCTGTCCGTCCAGCAAGTGGCGGACCTCGTGGCCATTGGCGTCGACCAGGCGCACTGCCTCAATCAGGGCGCCATTCGGTTGATAGGCGACTGCTGCCACGTCGTTGCCGGAGGGATGCGCGGCGCTGTCGGTTTCGGGCGTAACGGCCTGCAGGCGCAGGCATTCAGCGACAACAGGCTCTGGCGGACCCTGCTTGAGGAGTCTGCCGTGATCAAGGAGGATCGAACGGTTGCAGAACCTGGTCACCTGCTCCATGGCATGCGTTACGAAAAGGATCGTGCAGCCGGCGGCGCCGAGTTCGCCGAGACGACGAAAGCAGCGCGCCCGGAAGCCGGCGTCGCCCACCGCGATGGCTTCGTCGATCACCAGCAGATCGGCATCGACGTTGATCGCTACCGCGAAGGCCAGCCGCAGGAACATGCCGCTCGAATAGATCCGCACCGGCTGGTCGATGAACTCGCCGATGTCGGCGAAGGCGGCGACATCGGCGAAGCGCTTATCCATCTGGGCTTTCGTGAAGCCCATCAGGGCACCCTGGAAGTATACGTTTTCGCGCCCGGTGAATTCCGGATTGAAGCCGGCACCGAGTTCGAGCAATGCGGAGATGCGGCCATTGACCTGCAAGGTACCAGCGGAGGGTTTGAGAATGCCGCAGATCAACTGCAGCAGGGTGCTCTTGCCCGAGCCGTTGCGACCGATGATGCCGACGGTTTCCCCCTTCCGAATGTCGAAGGAGACGTCGCTCAGCGCCGCGAATTCTCGGTGGTAGTGCTTCAGGCCGAGGCTTAGGAACTGCTTGACCCGGTCGCCGGGATGGCCGAAGAGCCGGTATGACTTGCTCAGGCCGCGTGCGGAAATGACGACGTCAGGCGACATGGCCACCTGCACGTTCCGCAATGACGCCCCGCTGGCGCAGCAGCGACAACACGGTTGCAATGGCTTCCTCGATGCCGGTGCGGTCGGTCTCGAGCACCAGGTCCGGATTGGCCGGCGCCTCGTAGGGTGCCGAAATGCCTGTGAAATGGGCGATGCCGCCGGCCCTGGCCTTGGCGTAGTTTCCCTTTTCGTCGCGCGATTCGCAGACCTCGACCGGGCAGCGGCAGTACACCTCGATGAAATTCTCTGCGCCGACAAGTTCGCGCACCTTGCGGCGATCCGCCTCGTAGGGCGAGACGAACGCGGCCAGGGTGATGATGCCCGCATCCAGAAACAGATTTGCCAGTTCTCCGATGCGGCGGATGTTCTCGGCCCGGTCCCGCTCGGCGAAGCCGAGGTCGCGGCACAGGCCGTGCCGGACGTTGTCACCGTCAAGGACATAGGTGCTGCGCCGATCAGCGAACAGGCGCTCCTCCAGTCCGTGGGCCAGCGTGGACTTGCCCGAGCTGGGCAGGCCGGTAAACCAGACCAGGACGCTGCGATGGCCGCTGCGCGCCTCGCGCATTGCGTGGGTCACCCGCTGGGTGTGCCAGCGCAGGTGGGGATCGATGCTGCCGGGGGTGGGCTTGTCAGAGGGCATCGGCGAACTCGTCGCGGCTGTGCTGGAAGAAGGCGTGGCCGAGGATTGCGGCGGCGATGCCGGCGGCGAGGGCTGCGCTCCAGGCTGGCCAGGGCACGGGCAGGCCGAAGGCGGCGGCGCGCACCGCCTCGATGGGAGCGCCGAGCGGGTTGGCGTCGTAGAGGAAAGTCAGTCCCGGCGGTACGGCGGAAGCGGGGTAGAACACCGGCGAGAGGAACAGCAGCATCTGCACGAAGAGCGGCACGATCTGGCTCATGTCCTTGATGAAGACGCCCCAGGCGGCGAGGAACCAGGACGCGCCGATGCCGAGCAGCACGACCGGCAGGAGCAGCAGGGGGAAGAGCAGGATGCCCGCCGAGAGGTTGCCCGTGAAGGCGAGGGCGGCGGCGAGGATGAGCAGGTTGAAGGCGGCATGCGTCAGCGCCGCGCCGAGCGGCACCAGCGGCAGGATGTCCACCGGGAAAATGATCTTCTTGACGTAGCTGGGGAAGCTGCGCACCGCCGCCGGCGCGCGCGCGACGGTTTCGCCGAAGACGTTGAAGACGATCAGGCCGCAGTAGAGGATCAGCCAGAACGGCAGGCCCTCGCGCTGCTCGGGCCAGCGCGCCTGGAAGATGTGGCCGAAGACGAAGGCGAAGATGGCCAGCATCAGCAGCGGGCTGAGGAAGATCCACAGCACGCCGAACATTGCGCCGCGGTAGCGCAGCAGCACGTCGCGCCTGACCAGCTGGCCGAGCAGGTAGCGGTGGCGGGCGAGGCCGCCGGCGATGGCGAGCGGGTTGAGCGTGATGGTGCTCATGGGCGCTCGGGCAGGGCGCATCGTTCGCGCGACAGTGTGGCGATGAGGTCGGGCAGTCGGGAAAAGCGATCGAGCACCGCGGCCGGCGTTTCGGCGATGCCTGCCGCGCCGTAGCCATAGGCGGCGTGGATGAAGGCGAGGCTGTTTTCGCGCGCCGCGGCGGCGTCCTCGTCGGAGTCGCCGACGAAGAAGGCGCGGCTTCTCTCGATGCCGTAACGGGCGACGACGCGCTGCGTCACGACCGTCTTCGACAGCGCCATCGGTTCGGTCTCGTCGCGCGTGTGGATGCCGGCGAAGTGCCGTGCCAGGCCGAGCGCCTCGAGGATCCGGCGCGTCGGCAGCATGCGCTTGTTGGTGACGATGAACAGGCGCGAGCCTGCCGCAGCGAGCTGCGCCAGACCCGCCGCGACGTCGGGAAACACCTTGGTGGCCAGACAGCCCGCGGTATCGTAGTCCTGCTTGAAGGCCTCGACGAGGCGTGCCAGACGGGCCTCGTCGGCGATGCCGCTCACCTGCTGCAGCGTCACCGCCAGCGGCGGGCCGATGAGCGAGGCTTCGAGCGGCACGACCGGCGCCAGCCCGTGCGCTGCCAGCACCCGCCCGAATGAGGCGAGGATGCCCGGCGAGGAGTCGATGAGCGTGCCGTCGAGGTCGAAGAGGATGTCGGCAGACATGGTCAGGGCGTTTATACCAGATCGGGGGCGATCACCGTGCGCAGTACCGTTTCGGCATTGCCGTTGCGGATGCGGTAGGAAAACCACCAGAGCGCACCCTTGCGCACGCTCCAGTCGGCGGCATCGCCGGTGAGCAGCAGCGCCGCTACCCGGCCGAGGGTCGGCTGATGGCCGACCACCACCACCGTGCCGCCGGCCTGCGGCCAGCCGGCCGCGCCGAACAGGCTGCTGGCGCTGGCGCCGGTACCGAGCTTGCCAATCTCCTCGTAAGGCAGTTCCAGCGCCTGCGCCGTCTGCACGGCGCGCACGGCCGGGCTGACGAGGATGCGCGCGTCCGCGGGCAGGCGCTGCCTCAGCCAGCGCGCAATCTGCTTGGCCTGCTTGCGGCCGCGCGGCGTGAGCTTGCGCTTCGCATCCGGCGGGCCGTCCTCGGCCTCGGCATGCCGCCAGAGGATAAGGTCCATCGTGGTCTCGGCGGTGATGGGTGATTTGCCTGCCATGGTGTTTACGCTTTCCAGAAACGTTCGATTTTCCTCAGGCGGCCGATGCCCTGCAAAGTCAGCTTGCGCAGGACGGCGTGGCGCTGCCCGTGCCAGCCGCCGGTGAGGGCGACCGCCTCGCGCAGCCCGGGGTTGCCATCCAGGCATTGCGCCAGCAGGGCACCGGCGCGCGACAGGTCGTTGAGTGCGCCGAGGGCATCCTGCAGGGCGGTCAGCGCCTCGAGGGCGTCGCGTACGTCCCGCGCACGGTGCAGCGGCGCGAAGAATTCCAGGGCATAGCGCAGCCGCTTCACGCCGATGCGCAGGGCGTGCAGGCTGGCCGGATCGTTTTCCTGCGCGGCATCCGCCAAAGCGAGCGCTTTCTTGTGCAGGCGGTTGAGGCGGCGCGCGGCGAAGGCCACGAGGCTTTCGCCGGCGGCAGCGCTGCCGTCCTGGTGCAGGCGGGCGTTCAGGTCGAGCAGCGCGGCGGCGTGCCCTGGCGCGGCGAGGACCTGTTGCGCGACTGCCCGCGCCTGCTGCCGGGCTTCGCCTACGGCCGCGGCCAGCGCGGCCAGGCGGGCATCTGCGGAGAAGGCCCTGTGTGCCGGCCCGACAATGTCTTCGGCCAGGACATCCCAGTCGCGCGCCATGCCGAGGGCGCCGGCCAGGTCGCGGATGGGCGGCACTGCGGCCTGTTCGAGGCCCTCCGGCAGCACCGGCCGGAAAATGCGCAGGGCCGAGCGCAGGCGGCGCAGGGCAACGCGCATCTGGTGGATGAACTCGGGATCGTCCTCGCGCGCACCGAGCTCGTTCAATTGCAGCTGGGTGATGCAGGCAGCGGCGATGCTGCGGAAGGCTTCCGGCGGCGTTTGCGCCGCATCGAGCGGCGAGGGCGCGGCCTTCACCGGCCGGGGCGGGGCGCCGAGGCGCAGGCGATAGCCGCGCTCGGCCTTGGAAAGGATCTCGGGGCGCAGCGGCAGATCGGCCATGAATGCGAGGGCGAGATCGAACAATGCGCTCACCCTGCCCTGCACCAGTTCGAGCTCGATTTCGGAAACGGCCTCGCGCCTGCCGCCGGCCTCGACCCAGCCGCGGTCGAGCATCAGCAGGACGGTTGCGCCCGGTGCCGGAGACAGCCGCCAGGTGCGGCGCATGAAGACGGTCTCGAAAGCCGGCTCGAGATGCGACTGGATGCGCTGCCGCTCGAGCAGCGCGCGCACCTGCGGGTCGCCGATGCCGGCGAAGTCGAAGCGTCCCGTGTAGGGCTGTTCCCATTCCGGCCGCACGGCCAAGCCGCCGCTCGCCGTGCCGGCGCACTTCACCGTCTGCAGCCAGCCGCGTCCCTGCCGGCGCGTGCGCAGGGCGATGCCCTTGCGCTGCAGGGCCAGGTCGGGGGTGTCGTAATAGACGTTGACGAGCTTGCGCGTCGGCAGGCGTTCCGCCTGCTTCAGCAGCGGATGGCGCAGGAAGGCGCGGTGGGCGGTTTCCGGCAGGGCCAGCTTGAGCTCGATTTCCTCGGCCATGATGGACACATTATCGCCGATGTTGCCCGGCGGAATGCTACTGGTAGCGCAGCGCTTCGATCGGGTCGAGCCGGGCAGCCTTGCGCGCCGGATAGAAGCCGAAGAAGATGCCGACGCCGGCGGCCACGGCGAAGGCGGTCAGCACCGAGCTGCCGGAAACGACCACCGTCATCTTCGCCAGCTGATTGGCGAGCGCCGCGCCGCCGACGCCGAGCACCAGGCCGATGGCGCAGCCGATGACCGAGATGATGATCGCCTCGAGCAGGAACTGGGCGAGGATGTCGCGCTCGCGCGCGCCGATCGCCATGCGGATGCCGATCTCCCGCGTGCGTTCGGTGACCGAGACCAGCATGATGTTCATGATGCCGAT
>UBJH01000971.1_pt1 | contig 34324 bp, 32 predicted proteins | sample 2193721 | NCBI WGS metagenome assembly UBJH01 (sample SAMEA4703186, study PRJEB27089) | metagenome | reverse complement strand
GCCCTACCCGACGGATGCGATAGTTGTCGGTGTCGGCTATATAGAAGCTGCCGTCGGGGGCTACGGCAACCTCGCTAGGCCGAAGGGTAGCCTGGGTAGCCGGGCCGCCATCGCCGCTGAAGCCGGCAACTCCCGTGCCGGCTACGGTAGTGATGATCCCGTCCGGCCCTACCCGACGGATGCGATTGTAGTCAACAATATAGACGCTGCCGTCGGGGGCTACGGCGACGCCGCCAACTCCACTAAAGGTAGCCTGGGTAGCCTGGCCGCCATCGCCGCTAGAGTCCCCCCAAGCCCCCGTCCCGGCTACGGTAGTGATGATTCCGTCCGACCCCACTCGGCGGATCCGATTATTCCAGTAATCTGCGATATAGAGGCTGCCGTCCGGAGCCACGGCGACGCCCGCAGGGCTGTAAAGCTGAGCCGCAGTAGCTGGGCCGCCATCGCCACTGAACCCGTAATTCCCTGTGCCAGCTATGGTGGTGATGATCCCATCCGGCCCTACTTGGCGGACACGATGGTGCCAGAGGTCGGCGATATAGAGGCTGCCGTCCGGAGCCACGGCGACGTCATAAGGATAATAAAGGCCAGCCTGGGTGGCCGGACCGCCGTCGCCGCTGAAGCCGGTGCCTCCCGTCCCGGCCACGGTGGTAATCGCATAGTGAATACTGGTTGCGCTACGGCGGCTACCATCCCCCAAGTAGAGTAGTTTGCCCGAAGGGTCATACGCATGATGCACGCTCAGTGTCCAGCCGCCCAATCCCTGGCCGCGGGCGTCCCAGGGACCGATCGGGACCACGTCGGTCCGCCACAGCGTCACCTCTTGGCGCGCGTTGCTGCCGGTAATGGGAATCCCGTTCCCGTTAGAGCCGAATTGACTCGTCTGTTGGTAGACCCCATTGTACGCATAGCCGATTCGCACGGTCGTCGGAGATTGTCCCTGCACCTGACGGCCATAGACATCCAGGCCGTCCCAGGTGAAGGTTGTAAGCTGGTTCGGAGTCGGTGGGAAGGATTGTGTGAACAACTGCCCGGCCACCCGGATCTCCAGATCGATCCGCGTCAGGCTGGCTGGCACGGAGGACCCGCTGAGGGAGATCTCCACGCTGTAGGTCGCCGCGCGGCCCGGCACCCGGTCGTTCTTGTAAGAGAGCGAGAACGGCATCCCGGCAAGTTTCAACGCCTCGCCGAGGGTCTGGTCCTGGCAGCCGACGATAGAGCCTTCACATTGGTTGGGCTCGTTGGGCTGGGGATCCACCTGTGGAGGCGGCCCTTGATAAACCTGCGCGTCCGGTGGTGGCCAGGGAGCCCAGTTGCAGTCCCAGGTGGACAGATGCGACACGGGGACGCGCCACAGGCTGGCGCCGGCTGCATAGCGTGATGCCAGTTGCTCCCGTTCAGCGTCGGTGATCCCCAGGGCGACGCCGTTGTCGGCCAGGCTGTCGCCGTCGGTGTCCAGGTCGGCCAGGCCCCCGGTGATACTGAGGATCTTGATGATCCGCCCGCTGTCGGACGCCACCCACACACCCCGGCTGTTGTCGTAGTAGCCCGTCGGCACCGGGATGCCTACCGGGAAGTTCAGGAAGTTGTCCACGTAGAAGAAGACCGGCTGGTTAAAGAGCACGTCCTTGCCGCCGAGCTTGGCGATCGCCTCGTCCGCCCCCAACTCCACCGCGTAGGTGTAGGCACTGTTGGGCGGCAAGGGGGCGGGCATCCGCTTGGGCCCGTCGGGTCCCACGGTGTACTCCGTCAGCCGCAGGGTCAGACTGCTGACCGCCTGGGCGCTCCCGTCTGGTAGCAGCACCTGGGCCTGTGTCCCCTGCGGGATCAAGAGCGCGGCCTGCCGGGTCCCTTCGGAGTCGGTGACCAGGCTCCCCTGCGCGACCTGCATGGGTGTGGGGGCCGTGAGGTCCACCGTCGTGGCCTGCGTATCACTAGGGATCATCACCACGTCAGGCAAGACGACATAGTCCTGCCAGGGCGCCTGGACCTGACGCTGGGCGGGCAGGTAGCCTGCGTGATCGTACTTCACCGTCAGCAGCCCGCCGCCGTTGACCGCCAGGTCGAACCAGCCGTCCGACCGGCTCTGGGTCCGGCCCAACTCTGGGTGGTTGAGGATGCTGACCACAACACCAGGCAGCGGCATCCCCACGTTATTGAAGACCCGGCCACGCAGGACTGCCGCCCGTACGGGGTTGATGGTCCCGGGGGCCACCCCGGTCTGGATCGGGTTGGAGCTGGAGTATAGGAACGCGGTCCCGCTCCAGAGATCGGTGGTGGCGGTCTGCGACAGCGGCGGGGCCACGGTACTCGGATCAGGGGGCCCTACTGACGGGGTGATGGTGAGACTCGCCTGGGCGGTCGCCTGGCCGTCCGAGACGGTCACGGTGGCGGTGAAGCTGCCCGCGGCCTGGTAGGTGTGGCTTTCGCTCGCGCTGCCGGTCGGCTTCGTTGTGCCGTCGCCAAAGTTCCAGGCGTAGGTCAGCGGATCATTATCCGGATCGGTCGCTGTAGCGGTGAAGGTGACGGCAAGGGGGAGTGATCCGCTCGTCTGATCCGCCCCCAGGGTCACCGTCGGGAGATGGTTAATGGGCGTAACAGTCACGGTGACGGTTGCCGTGGCCGTCCCGCTACGCCCGTCACTGATCGAGTAGGTAAAGGTGTCGGCACCGCTCCAGTCAGCAGGCGGGGCGTAGGTGACGGTGACGCCGTTGATCGCGACCGTCCCACCGTTGGTCCCCTGCGTGACGCCCGTAATCGTGAGGGGATCGCCATCGGGATCACTATCGTTGCCGAGAACGGCGATGCCCACCGAGGCGTTCTCGTCCGTGACAGCTGCATCATCCTGGGCGACGGGCGGCCGATCCGGCGGGGCCTCCACGGTGATGGCAACCGTGTCCGCCAGGCTGTCCTTGAAGCCGTCGTTGACGATGAGCTGCGCGACGTAGTCCCCGGGAAGATCGGGCATGAAGGTTGGCTGCGCCGTCGCGGCATCGACAAGGTTCGCCGCGCTATTGGTCGGCCGCGCCGTGAACGACCATCGGTACGTCAAGGGGTCAGCATCGATATCGGAGGAGTGGCTGCCGTCGAGCTGGACGATGGCGCCAACGGTCGCCTGCTGATCCAAGCCCGCGTTGGCCACCGGGCGGGAGTTGACGGTGTCGATGTGCACCGTGTCCGGCTTGCTGTCATCGGTCCCGTCGTTGACGATGAGCTGGACCTCGTAGCGACCCGGGAGGTCGGCCACGAAGGAGAGGTGCGCCGTAGTCGCGTCGCTCAAGGAGGCTTGGCTGTCGGTCGGTATGGACACCAACGCCCAGCGGTATGTCAGCGGGTCGCCGTCCACGTCCGAGGACGCGGAGCCGTCGAGTTGGACGAGGCCGCCGATGTGGACGGTCTGGTCGGGACCGGCCTCCGCTACCGGGCGGGAGTTGGTCGTGCTGATCTGGACGGTGTCGGCCGCGCTGTCGGTCCGACCGTCGTTGACAATGAGCCGGAAGACATACGTCCCCGGGCGATCCACCAGGAAGGCCGGGCGCACCGCCGTGGAGTCGGACAGTGTCGCGGTGCTGCCTGCAGGGGCCGAGACGACCGTCCATTGGAAGGTCAGCGTGTCGCCGTCGGCATCAGACGATTGTGAGCCGTCGAGCTGGACGGTGTCGGCGACGAAGACGGTCTGGTCAGGGCCGGCGTTAGCAACGGGCGGGCGATTGAGGACCGTAAAGGCGATGCTGCCCGACCTGCCGCCAGGGTTGGTGGCCGTGACCGTAGTGGGCCCCGGGGATACGCTCACGGGGACCAGGAAGGTAACCGAGTAGCCAGTCGCCGAGAGGACCTGCGCGGTCATATCCCCGACGGTGATCCGCACGTTGTCGGCGCCAAACCCATGGCCTGTAATCGTGACCTGGTCGCGGACGTAGGCTGCCGAGGGCGTAATCGTCCGGATGAGGCCCTGAGCGGCCCACAGCGGAGCAAGAAAGACGGCCGTACCAGCTATGACGCAAGCCAGGAGCGCGACCGCGATGAGCGACGGTCTGCCGAGGACCACACCGGTCACTGCTCGCGCCGTCCGTCGAACCATCCGGATCACGATCATGACCGACCCCTCCACAGGCCCACGTGTAGACCGAAGGCTGACGTAGCTACCGCAGAGTCAAACCCTAGTCGAAGCATGGACAATCTTGCTAGGCTTTTTACACGCTCATTTCGATTAAGTCAAGTAATATATATGTTATTGCATCCTAAACGCATTACAGATGGTATATCTTAGTTCATTATGTGCTACAGTGTAGGCTGAAGGCTGAAGAAAGTCAGGGATGCTGAGGCGAGCGAGGCGAACGGTCAGATGAGCGAGCGCGACTGACAGCCGTCGACGGTGACGCACGCGCCGGTCACGAGGCTCGCTCTTTGGGATGCCAGGAAGACCACGACGGCAGCAACCTCCTCGGGGCGGCCGAATCGGCCCAGCGGCAGTTCGTCTTTGATAAACTGGGCGATCTGAGCCGGGTTCTCGCGCTGTCGCCTGTCCCACGAGCCGCCCGGAAAGAGCGTCGAACCGGGCGCGACGCTGTTGACCAGGATATTGTGAGGAGCCAGTTCCTTGGCGAGCGACTTGGAGAGGCTGATCACCGCCGCCTTGGAGGCGTTATAGGTCATCGCCCCTCCCGACTCTCGTCCCCAGATCGAGGCGATGTTGATGATCCGCCCACCGCCCTGTCGCTTCATGACCGGTACTACCAGTTTGGCCATCCGCAGCGTGGAAAAGAAGTTCAGATCGTACGCTTCCCGCCAATCGTCTTCTGAGAGGATTTCCAACTCTCCGCGGCGCGATCCGCCGATGTTGTTCACCAGGACATCGATCCGGCCATACCGGTCAAGCGTCGCCTGTACGAAGCGCTCGGCTCCATGAGGGTCAGTGAGGTCGGTGGATACCGTAAGGAGTTCGACTCCATGGGCGTTGATCGCCGTAGTCGCCTCTTCCAGTGCCGGCAGACCTCGTCCACAGATGCTGAGCCGACACCCCTCCTCGGCATACCCCAGAGCGATCGCCCTGCCGATCCCCCGGCTTCCGCCGGTCACCATCACAACCTTTCCACGCAACCCCAACTCCATCTTGTCTCCTCCTTTAGGCGCTCGCTGTACCAGAAAAGCTGTCAGCGGTCAGCCGTCAGCTTCAGACAAACCCCCCTGACCCCCCTTTCATAAAGGGGGGTTACTGACACGCTTCCTTGCCTCCCCCTTTAGCAAAGGGGGATACAGGGGGTTTTGGCATAGACGATTTTTTAAGTAACTTTACCCTTTACCCTATACCCTCTACCCTGCTTTATGAGATGGGCTTCCCCGCTTTGGCGGCAAGCCGCATCTTCGTGACCAACAGATGGGCGCGCCGCTGGGGCTCCGGAAGCCGATAGCCGCGGCAGGTTGCCAGCACCGTCTGTACGGCGGCATCCAGACTGATCCGATCGCCCTGCGAGACAAAGACCGGCGCTACCCCATTTTTCGTCCGAAGGACCATGCCGATCTGCTCGCCCTGATCCAGCAGCGGCGCCATGCTCCCGCGACGTGTCCGCGGCTCCTGGTGCGTCCCCACCAGACGACTCTTCGCACACCCGATCGAGGGAAGATCGAGCACGAGGCCCAGATGACAGGCAAGCCCAAAGCGGCGCGGATGGGCGAGGCCGTGACCATCACAGATCAGGCAGTCCGCCGACGTCTTGAGTTTATTCCATGCCTTAATAACCGGCGGCGTCTCCCGGAACGACAGGAGTCCGGGGATGTACGGGAAGCCTACGTTCGCAGTCGCTGTGGCAAAATCCAGCATCTCACGTCCGTCGCCGCTCATAACAACGACGCCGGCAAACATCAACTGTGAGGTCGCATCGTACGCGACATCTACCCCCGCGACTGTGGCGAACGGTCCTGTCCCGTGCAGACGAAGCTGCGGTCGCAGCGTGAGTTGGATCGCCCTCGCCTCTCGCGGCGAGACGTCCCATCGATGCAGGGTCCGATTGCGCATGATTCAATATCCGAGGTGCGAGGACACAGTTCAACGTTCAAGGTTCAACGTGCAACGTTCAGGGTTCAAGGTTCAAGGTTGCGGGATTCGAGAGCTCTGGCGGCCGCCATCGGATCGGTCGGGCCGACCCCCTTACCAAGCCGAAACCCGTGACTGATGGCAGCCGTAATGAACCGCTTGGCGCCGGCAACTGCCTCAGGGACCGGACCGCCCTTCGCCAGCTCTGCCGTGATAGCTGCAGAGAAGACGCAACCGGTTCCGTGAGTGTGCGGCGTATCGATCCGCTCGGCATCGAGCATGGTAAATGTACTTCCGTCGTACAAGAGATCGATCGCGCGAATACCAAGGTGGCCCCCCTTGACGACTACATACCGAGGGCCGAGGCTGTGGATCTGCCGCGCCGCCTGACGCATCTCATCAAACCCCACGATCCTCTGCCCCCAGAGGACCTCGGCCTCCGGTACGTTCGGCGTGAGAACAAGCGCGAGTGGCAGCAGATGCTCGATGAGCGCCTTTACAGCGCTGAGTTGCAGTAGTCGCGCCCCACCCTTGGCCACCATCACCGGATCGACCACCAGCCGCTCGATCCCATACGCCTTCACCTTCGCCGCAACTACCTCGATAATCGCTGCACTCGACAGCATCCCGGTCTTGGCCGCGTCGATGGCGATATCTTCAAGCACAGAGTCGATCTGGCGACCAACGAACTCAGGCGGCAAGTCATGCACCCCCTGAACCCCAACCGTGTTCTGGGCCGTGACCGACGTGATCGCGGAGGTCCCGAAGACACCAAGGGCTGCGAAGGTCTTCAGATCGGCCTGAATCCCCGCTCCGCCGCCGCTGTCCGATCCGGCAATAGTCAGAGCAGTAGGCATTGCCCGCTTCTCCTTCAAGGTTCCAACAATACGGAACTCGTCATCGCTCCTTCTCATCCTTGCCCAAGTCAGAGACTATCCAACCGTTGGTTCGCGTGCAAGCGTTTTTACTGCAGGGATTTCAGGGGGCGAGTGAGGGGTAGTGTTGCATTGCGTGCATCACTATCGTAGAGTTTATCCCATCTGACCCGTCGTTGCAGGAGACGCCCCGCCTATCGGCGGCGCGCCCACGAGCTAGAACATTCACCCACAAAGGAGGCCCTATGTATAAGTTGATTGGTGTTGCCGGCGTGTTGTCTGTGCTGATTATAACCACAAGTCTTGCCATGGCTCAGGAGGCGAAGCCGGCCCAGCCAGCCGAGTCCAAGAAGGCCACGCCTGCGGACGGTCACGAGATCCACGTGGTCGCCCCACACGTCGTGGAGGGAAAAGTGATGGGCCCCTTCCATCATTACTGCAAGGTCATCTCTCCCGAGCCCATCATCGAGTGTCTGATTTACGAGTCGACCGAACCCAACGCCAAGCTGACGGAGATCGAATACATCGTAGCCAAGATGCTGACGCGGACGGACCTCGTTCCGTTAGAGATATGGAATAAGAATTGGCACGACCACGAGCAGGAGATCTCTACCGGCCGGGTGCAGGTACTGGACATGCCTGCTGACAAGGCTAAGGAAGTGGCCGATCTGGTCGCCAGGACTGACGGCATTATCTTCCACCTGTGGCCCGTTGGTGCGAAACTGCCGAACGGCAAAGTGACCATTGCCCAATCGGTCGGCCATGTGGATCGCAAGGCCGAGGGCAAGAAGAAGTAAGGTATTCTGATGCCGCATGGTCCATTCGCAGTTCAAGTCGTTGGGCTGTTTCTTGCGTCTGGAGTGTTCCTGATGGAAGCTGGCGTGACTGCGGCGGGGGACCGTAAGGTCCTCCACCGCAGAGTCCCACCGGAAGAAATTGAGGCCGCTCGCCAGATACACAATCCGTTGCCGGCCACGCCTGCACTGATTGAGAAGGGCAAAACTCTCTATCGCGGGAAGGCGTTCTGCGTGACTTGCCATGGGTCGGACGGGAAAGGATTGGGACCGGACGTCAGTCCGAAACTGGTCCAGGGGGCACTGCCTCGGAACTTCACCGACCGGGATTGGCAGGCCACCCGAACGGACGGGGAGTTGATGTGGATTTTGAAGAACGGCAGCCCCGGAACCGCCATGGCGCCCTTCATTCCGCTTGTGATCACCGAAGAAGAGGCCTGGCAATTGATCCTCTACATACGCAGCTTCGGCGGCAGATCATGCACCCCCTGAACCCCAACCGTGTTCTGGGCCGTGACGGACGTGATCGCGGAGGTCCCGAAGACACCCAGCGCAGCGAAGGTTTTGAGATCGGCCTGGATCCCGGCGCCGCCGCCGGAATCGGAGCCCGCGATAGTCAGTGCCGTCCGCATCGATTTCTCGCCTTCATTGTCATGATCACTCACATCTGTAGCGGGACCTGACAGACTACGCACAGGTCTACCCAGCAGGCTATCCAGCAGTCGGTTTCCGTGCAAGCGTTTTGTTCAAGGATGTTCCAAGAGATGCGTCACAAATATCATGTTATACTTTACGTGCCAATATCGTAAGGTCCGTCCGAGAACTGTCGGCTAATATCTGTTGGGTCTACGAATGGCTATTGAACTGACGCGAGTTCAAATCGAAGAGGCGCTTCCTCGGATCAGGCCTGGCCTGGAGAAATACGTATGGCTTCAAGAGCACAGGGACTCCAACGATCTCCGCAACGACCCCGGATACAGGAGGCGCTTCAACCACTTCTACCGCGTCCGTCGTGGGACCGACTGGCAGGACAAGTTCTACGCCCTGTTCGAAAGCAAGAAGCATGAGGCCGTGAGTTTCGCTGAAGTGCTGCATGCGCTCCACGAAGCCACCGGTCGCTACGAGGCGTCATTCACAAGCAAGCTCGTGGCGACGATCAGGCCAGAGATGCCGGTGATCGATTCGGTCGTCTTACGGAATCTTGGGCTCACGTTCCCAGGCTACAACTGGAGAGACCGAACCGCACGGCTTGAGCGCCTCCACGAGATAGTCGTCTCCCGGTTCAACACGTTCCTGACAACCGAGACCGGGTGCTATTTGGTCAAGCGATTCCGTGAGGAATATCCCGATGCCAGGATCTCTGAGATCAAAATGCTCGACCTCGTACTGTGGCAGACGAGGCCCAACAAGGCGCGGCACCAGACCGGCGCCGGAGCTAGCGTGAGTGCCGGCGGGTGAGCGCTGTTGTTGGCCCGCTGACGGGACAACTTACGATGCAACGAGTGCTGGTGAGCGCGTGCTTACTGGGTGAGCGCGTTCGTCACAACGGCGAGCATACGCAGAGCCATGATAGCGTCCTTCAGCGATGGCTGCGCGAAGGGCGCGTCGTGCCATTCTGTCCGGAGGTCGCGGGAGGGTTGCCTGACCCAAGGCCGGCCGCTGAGATCGCAGAGGCGATGGATGGGTCGAGCGTTCTGTCGGGCGCCGGAAGGGTCCTCGATGTGAATGGCCGTGATGTCTCGGCCTTCTTCGTCGCCGGTGCGCGGCAAGCACTCGACTACGCTCGGCGGGAGTCGATTCGGGTCGCGGTCCTCAAAGAGGGCAGCCCATCCTGTGGTACGTCCTTCATCTACGACGGCACGTTTACTTCCCGACGGGTTCCAGGGCAAGGCGTGACCGCAGCCATCCTCCGACAAGCGGACATCCATGTCTTCAACGAGTTCCAGTTCGAGGAGGCTGACCGACTCCTCACCCAACTACCCCAGGAAGTTGGATCTTGATTCAAGTCCGTAGGCAATCAACCGGCCGCGCGGCTTCACGGTTCACGGTAGCGGCCTCACGTCATTCGCCGCTGAGGTCGAAGCTGTAAATATGGAGGCAGTGCCCCTGCTTTGTCGCCGAGTATTGGTTAGCCTATAAGCTGGGACGCAGCATTTATTTGGCGCACCAAGATCCTTTTGTCTTACAGTCCCAAAGGCACCTGCGAGACGACGAATGGAAATTTTCCGGAGGGCGTCCTGGGAATATCGTCTACGTATTCCCATAGAATCTTGACCGCTCCATCAAAGATCTTGTCGATCTCCGCAATGAGCCGCCCGGTATCGTCCTCGCTGTACCCTTCTCCTCGGACGATCCTCACCAACACCTCCTCTTTTCGCTCCTGACAGAACTGCAGCTTCTCTACTGATAGCGGAGGACTGATCGCGGCAGAGATCAGTCTGTTCTGCACGACAACGTAGCCCTTTGGCGTGACGACAATGTCTCGTCCTCTTCCGCCAATGAGCGCAAACGTTGGGGTCGTTCGACCGCACGGGCAGGGCGAACCGATCGGGGAGGCCAAATCGTTCATATTGTATCGGATCAGCGGCATAGAGTAGTTTCCAAGATGAGTGCCAACAATCTCACCCACCTCCCCCGCCTCACAACGGCAACCATTACGGAGGATTTCGACGTAGCTCAGCTCCGGAATCAAGTGGTAAGCGCCCTCTTCGCATTGAGGGGCAAAGGCAACCATCTCCCACATGTTGTAGTGGTCAAACACCTTACACGCGAATGTCTCCTCCAGATAGCGTCTCTGGTCATTCCCAAGCAACTCGCCGCCGGTCAGGACGGCCCGGAGCCGCACGCGACCGTGAAGAGAGTTGACGGCGCGAGCAAGAAGAATCAGATGCGACGGCAAGCCCCGCAGGAGTTGGGGGCGAAAGTCGATCATGAGGGACGCGAATTCTCGGAGGCGTTGATCGTCGAGCCTTGCCGCATTGAGAAACAGCTCTCCCTTCGACCGGTCCATAAGATATGGGGTATAAAATCCGCTCGAGTCCGGCCGATAGCCATACCGAAGCCGAAACACAACCGTACGGTCGCCGGGCCTCCACCCTGCCCATTGTTTCCAACATAACACCGCCATATTCCACAGCGCGCGGGTACGCCCATCCAGATACAGCATGAGCGGTTTGCCTGTGGTCCCTCCGGTCCGTCTCATTTGCGGCCCAAACCGCCGTGCATTCGCCGCCATGAACCGCTCCGGGTGTTCCGCCAGCGCGGAACGGTCCAGGATGGGAAATCGCTCAAGAAGTCGGAGACCTCCTCCATGAGCGCCGACTCCCGAAGAACAACGTCCCCTCTGATAGGCCGGAACGCGCCGCAGCGCATGCCGCACAATCCACTCGAAGCGACGCTCCTGATATCGCTGGATCCGGCCCGGGGGCCAGCGATGACGCCGGAGCATTCCGATATAGCTAAGAATAAACTGCGGGCCGGACTCCCCAGCCCGCCGAATGAGCTCGGACCAGGGGAGAGTTCTCCACTCCTCCATTCTACGCAATAGGCTCTCCACGGCGCCTTGGCCCATCGCCGAACACCCGCTCGATTGCCCCGCCTCACAGCTCCAAAGGGACCTGGGAGATGACGAATTGGTATTTTCCTGATGCGGCTCTGGGGATATCCTCGACGGACTCCCATGAGACACTCATGGAGTCGCCGAGGTGCCGCTCGATCTCATGCAGCAGTATTCGAGTATGCTCCGGAGTGTACCCCCTGCCGCGGACGATCCGCACCAACACCTCGCCTTTCTTTTCTTGATAAAACTGCAGCTTCTCAATGGGGAGCGAGGGGACGATCCGCGTCAGTAAACCTGCCGGGACAACGGCGTAACCGCTCCGGGTTACGAGTAGATCGCGTCCCCTTCCTCCGATGATCGACAACGTCGGAGTGTCTCGACCACAAGGGCACAGTTGTCCGGTCCAGGCAGCGACATCGTGCATGTTGTACCGGATGAGTGGCATCGAATGATTCACGAGATGCGTCCCGACCAGCTCTCCGGGTTCACCGGGATCGCAGGGTCGGCCGTTTCGCAGGATCTCGACATAGCCCAGCCCGGGCAGAACGTGATAGCCCCTCTCCTCGCACTGGCTTGCCGCAGCAACAGACTCCCACATCCCATAGCGATCAAAGACCATGCAACCGAACGCGTCCTCAAGAAACTGTCGCTGCCAGTCGAGGATGAGTTCTCCACCCGTCATGACGGACCGTGGCCGAATCCTGATCTTCTCGGCATCCAAGAAGCGCGCCAGAAGGACAAGCATCGAGGGAAAGCCTCGAAGGCTGTCAGGACGATACTCTCCAACGAGGCGACTGAGATCCCGAAGACGCTGCTCGTCGAGACGTGCCGCGTTGAGGAGCAGCATTTTTCTGGGCACATCAACGGCGTAGAGAGAATCAAAGTCTATCTTGCCACCCCCGAGGTACCCGAGCGGAACAGTCAACACTGCCATGCGGTCCCCAGTCGTCCAGCCGGCCCACTGCATTCTGACCAGGTCGTAGGCCATGCGCAGCGCGCGTGTCCTTCTGTCGAGGAGGACCTCGAGAGGCCGGCCGAAGGTACCACCGGTCCGTCTCGACCGGGGGGTAAAGCGAGTCGCGTCCCGCGCCCTGAATTCAGACCAATGATCGGCCATGATGCGTCGGTCGATGATCGGGAACCGGCCGAGGTCAGTGAAGGCATCGGTTCCGGACGATCCGGAAGCTTCCGCAAGCGCGCTCTGGTAGTGCGGGACGTCACGCCGGGCATGCCGGATGATGCGGGCCAGGCGGCGCGCCTGCATCCGACGAATAGTCTGCGCAGCCATCCGCTGGTGTCGAAGGATTTCCAGGTACGATTCGACAACCCAGGGACCCAACTGCCAACTTTCGTAAAGCAGTTCGCGCCACGGGAACTTCACGCGCCGCTCCCTGACCATAAGGGGTCACCTGCCTTTCGTACGCCTGTTGTTACAACAATCCTCAACATGAGGTTGTGAGCGCAGTAGTGCTCTTTCGGACAGCGGTGGATACCCAACGTCGGATGCAGCGGGTCCTTGAAACGCCGCCATGGGCTCCACCCGCCGAGCTCCATGCCCACGGGACTGCAGTATCGCCAGGTAGGGCGTAATGAACTGGGGCTCGGACTTTCCGGCCCGGCGGATGGCCCCCCTAAGGGTTATAGCAACGTCCTGGCCCCCTCATCGAGAGGACCCATCGAGGTCGGCGAAAGGGCAGAAACCCGATCGTAGCTCGGTTGACAGCCAGCGTACCGGCCTCCTCGGGACAACATGCACTTGCGGTCAGCTGCTCAAAAGGGGCCAGGCGCTGAAAGGAAAGGTGATGATGAGGCTGATATCCTAGCTTTTCGTTCAGGCGAAACACCGGCAGATTGCCGAGATCGCTCAAGGCTACCACTCTCCTGTACCCATCCCCAAACAGCTCCTGATGTAAAGGCTCCAGCATGGTCTGAGCCAACCCCTTCCCGCGTAAGGCTGGTTTCACATACACCTCCATCCGGTAGGCATCCCCCTCGCCCAGCCGCAACACGGCGTTGAGGGAACTAATCTCGGCATCCACTCGGCTGAACCACACAAACCCCATGGGCATCCCCTCCACAAAGGCAACATCACATGAGACACCTTGAACAAATCGCTCTTGAAAGCTCTGATCGTTCGTAAATTGTCGGTATATACATCGAAACTCGTGGGTCGCTTCGGTGAAACGTTTGATCTGCGGCGAAAGCGATGACCGGACGGGGGCAGCCATGCCGCTCAACGGTCGCACCCAAATGAGCTTTTTGCTCTCGAGATAGATCCGCTGTGCAATTCGACGCAGCATATTAAAAGTACAACGTCTTCATGTCTGTCAAAGATATCAGCCCACCTCAGTTTCGTGCCGCTGCAAACCAAGGTTTGCCGGCCACGCCATCCGTACGATTAGGCCGCCAAGTTACAATTTGACATCCCGCGTTCGACTGATGGACTCAGTGAACTCGACTCTTTTGGCATTATTGTCACATATCTTCTGCCACTCTAAGCCCGTATAAGCCGTCGCCGGATTGAAGATTTAATATCTCTCTCAACTCCTTCGACGTCATGATTCTTCTGGCATGAACCTCCGCCAGCCCATGAATGCGTTGCAGTAACTCGGCATTACGAGCAAGCCTTGTCCTTTCCCGATCAAACCATATATTGTCTTCGAGTCCGACTCTCACACCCCCGCCCCAGAGAATGGCGAGCGAATTCATCCGCAGTTGTGCATTCCCAACTCCGCCCAGGCTCCAGATCGAATTTGGCGGCAGGTCACGTATCATTATTCCGGCATGAAGCAGATCAGCCTGGGCGCACGCGATATTGCCAAATATCAGATTAAAATAGTGAGGAGGGTTGAGTATTCCCTTGGTCTCTAAATATCTCGCGTAATTGATCATTCCCACATCAAATACCTCAAGTTCCGGCAGTACCCCACGCGTCTTCATTTCCTGGCCGATTGCCCGGATCATTTCAGGCGAATTGATACTCTCCTCGCGATTAAAGTTCGATGAGCTCAGGGTCAAACTTCCCATGTCAGGCTTGAGGTCACCGCCAAGTTGCAGAGGTTCTACCCGCTGTTTGAATTCTCTGAATGCGCGACCGCTCAATGACACACACACTATGAGTTCCTTTGAGCACTTGCGAATCCCTTCTATGATTCTTCCATAGACCTCCTGTTTATACGTCGATTTACCGGTCTTCTCATCTCGCGCATGAAGATGTACCATAGTGATTCCGATCTCAATGGCTTCATGTACTTCCTCTATGATTTCATTCACGCTTATAGGCACATAAGAGGTCATCTGTTTCGTGGGGATTATACCTGTTGGCGTGAAATTCACGATCATGGCACTCACGTTTTGGGATAACATGTATCTGTCTCTGATGGATACGAGCGAGCTAGATACCCCTCTTCGAGGCTCCTGAGTCGTTCGCGTCTACAGGGTCGATACGAGCGAGATGATCTTTCCCGTGATTCTGAAGTACGATCGCACCCCTGACGATCGCCTCTTCGTCCCAAGGGATCTCTCCCCCATCGACATTCAAGAGCGTCTCATGCCCTTTTCCGGTAACCAGCACCAGATCGTCAGCTTGGGCCAAGGTACAGGCATGGTAGATCGCCGCTCGGCGGTCTGCAATGAAGGTGAAATCGACTTGGGCGCGCCGACCTACGCGACCTAGCCCCACACCTATAGACTGATTGATGGCCTTGATCGATTCAGAGCGGTTATCGTCTCTGGTTACCACAACGTAGTCGGCAAGTTGTCCCGCGATTTCACCCATAACCGGACGCTTATGGGCATCCCGCTCTCCTGGACAGCCGAAGACAAGGATGATGCGACCTCTCACCCACAATCGATGGAAACGGAGTACCTGTTCCAAGGCATGAGGGGTATGGGCGAAATCAACGACGACCGAATACGACTGCCCTGCGGTAATCCACATCATTCGCCCATGGACGCCGGTAACAGCGCGACAACCGGAGGCTATGACGGATGGGTCGATCTGATGGGCACAACCTACAGCCGCCGCGGCCAATGCGTTATAGATATTGAACAGACCCGGAAGGGGAAGGGACATCTGAAAATGCTCTGAAGATGTCCGGACCTCAAATCTTGAGCCGCTGTCTCCGAGGTCGATGTCGGTCGCCCTCACCGCCGCGTCCTGGCTGAGCCCGAAGTCAAGAGGCGGGCTTCCCGCGCATGCTGCGAAGCGATCGTATGACGGGTCATCACGGTTAAGAACCACGGCGCCACCTTCCGTTGCCCCGACCGTATTCCTGACCAGAATGGTCTTGGCCGCCAAATACCGCTCAAAGCTGCGATGATAATCGAGGTGCTCGGGCGTCAGGTTGGTCACCACGGAGGTGTTGAAACGGATCCCGCCGAGCCGCCTTTGGGCAAGACCGTGAGAGGTCGCCTCCAGGATTACCCAATTCGAGCCGGACCGCTTCATCCGGCGCAAGAGTCCTTGCAGCAGGAACGGTCCGGGGGTTGTCAGCCGCCAGTTCGATTGCAGCCACTGACCGGCGATCCTCGCTCCTAACGAGTTGATCCGCGAGATCCGGTACCCGGCTTCGTGAAACATGGAAGCTATCAGCTCTGTTGTGGTCGTTTTGCCATCCGTCCCTGTGACCCCGATGATCTTGAGAGATCGTGCCGGGTGACCCATGAGGGTAGAGGCTGCACGTGCTCGAAGCCTCGTCAGTTCCTTCGAATACTGCCAGATCCTCCAGTCGTCAAGTCTTCTCCACCGCTCGATCAGGCGACTCAACGACCCGATCTCGGAACGGCTCAAGGGATCTGTATCCTCCCCCATTTCATCCCCACCCCTTCACAAGATCCATCAGCGCGGTCTCATAGGTTCTGGCTAACTGGTCCCAACTGTGCTCGGTTGTTACAAACTCTCGCCCTGTTCGGCCGATCCGATCGCATAGTGGGGGCTCACTAAGAAGACGGCTGATTCCTTCTGCGAACCCCTGCACACTCTTCTCCACGGAAAGGCAGCTCCCTTCTGGAAGCGAGAGATCGTAGTCGGCATTGGGAACCACCACCGGCTTCCCGCAGGCCATGTACTCGAAAATCGCAAGCGCGGCCACACTCCGTAACGGGTACACACAGATATCCGACGATCTGATCAGGGCCGGAACCTCATGGTACGGACGATAGCCTGTAAAGATCACATGGTTTTCCAGACCGAGCCTCCGGCTGAGCCGGCTCAGGTCAGCGAGGGCAGGTCCATCCCCGACACACACAAGGCAGGCTCGAGTGTGAGCCTTCACTACCGTCTGCATCGCCTCCACCACCATCGGCAGGTTAAAAGCGGACGTCATCTTTCCGATATACAGGATCACAGGCCGATCAGTGAGCCCCCACTCCGCCAGGAAGGCGGAATCCTTCGGCCCTGGGGCAAATCGGTCCGGATCGGCACCATTGGAGACCACCTTCACGCGATCCGTCGACGCACCGGCCAGCAGGCAGGCCCTGTACTGACGACCGTCGACCACGATCGACAGATCGGCGACCTTCGGAAGCCACCGCTCCAAGACCTCCACCAGCACCGGATTCCGCCAGTCGCGTTGCTGACGATACAGAAACGAGTAGTGATCACGATAGTCAAACACAAAGGGGATCCGCTTCGCCCTTGCAGCGACCCACCCCACCACCCCGGCCTCAAGGCCATCAGCTAAGATGAGGTCCGCCCGCATACGACACAGATCGGGGACGGTACGCGCAAGTCCGGTCAGATAGGCGAGACGAATGGCCGTAGAACGCCATGCCGGTGCGATTCTGAGCGTATACACATCGTGACCACACCGTTCGAGTCTGGACAGCAGATGATGATCGCGCTGCGGAATCCGCTCAAAGATCTGTGTCATCGGCGCAAATGAGACGCGGCAGATTCTCATCCCACCATTCGATCCCGTCCAAGATCACGAGCAGCGCTGCAGCGTGACGATGCCCTTCATGATGATTCAATCGCCGGGTTCGGCGTGTTCCTTTTCCAACGCAGATTCGGCTGGCGGGCGGCCTTTGCCTCGTCCAGCCGTGAGACCCTGGTCTTGTGCGGGGCGGACCGGACCAGCTCCGGGTCGCGTACGGCCTCCTCGGCAATCTGTTTCATGGCGGCGATGAACTGATCCAGCGTCTCCTTGCTCTCGGTTTCGGTCGGCTCGATCATCATGGCCCCCTTGACGATCAAGGGGAAGTAGATGGTCGGCGGATGAAAGCCGTAATCCATCAATCGTTTGGCGATATCCAGGGTTTGGACCCCGTGCGGAAGCTGACGCGCATCGGAGAAGACGCACTCGTGCTTGCAGTGCTTGTCGTACGGCAGATGGTAGTAGTCCTTGAGCTGACTCATGATGTAATTGGCATTGATCACGGCTACCTCGGCCACGCGGCGCAGTCCCGATGGACCCAGCGAACGGATGTAGGCATAGGCCCGGACCAAGGCCGCGAAGTTCCCGTAGAAGGCGCGCACCCTGCCGACACTTGACGGCAGGTCGTTATTCAGAACAAACCGCTTCCCCTTCTTCTCGACGACCGGGACCGGCATGAATGGCGCGAGATGCGCCTTGAGACCCACCGGCCCCGCGCCGGGACCGCCGCCCCCATGCGGAACGGCAAACGTCTTATGCAGGTTGATGTGCAGCACGTCGATTCCCGTGTCGCCTGGTCGCGAGATCCCGATAATGGCATTCAGGTTGGCGCCGTCGCAGTAGACCTGTCCGCCCTTGGCGTGAACAATCTTGGCGACCTCGGCGATCTGGTCCTCGAAGAGCCCAAGGGTATTGGGGTTCGTCACCATGATGGCGGCTACGTCCTCGTTCATGGCGTCGGCCACGGCCTTGGGATCCAGGCGGCCGTTCGGGCCGGACTTGATCTGCCGCACCTCGTAGCCGCAGATGGCCGAACTCGCGGGATTCGTGCCATGGGCGGAGTCAGGGACCAGGACCCGTTTCCGTGGGCTCCCCTTCGATTCCAGGAACGCCCGGATCAGCATCATGCCCAGGGTCTCGCCCTGGGCGCCGGCGGCCGGTTGGAGTGAGATCCGGTCCATCCCGCTTATCTCGGCCAGGCACTGCTCCAACTCATACATCAGCTCCAGGGCACCCTGGGCCAGGCTCTCCGGCTGGTACGGGTGCGCGCAGGAGAAGCCTGACAGCCGCCATGCCTCCTCGTTGATCTTCGGGTTGTACTTCATGGTGCAGGAGCCCAGGGGGTAGAAGCCCGTATCGACTCCGTAATTCCATTGCGATAGCCGCGTAAAATGTCGGACTACCTCGACCTCGGACAGTTCGGGGAAACCGGGGATGTCGTTCCGGAGAAGCTTCCTGGGCAGCAGCCGCTCCGGTTTCAGCTCCGGGACGTCGCACTCAGGGAGCGTACAGCCTCGCCGTCCAGGAGAACCCTGATCGAACAGGAGCGGCTCGTTGAAGGTGAGTCCTTGCACGCCGACCCCCTCTTCTGCGTCGGCTGAACGTTGAACGTCGAACGTTGAACGTCGCACCTCTTCCGTCATCGCCCACCTCCCATCGCCTTGCAGAGCGCGTCGATCTCGTCGCGGCTGTTTTGCTCCGTCACGCAGAGAAGCAGGCAATCTGACAGCTCCGGGTAGAATCGGCCCAGTTCCACACCGCCGATGATGCCTTTGGCCAGCAGGGCGCGATTCACCTGGGCCGGAGTCCGCCTTTTCACCCGCACCACAAACTCATTGAAGGTAGGACCTGCAAACGGAAGCTCGTAGCCGCGGAGTTGAGAGATCGTGTCTTTGGCGTAGGCCGCCTTGCGGAGGTTCAGCAGGGCCAGCTCCCTAAGCCCGGCTCTCCCCAGAAGCGACAGGTGAACGGTCGCGGCCAAGGCGCACAGCCCTTCGTTCGTACAGATGTTGGACGTCGCCTTCTCCCGCCGGATATGTTGTTCTCGGGTAGACAGTGTCAGGACGTAACCCGGCCGGCCGGCCTTATCCTCGGTCCGGCCGACCAAACGGCCCGGCATACTGCGGACATAGGCTTGTTTCGACGCGAAGAAGCCAAGGTAGGGGCCGCCGAAGTTCAGATGGTTTCCGAACGCCTGACCCTCTCCCACAACGATGTCCGCCCCGCACTCGCCAGGGGATCGGACGATACCGAACGAGACCGGCTCGGCCACAACCACGATCAGGAGGGCCCCGGCGCGGTGAGCGACCTCCGCAAGCTCATCGAGTGACTCCAGGACGCCGAAGAAGTTCGGGCTCTGGATCACAACAGCGCAGGTGCGGTCCGACAGCATCGCCTTCACCTGTTTCAGATCGGTCGCACCCTGGTCCGTGTACGGAACCTCATGCAGATGGATGCCAAGCTTGCTTACGTAGGTGCGGCATACCGTCCGGTACTCCGGGTGCACGGCCATGGGTAGCACCATCTCCCGACGGCCGTTGATCCTGTGAGCCATCAGCACCGCCTCGGCCAGGGCGCTGGAGCCGTCATACATCGAGGCGTTTGCGACCTCCATGTCGGTAAGCTGACAGATCAGCGTCTGGTACTCGTAGATCGCCTGAAGGGTCCCTTGCGACAGCTCCGGCTGGTAGGGCGTATACGCGGTGTAGAACTCCGATCTGAACACCAGGTGGGAGACAGCAGCAGGGATAAAGTGATTGTAGGCGCCGGCCCCCAGGAAGGAGGGGTATTGTTCTACGTCCGCGTTCCGGCCGGCCAACTCCTTCATGTGCTTTCGTAGTCCGGTCTCGGAAAGCGGCGGCGCCAGGTTCAGTCCCCGCTTGAGCTTGAGCTTGGAGGGAATGTCGGCAAACAGCTCCTCGCTCGACCGGACGCCGATGGCATCCAGCATCGCGCGACAGTCGGCCTCCGTATTCGGGATGTACTGCATCAGTGCTCCTCCGCCGCCAGAAAGGCTTTGTACTCCTCAGCGGACATCAGATTCGCCAGCTCTTTGGGATCAGCGATGCTGACCACGATGATCCATCCGCCTCCGTAGGGGTCGGCGTTGATCTGCTCCGGACTCGATTCGAGTGAGGAGTTGACCTCGAGCACCTCGCCGGTCAGCGGGCAGTACAGGTCGGAGACGGCCTTCACCGACTCGACGACACCGAACGCCTCCATCTGATGCAGGACCCTCCCGACCTGCGGCAGCTCGGCGAACACAATGTCGCCGAGCTGGCTCTGGGCAAAGTGGGTGATCCCGATACGTCCCCGATCCCTCTCAACCTTGATCCATTCATGCGCTTTCGTATAATGCAACCCCTCAGGAACCATGATCACCTCCTCCGATATCAGTCTTCTGCTTTCAGCGTTCAGCTATCAGCTCTCTGATCGCTGTCATAGCTCTCAACGCAGTCGCTTATAGAAAGGAGTCCGAACTACTCTTGCGGCGACAGACTGGCCACGGATCACGATGTCGAACTCGGTTCCGATGGCCGCGTACTGTGCCGCCACATACCCCAGCCCGATGTTCTTCCCGAGCGAGGGCGCAGGCCCGCCGCTGGTCACCTCGCCGATCGGCTGACTCCCACTGACAATCGCATAGTGGGGACGGGCGATCCCCCGGCCGCACATCTCGAACCCTACCAGCTTCCGGCTGATCCCCTCTGCCTTCTGCCGCACAAGCGCCTCACGGCCGATGAACTCTCCCTTCTCCAACTTCACGATCCAGCCGAGGTCCGCCTCCAGGACGGTATGGCGGTCGTCGATGTCCTGACCGTACAGGGCCATCTTGGCCTCCAGGCGCAGCGTATCGCGGGCACCGAGGCCACAGGGTTGCAAACCAACCGGCGTCCCTGCCTCGAGGAGGGCATCCCAGAGGGTGGCTACATGCTGCGGTGGGATATAGATCTCGAAACCGTCCTCACCGGTGTACCCTGTCCGGGAGAGACAGCAGTCGACGCCAGCCACTTGCCCCTCGACAAATCGGAAGTACCTCAGTGTTCCCAGCTCCACGGAGGTCAGCTTCCCCAGGATCTCCTGCGCCCTGGGTCCCTGAATGGCCAGAAGGGCCATGTCATCGCTGGTATTCCTGACCTCAGCATCTGATGGCACGTGCTCGCGGATCCAGGCATAGTCCTTCTCGATATTCGCGGCGTTCACCGTTACACCGTAGCGGTCATCCGCAAACTTATACACGGTGATGTCATCCACGAATGTCCCCTCTGGGGTGGTCAGTGCGGAATATTGCACCTCCCCGACAGAGAGCCGAGACGCATCATTCGGGGTGAGGCGCTGAATCGCGTCCAGAGCGCCGGAGCCCCTAAACTCAATCTCCCCCATATGCGACACATCGAACAGGCCCGCCCACTCCCTGACGGCGCGGTGCTCCTCCAGAATCCCGGCATACTGCACCGGCATCTCCCAGCCGCCAAAGGCCACCATCCTGGCGCCCAGACGACGGTGCACCTCGAACAGCGGGGTACGCTTTAAGGGTTCAGTCGCTCCACTCATCTGCTACCCCCAGTATCGGTGGCGATGTCAAGTACGCGCGAGGCCGGCAAAGGTCGGTCACTGTCATGTGGCATCGTCGATCTAGCGTGTATGGGTGTTATCGGCGGGAAATAAAAAGAGGAACCTCACCTCAGATACGGGGCGATATTCAAATATGACGTAATTCTTGTCAAGGGAAATGTACGAGAAAAGGAGTTTTATTTCTTCTCGACCAGGAAGTAGACATAGTGAAGAAACCCCACATCATAGCCGACCTTGATGTAGACAGCCGCCGGAAACTGCTCTTTCATGATCCGGACCCCCTCGCTGCCCAGTCTCATACCTTTCCAGACGAGGCGCGGCACGTCTTTGAATGAAAGCTGCTGAATACCCTTCAACGCTGACTCATATCCAAACTCCCAGTTTCTTTTGACTTGATGATTCAGATCAGTCATCTCAATGATGTTGAAATCGTTGTGCTCAAAATATTTCCTGTAATTGTCCGGCGTTTCAAGACTTGGGATGGCCCAGTATTTCATAAATGGATGCAAAACAAGTTCTTCCTGAATTGAGTTCAGGCCGCTCTGTTTGCACCACCCGAGCAGAAGAAGGCGAGCCCCAGGGTTCATCACGTTCGAGATTTTCTCTACAGCCAATTGTTTATCCGGTAAGTAGCACTCCGCGTCCATGAGCACGACTGCGTCAAACATTTCTCCGAGTTCATCAACCTTCATGATGTCGTGGTGCCTGAAACGTAAGTTCGACCGCTTGAATCTCCTGGCATGTGAAAGTTGTGCACGAGAAATATCAATCCCCAACACGTCACCGGACGTATGTTCAGCCAGGAGATTCGTAAAGCCGCCTCTCCCGCAAGCCAGTTCGAGCACATGACGCGCGTCGCTGATCCGCAGCGCCTCCAGATATTTTTTGTGAGTATTTTCGAAAGCCGATTCCCAACTCTCATGTTCATCCGTGAACAACGCAAAATGAAAAAACTCATTCCAATATTCGGCGTAGAGATCGCTGACCGCCGCAAACATGCGCTCCATGCTTTCGTCGTAGTTCTCTTTAAAATACTTAAAATCTTTCGAATGAGTTTTTGTGGTAAACATAGGTTCTAGAAATTTCTTGTGCTTGAGGAGTCAATCCCATAGTTTAGTGATAGTTCGCGAGGTATGCTCCCGGTTATACAGTAATGGAATACGGCGCCCGGTCGAGTCGTTTCGCTTGTTCAGCTAACTATGGCACACCTTCGTTATAGGATCAACGTGCTTCGTCGCACAACCCTGCGGGTATGGAGAGACGCGACAGAAAATTGATTGACTGCTATCCACGACGGGATACCAATGAACAAATAGGAGGCTCACACATGCCCAACCCCAGGATTATCGCGCTTGACACCGCCAATCCCACAACGTCCTTCTCCCAAGAAGAGCTTCTGGCCCTCGCGTCGTATACCGACGAGCGACGGCGGGGCTTTTTCCTCCACAGCGGCATCGAGCAGCGACATCTGTATGTGGATAAGGCCACCTTTCGCCCCACTGAGACCACGGACGAACTCAACGCCCGATTCCGTAAAGGAGGCGTCGAGATCGGCAGTCTGGCGATCCAGCGCGCCCTGGACAAGGCCGGCTGCTCCGCTCAGGAGATCGACTTTGTAGTGACTACCACCTGCACCGGCCGACTGTGCCCTAACCTCGATGCCTATTTCGTCCGGGAATTCGCGATGAAGGAACTGGTTCAACGAGTACACGTCGGCGATATGGGCTGCGCCAGCGGGATGATCGCGCTGCAGCAAGCCTATAACCACCTGCTGGCCTTTCCTGATCATCGGGCGCTGATCGTCTCCGTGGAGATCTGTTCCTCAACCTACTACCTCGATGATTCCCTCGAAACCGCCGTGGCCAACGCGATCTTTGCCGACGGGGCCGCGGCGGCCATCCTGGCATCCGATGGCGCCGGGGTTGAGGTCATGGGTCACATGAGTCTGGTTCGTTCGGAGTACCTTGATCTGATGGGGTTTACCTATCCGAGCGGACGACCTCGCATCCTGTTGTCCAAGGAGATCCGAGGGGTCGGCGGGGCCATGATGAAAAGGCTGACGGCGGCGATACTCGATCGCTATCATCTTAAGCAGGAGGAGATCCGGTTCTGGGTCCTGCACTCCGCCGGCCGAGGGGTCCTCGAACGGGCGCAGCATGCGATGGGACTCACTGACGCCGACCTCCAGTTCTCCCGCCGGGTGCTTCGCCAATTCGGGAATATGTCGTCGGCCACGGTACTCTTCGTCCTCAATGAAGTGATCAGATCCGGGCAGGCTTCTCCCGGCGACCTTGGCGTGATGATTGCACTCGGGCCGGGCTTCTGCGCGGAGGGTGCGCTGCTGCGATGGTAACGACCAGACTGTCGCTCCCGCGTCTTCAAGGGGCGGCCGAGTTGCTGGACCGCCAGGACAACTCCGCTGAGGAGATCCGTGAGAATCTGCGCGATCTGGAGCGACTGAACCGATATTTCGGCGGTGTGCGTACGGTGCTTATACACCTCGGTCGGATGGCAGGACGACATTCGCAGGGGTCCTTCACAATTCTAGACATGGCGACCGGCGGCGCCGATATCCCCCGAGCTATCTGTCGCTGGGCCAGAAAGCGCAGGCTGGCTGTCGTCATCGAAGCTGTAGATCAGAACGACCAGGTTCTGGCTGCCGCGGCCGAATGGTCGATCGACTTCCCGGAGATCCGGTTGCGACAGACACAAGCGCCCCCTTTGCCCTACCCGGATCGCAGCTTCGACTACGTCATCGCCTCTCTCTTCTTTCACCACCTGACGGAAGCAGAGGGGACCCTCCTCCTACGGGAGATGGCGAGGGTGGCACGACGCGGGCTGCTGGTCAATGACCTGCTGCGCAGCCGACTCGCCTGCCTGCTGACTGCGATAACTACACGGCTGCTGTCGGGTAATCGCTTGACACGCCACGACGGCCCGATGTCGGTCCTTCGCGGTTTCAGACCCGAGGAGTTGCGTCGCATGGCGACCGAAGCCGGTCTTACCGATGTGCGACTAAGCCGTCATCTCTGGTTCCGTATCGCGCTTGTATCTGCTCAGGTAGACAGCAACTGAAGACTGAAGGCTTTTAGGAATAGGAATCGAGAGGATCGTGAACGGCTTATTCGTGCCCTGTGAGATACTGTGTCACCTTCAGCCTGCAGCCTAAACACCTGAGTAGTTACAAATCATGCCGCAGATCACGGTCATCATTGTAGGCGCCGGTCCGGCCGGCTCGGTTCTGGCCGGGCTTCTGGCACAGCGCGGGGTTGAGACGCTGCTGCTCGACAAGGCAACCTTCCCTCGCGAGAAGATCTGCGGCGACTATCTCAGCCCGGGAACCGTCGGACTTCTCGATCAGCTCAATCTGCTTGACCTCGTACGCTCAGCCGGGGCGCGGCGCCTGCGGGGCATGACGATTATCTCTCCGGACGGTACGACCTTCACGGCCGAATTTCCCGCCATCCGCGGAACCAATGGGGGGCCTCCGTTCGCGCTTTCCATCCCAAGGGCTATCCTTGACAGCCTCTTGCTAAGATGGGCTCGCGATTTCGGGGCAAGATGCGTCGAAGGGTTGCGCGTGACCGATCTGATTTGGGAGAACGGGCAAGTGTGCGGCGTCACGGGGATCGGGCCGACGGGCCCGGAGACGTATCGAGGGCGGATCGTCGTGGGGGCGGACGGACGAGACTCGGTGGTGGCCAGACGGCTCGGCCTGCACCAGCCGCATCCTACGCTACACCGGATGGCGCTGGTCGCCTATTATGAGGGGGTCAGCACGCTTCAGGATCACGGGCTGATCTCGATCGGCGATCGGTCGTATTGCATCCTGAATCCGATCGGCGAACGGCTGACTAACGCCGCCATTGTGGTGGATCAGGGGATCGTGCAGAACTGGAAAGGACAACTTGACGAGCTGTTCGATGGCACGCTGCAGGCGTTTCCCCTCGCACTGAGCGCCCTTCGTGACACGGTGCGACGAGGGTCGGTCCGATGCCTCGGCCCATTGGCGTTTCGAGCGAGTCGTAGCGCCAGGGCGGGCGCGCTACTGATTGGAGATGCGGCAGGCTTTTACGATCCTTTTACCGGCGAAGGGGTAGGTCACGCCCTTTGCGGCGCGCAACTCGCGGCCAGCGAGATCGTCTCAACCATTGCCGAGGGTGATGGCGGGCTCACCGAGGCTCGCCTTGCGCGGTTTGATCACCATCAGCGCAATGCTGTGAGAGGTAGGCAGCGGCTTAGCGTTGCATTGCAGGCCGTCATCCGTCGACCGCGCGCTGCTAACGCCGTCGCGCGGCTTCTCCGTCGACGTCAATCGCTTGCAAATCTGCTGCTTGGTATCATCGGGGATCTAGCCCCGCCACACGCCCTCTTGTCGCCACCCGCCCTGCTCAACCTTCTCCACCAAGGATAGGCCTATGCTACTTGACTGCGAGCTTCCCTTTATGGTCGAGCGGACCGATCCACGGGAACCTGGTGCAGCCGAACGCGAAGACTCCAGAACGCTCTGCCAGAAACTCAATGGTGATTTCCTGCCCCGGCTCGAGATAGCGCCTGATTTCCAGGTCGGGGATTGAAAACACATGTCTGGCGCCATCGCTGCGAATCGCGACCTTGACCAGCGCCGACCTCCCTTCTCGATCCACCGCGATGACAGAGGGCTCACAGCGATAGTTTCGGGCGATCATCGTAAAAGACAGTCGTTTCGCCTCTACAGGGATACCGGCGGGAGGGGAGATCTCAGGGAACACGGTCGCGCACCCCGTCATGACCATGACTGGAATCGCCAGTGGCCAGATTCGGAATCGTTGTATGAGCGTGCTGGTTGAGAACCTTCCTGTGCTTCGCATCGTGATATCGCACATTACCACAGAGTTGCAAAGGTTTTCAAGCACGGCAATGAACGAGACTTCACAAAATCGCGGAAAACTTCTATGATAACCCATGGCTGTTGAAGCCGTCTCCTCTCAAGGTGATCATGACACAAACAAGAATCTTAATTGCAGACGACGAACCCGCGTCCAGAGCCGGCCTCAAAGAGCTCCTCGCAAGCTGGGGATACGAGGTCACCGCTGCTGCTGACGGTCAGGAGGCTTTGGAGAAGGCTTCCGAACTCCAGCCGTCCCTCATTATCGCCGATCTCGTCATGCCGAAAATTGACGGCATCGCTCTTCTTCGCGCCCTCAAGAGCGATGCGAACTTTCCCTCCCTGATCATTCTGACCGGCCAGGGGACCATCGAGACTGCGGTCCAGGCGATGCAAGAGGGAGCCTACGACTACCTGACCAAACCGGTCGATATCGGGCGGCTCCGCGTCCTTGTGAAGAAGGCCCTCGAGCGTGGAGCGGTATTGAAGGAGGTCAGACTTCTGCGCCACCAGGTCCGTCACCTGGGCCGGTTCGGGCAGTTAGTCGGCGAGACGTCCGCCATGAAGGAGGTCTATCGACTACTGGAACTGGCGGCGCCCAGCGATGCGCCGGTCTTCATCTGGGGGGAGAGCGGGACCGGGAAGGAACTGGCGGCCAGGACGATTCATGATCTCTCTCCGCGGAAACAGGGCCCCTTCGTCCCGATCAACTGTGCCGCTATCCCGGAGACGCTGCTAGAAAGTGAGATTTTTGGCCACGAGAAGGGGGCCTTTACCGGCGCGACCGAGCGAAGACTGGGATATTTTGAGCTGGCCGACACCGGAACTATTTTTCTTGATGAAATCGCGGAGATGAAGGTCTCCACCCAGGCGAAGTTTCTCAGGATCCTCCAGGAGGGAACCTTCCGCCGCCTGAGCGGAAGCAAAGAGATCCGCGTTGATGTCCGGGTGGTTGCCGCAACAAATAAGAATCCGGCGCAAGCAGTTCAGGATGGTCTCATCCGTGAGGATCTCTATTATCGGCTGAATGTGTTCAGCATTCAACTGCCTCCTCTTCGGGAACGGCGCGAGGATCTCCCTCTCCTCATTCGATCGTTCCTTGAGGAGTTCAAAGGGAAATACGGTACGGCAGTACGCAGCGTAGACGCAGGGACGCTTACCTTGCTGACCGAATACGATTGGCCAGGAAACGTTCGGGAGCTTCGAAATGTGCTGGAGCGGGCCGTCCTTGTGGCCCAGAGAAACACGATCGCCTCAGATGATCTGCCTCCGAACTTTCCGAGTCACCGTCCTCGGTCAATCCGGGAGCCTGATTTCTCCGTCGGAATCACAATTGATGCGGCAGAACAAGCCTTGATTCTCGCGACACTGGAACGAACACACCAGAACAAGACTAGGGCTGCGGAGATCCTTGGGATCAGTCTGAAGACGCTGCATAATAAGTTGGCCCGCTATCGCGAAGAGGCCTCTTCGCCGGCAGATCGGGAGGAATAGGTTCACATGTCGTTCGGCCTCCGAGGCAAGGCGGTCCTCGGCATCAGCTTTCTGGTCTTCCTGATCGTCTCGCTCACGGTAGTCGTTCACCTCTCCACCACCACCCGCCTGGTTGTTCAGCATGCGGCGGAAAAGGGCACCATACAGGCGCAGCAGATCTTTTCCGGCAGCACCCGGGTGATGGCTCGTGCACAGAGGAGCCGTTTAGGGGATGCGCTGCGCAACGACCGGGAGCTCCGCGCGCTTCTCGACGCCAGCATCGGCTATTCCCCGCACTTGGTCTACGCGATGATCACTGACCGATCGGATACGGTCCTCATGCACAGCCAGCGTTCACGTGAAAAGCACAAAGCCCAATCCCGGCCGAAAATCGAACACCTGTTGCAGATGAATGCGCTTCGTCAACTCGCGGTGCTGGCCGGCGAGCCTCAGATATTTGAAACAACCCTGCCGCTGAGCCTTAACGATCGGCCGTTCGGGGCAATCCGGCTCGGACTGGCCGGAGGCCTGCTCTGGCGCGAACTCTCCACCGCTGTTCGACAAAGCCTGCTGACAGCAGCAGTCGCGTTTTCACTTGCCTGGGTCGTCGCGATCGTCCTTTCAAACCTTGTACTGGTGCCGTTGCGCCAGATTGCCCAGGGCGTTGATCGGATGGCACACGGCGAGTTTGATACGGTCTTTACGTCCGACCGAGACGACGAGGTTGGACAGATTGCCGCGAAGCTCAACCTCTTGGGTCGCCAGGTCCAAGAAGACCGATCCTCCCTGATTAGCGAAAAGATCAAATTAGAAGGGATCGTTCACCGTCTGGAAGACGCCATCATCCTGCTGAACAGCGAGCAGGCCATCATCTTCGCCAACCCGGCGGCCGAGATCCTGCTCGCCCGCCCACTCGTGAATGCGGTCGGTCAATCGCTGACGCAGATCCTGGGGGAAACTCACCCATTAGTCGAGGCAGTGATCGAGAGTTTCCAGCGACAAGCGCCCGTGCGAAACCTGACGCTCCAAATGGGGGAACACCGCGACTTCCCTTTAGATGTCCTAGCCTCCATCTACCCGGTGCTCGACAGAGAGGGTATCGTCGGAGGGATGGTCCTGCTCAAGAATACCGAACCGCTCCGGCAGATCCAGTCACTCGTAGACTATTCCAGGAAGCTGGCCGACCTTGGGAAGCTGACCTCAGGGGTTGCCCATGAAATCAAGAATCCGTTAAACGCCATGATCATCCATTTAGAGCTGTTAAAGCAGAAACTGAACGATCCTCCGGAGACAGTAGCCAAGAGTCTGGAATTTCTTGGAGGAGAAGTTCATCGTCTTGATCGTATGGTGCAAGGCTTTCTTCGATTTGTCCGTCCTCAGGCCCTTGAGCTTCGCCCCATGAATCTTAACAGTCTCCTTCAGGAAGTCGTCGAGTTGACTGAAGCCCAAGTAGCGCACGTGGGGGTAACTTTTGCTCTTCGCCTCGACGATGCGATCGCTCCGATCAACGGCGATCCTGAGTTGCTTCGACAGGCGTTCCTCAACCTGGTCCTCAATGCGTGCCAGGCAATGCCGGATGGAGGAACCGTCACCCTCACCACAGATCGGCTCGTTAAGGGTGTCATCCGCGCCCATGTGATCGATCAAGGGATCGGAATCCCGGCCGAAAGCCTCGACAAGATATTCCGTCTCTACTATACTACCAAGCCGGACGGCAACGGAATTGGACTATCGTTGGTGTACCGGATCATTCAGATGCACGGCGGCAATATCGAGGTTGACTCCAAGGTAGGACAGGGAACAACAATGACGCTAACTTTTCCCACAGCCTAATCAGGGGTGAAAGCAATCTTCGTCGTGATTTCTCGAATAATCGTCATATTTCTATCCCTCACCCTGACAACCGGATGCACTCAGCTTAAAGCGATTTTCGGGCCGACCCGTCCGCCCTCAGCCCCCATCCGCCCGGCGCGACCGGCAGCACGTCCGGTACGTCCGGCACCGCCGCCCGAGTCGGCACCGGCACCAGAGTCGACACCGGCACCACACCAGGAGGCGCCGCCACGGCTGGCTCCCCAGGTCAGCTCCGGGCAGGAAAAGCAGCTGACAGAGGAGATCAATGCAACGATCCATGAAGTCGAACGGATCCTTCTATCGATCAATCAACGGAAATTGAAGGCCGACCAAGCGGAGATGTTCCAGACCGTTCAGAGCTTCCTTTCGCAAGCAAGGGAGGCACTCGGCAACAAAGACTTCCAGCAGGCAATGAATTTAGCTCAGAAGGCGCACGTCCTTTCCGGTGAACTCTCCACCTCGGTTCATTAACTGGTAAAACTTACTTAGTACCCTCCTACTTTTACGTCCCGAGAAAGACAGTCAAGATCGACGGGTATCGATGCAGTGATGTAACTCACTGACTCTACGTACATTGCACGTTTTTCTGCTCGACTTTGATCTCTGGCATACTGCTTGCTCCTCTATTCCGTAAACGCATGGAGGTGAGCCGTGAGGTCGCAGCAGTTGTCATCAAGCGATACAAGACAGAAAGTCCTCGTCGTGGACGACGACACGCTCTTCAGAGCGCTCCTGAGCGACCTGCTCGAGACGGCGGGCTACCAAGTGTGGACCGCGGAAGACGGTCTGGCCGGCTTGGACGCCCTGTACAACGGCCCCTTCGATCTTATCCTTGTAGATTACCGGATGCCCAGAATGACCGGTCTTGATATGAGTGCATTCATACGAAAAACCGATGCTGCCACCCCTATTATCCTTATTACTGGCGACTACTGCACGCTTGATCCGGAGATCGTGGCGCGGGCGGGGATTACACAGGTCCTGCCAAAGCCCCTCAAGATACAAGAGTTTTTGAACATCTGCTCAACGGAAAGCAAAAAAAAAGGGGCGAACAATAACCTGATCGCTCGCCAGAAGGAGGCAGCTTGATGCGCCGGGCAATCTCAAGGCCGATCGCGTTAGGGGTGCTTGTACTCGCCGCCCTTACCACGGGGTGCACCGGGATGTCGACACGCCAGCAACGCGCCTTGAGCGGCGGCGCCATCGGCGCGGCCGGCGGCGCAGCGATTGGGGCGATGGCCGGCAGCCCGACGACGGGCGCCATCGTGGGTGGCGCGGTAGGAACGGCGACAGGCGCCCTGTGGGACGATATCAAGAAATCGCTGAAGTGAGCATTACGGACTGACCCCGCACCCCCGGTCGGTCAGTCGTGACGGCCTCTCTGGTCGGACTTCCCGTCCCGTATCAGAGAGGCCGTCTTCTTTCCTCAACCCCCTCTATCAATCCGGCCTATCTCGTCTCTTCGGTCTGTTTCGTCGTCGGGTCCAGACCGTTTGGTTCGTTTGGTTGGTTTCGTGGTCTGGCTCTTCAACGAAAGAACCCACTTAAACCGTACAGACTACATAGACGGATTTTTGTGCAAAGCGTGCCGATAAGCTGAGTGAAGATCATAGGCTTTTCCGATTTGACTTATCGGATATAAGCTGCGTAGTGTTACTAAAAGTTCGTCTCGCATTGAAGGCGGGATCGCATATTCAGCCATCAGGAGGGTTGCCATGGGTCGGCGATGGACCCTTGCCGGGTTATCAGGTGTGATAGCGCTTGTAGCGTGCCTCGGACTACTTGGCCCTGCCTGGTCCGAGACGCCAAAGGAGTTGCGGGTTTCGGCCATCCCGGACGAGAATCCTACCGAGTTGATGCGAATCTACACCCCTTTCGCCGAGTATCTGAGCAGAGAGTTGGGCATCCCTGTCAAATACATCCCTGTGGTAGACTACGCCGCAACCGTCGAGGCCCTGGCGGCAAAGAAACTGGACATGGTGTGGTACGGCGGGTTCACCTTTGTCCAGGCTCGAAAGCGGACAGGCAATGCGATCCCGGTGGTAAGTCGAGAGGAGGATCTGCGTTTTCACAGTAAATTTATTACCAGGCCGGACACCGGCATCAAGACCCTGGCCGACCTGAAGGGCAAGAGCTTTTCATTCGGAAGTGTCAGTTCGACGTCAGGCCATCTCATGCCGCGCTATTTCCTGCTGCAGAATGGGATTGACCCGGAAAAAGATTTTGCCAAATTCAGCTTCAGCGGGGCTCACGATGCGACAGCGCTATGGGTAGAGAGCGGGAAGGTTGACGCCGGGGCTTTAAACGAAGCGGTGTGGGACAAGCTGGTTCAGGCCAAGAAGGTCGATCTCAACAAGGTGCAGGTCTTCTGGACGACGCCCCCCTATATCGACTATGTCTGGACCGTGCGAGGCGATCTGGACAGTAATCTCATAGAAAAGATTGCCGCAGCCTTCACCATGCTGAACTACAGCATTCCAGCGGATAAAGCATTGATGGACCTTCAGCGAACGAAACGATACGTTCGCGTCAAGGCCGAGCAGTTCAAGCCTGCTGAAGAGGCGGCCATTGCTGCCGGACTGCTTCAATAGCGGCGTCAGAACCGATGTACATACTCGATCGCGTCTCGAAGGTATTCGCCGGTCGGACGATCGCCGTTCACGAGCTTGATCTGAAAGTCCGAAAGGGCGAGCGGGTGGCGTTCATCGGCCCGAGTGGAGCCGGCAAGACCACGCTGTTCCGGATGTTGAATCTGACCATTCCCCCAACCTCCGGGACCCTCCTGTTCGACGGACTGGATGTCGGTTGCGTCTCGGGACGGCGGTTGCGAGAGGTCCGATGCCGAATCGGAACGATCTACCAGCAACACAACCTCGTCCCTCGCCTGCAGGTCGTCCATAATGTGCTTTCAGGCAAACTTGGCGCCTGGTCTATCTGGCAGGCCGCGCGCTCGCTGATCCGACCGACTGAGATCGAGCTTGCCTCTGAGGCGCTCACGCAGGTCGGCATTTCCGACAAACTGTACGAGCGGACCGAAACATTGTCGGGTGGTCAACAACAGCGCGTGGCAATCGCCCGGACGCTGGTGCAAAATCCGGAGGTGATCCTGGCCGACGAGCCGGTCTCTTCAGTCGATCCTGCGCTGGCGACCGGGATCGTCAAGCTGTTGATCGAGCTCAGCCAGACCACTCGCAAAACTCTGATTATAAACCTTCACAGTGTGGATCTGGCGCTGGCCCACTTCCCCCGAGTGGTCGGGCTTAAGGAAGGAAAGATCCTGTTCGACCTGCCGGCCCCGGCGGTGACAGACGACCATCTGGCAGCCCTCTATGCCGGGAATCAGACCCCACCAGCCGAAGAGGAGGCCCCCAGCCGTGCAGCGCAACGTTCCCTCTACTCCTGCCAGCCTCACCTTATCAACTAGGCGCTTCTCCAACCTTCAGATTGTCTGTTCCGTCCTGTTCGTCCTGACGTTCCTGGGAAGCTACAGGCTTGCCCAGGTGAAGCCACTGTTGCTCTTCGAATCTGAGGGACGCCGGAACATCTGGAAGTTCGTTACCGGCATGTTCCCGCCGGACCTGTCCTGGAACTTCCTGAGTCTGCTGGGTCGCCCGATCCTGGAAACCTTTCAGATCTCCCTGATGGGAACCTTCATTGCCGTAGTCATCAGCTTGCCCCTTGGCCTCCTGGCGACAAGTTCGCTGACCTTTACAGGCATTCTGAACGAACGAGAGATGGCCGGCTCTCGCCAGCGCGCAATCCTCCGCAAGGGATCGTATCTGCTGGCCAGGGCGGTCCTCAGCCTGTTTCGGACCATCCCTGAATTCGTGTGGGCCTTCATGTTTGTCCGAGCCGTCGGGCTGGGACCGTTTCCCGGTGTCCTGGCGATCGGGATCGCCTATGCGGGAATGCTCGGAAAGGTCTACTCGGAGATCCTGGAGCATGTAAATCCAGGACCGTTGGAAGCGCTCCAGGCGACTGGCGCCTCTCGGCTCACCATCCTTCTGTACGGCCTGTTGCCACAAGCCTTACCGAACCTGGTCTCCTACACCCTGTATCGTTGGGAATGCGCCATTCGGGCATCCGCGATTTTAGGTTTCGTAGGCGCGGGGGGGATCGGCCAGCAGCTTGAGATCTCGATGCGGATGTTTCAGTTTAACCAGGTCACGACCCTGATCGCGATCCTGTTCGTGATGGTGGTAGGGGTTGATACTTTGAGCGCGAGGGTGAGAAGTATCATCCTCGGTCGATCGAGCGTCTAATGGCAGAGATCCCTACGCATACGGTGAGACCGGCGTCAGCACGGGATCGCGATCTTCTCTCCGCCCGCAATCTGGCGATCCTGGCGGGCTTTCTCGCCCTCATGGTCTGGAGCTATGTGGGAACAGAGTTCTCACTGCGCGAACTGCTGGGCGGC
>UBJH01000205.1_pt1 | contig 35079 bp, 26 predicted proteins | sample 2193721 | NCBI WGS metagenome assembly UBJH01 (sample SAMEA4703186, study PRJEB27089) | metagenome | reverse complement strand
CCGCCACGATCTCTGAGCACGCGGAGGCCATGGTCCCGATCGTCTGGCGCAGGGGCCCGGTGATCGAGCGCGTCAACGCCCAGGCGATCAGGATGCCGGAGAGGAGAGCAAATCCGCCGACGATGACGATCACCCAGAAAGCACGGGATGCCACTGCAACAGCCGATGCCGTGATTTCTTTCGTGCGCGCGCGTTCGGCATCGACGAGGCGGCGGATCAGTGGGCGCAGTTGATCGCGTACCGGTGCGGCCCGCTCGGTGAGGATCCGGAGCGCTTCGGCCTCGCGTCGGGCCTTTGTGGCCGCGATCGCAGCGCTGGACGCCTCGTCCCAGGCGTTCAACAGGCCGAGCGATTCTTCCCAACCCTTTTTCGCTTCCGCGGTGGCACTCGTATCCCGAAGCCGCGTCATTGCCTCACGGGCCTCGATAAGCTGCCTATCTCGGTCCTTGAGAAATTGTTCCTGGCGCGTCTGGAGGTACCTGAAGAACGACACCACCGCGCGGTCTGCGTCCCCCCTCGCCTCGAGGGCCGTCTCTATACCCTGTTCAAGCTGGTGGATCACCGTCTCGAAGGTACCTGCGATGCGGGACAGTGCATACATGCCCACACCCGCTACCACAACGAGGAGCACAAGAATCACCGCATAGCCCACCGCGGTCCGGCGCCCGACTGTCCATTTCATGACCTACCCCCTTGCGATCAGCCCTCAGCCGTCAGTTTCAGCGTGGACGGGACGCCGAACGCTGATTGCTGACGGCTTATCGACCACCTTCTTCGTTGACGACGATCCTCTGATCGCGGGCCAGCGCCTCGAGGTCCAGCACTACGATCATCTCTCCCGTGACGCCTCGAATGAAGGCCTGGCGACCGCCGCCATGGGTGAGCGTCGGAGGATGCGCCACCTCATGCGCCGCCACCTGGATGGTTCCTGCCACACCGTCGGCGAAGATCCCACACATCATTCTGCCGACCTCCACCGCCACGACACGACTCCCCTCAATGACGCCTTGCCCCGGCAGGTCGAACAGCCTTCGGAGGTCCAGGACCGGCAGGATGCGCCCGCGATGGTTAACCACACCGAGAATAGCCGGCGGCGTGCACGGCACAGGCGTCAGCTCCCGAAGGGAGATCACCTCCAGGACGTGAGCCGTCTCAACGCCGTATCGCTCCCCTGCAAGCGAGAAGACCAGCAGGTCGAGCACCTCTTCACGGGTCCGGACCTCGGCCAACGGCTTCGCCAGCGCGTGAGCCCGGTCCCGCAAGATCCGCTTGACCTCCTCAGGGGGTCGAATCTCGTTCATGAGGGCAACTCCAGATACGCCCGCGCCGCCTCCAGCAGCCGACCCGCGGTCAGGCCGCCGCCACCCGCCACCGACTCATCGTGCGGGACGGCGCTCAACAGGCTGACGACGGTCTCCATCGATCGCCGCCCCTGCCTGCGCTGTCTCTGGCGCAGAAGGAGGCTGCCCAGCAGGAAGTGCGCCGGGGCGGAGTCCGGGGCCAGGTAGAGGGTCCGGCGCAGCGCGTCCAGAGCCGCGGGAATTTCCCCTCGCTCCTGACAGATCGCGGCCAGCAAAAGGTGGGCCTCGGGGTTAAGCCGATCGTTCGCGAGCGCGGCCTCGCACAACTCTCGGGCCTCTTCGAGCCGACCTTGGTCCGCCAGCACCTTCGCCCGCTGCAGATCGAACGGGAGAGGTGATGCGATCGGCAACGGCGGCGTCACCAGGTTGCTGGAGCTGTCCACGAAGGGCAAAGGCGTAACCGGCTCCGGTACAACTGTTTCAGGTATCCAACTCGGCAGCAGTGGCGCAATGCAGCTCGCCTCCTTGCGGTAGAGGATCGCGCCGTCACAATCGACAGGGACCAAAGGATGAAGGAGTTCGGCAGAGGCCTCAGCGGGACCGACCACCAGCCATCCATCAGCAACGAGCGCCCGCTGCAAACGGAGCACGCTCGCCCGCTGAGCCTCACGGGTAAAATACATCAGCACATTCCGGCAGAGGATCAGGTCCATGGCGCTGGTGTTGGTCACCATCGCCGGATAGCTCTCCTCAACCAGGTTGAGCGGCGCAATGGTGACCATTCGGCGGATCACCGGGTCTACCTCGAAGGTTTCTGCACCTCGTCGATGGAAGTAGCGGTCCCGGATCCACTTGGGAGTTTCCCGGAATGACCATTCCCGGTAACAGCCCCTCCGAGCCGCCTCAAGCGCGTCGGGGTTGATGTCGGTCGCCAATATCGTGAGGGCCCAGTCGGAGCGATCCGGGAGCAGGCGATCCAACAGGATGGCGAGCGAGTACGGCTCTTCGCCTGTCGCGCACCCGGCGCTCCAGAGTCGCAGCCGCAGTGTCTGCTCTGCCCGGCGAGCCTCGATGAGTGAAGGCAGCACGTACTGCTCCAGCGCCTCAAAAAGAGCTCGGTCGCGAAAGAAATAGGTCTCGCCCACCGTGAGGTAGCCGGCAAGCCGCATGAGTTCCAGGCTCCCTTCCGGCAAGTTCGCCACCATTGCCAGATAGGTTTCCGGCACTGTCACCGCTGAGGTTCGAAGAGCTCGGATGAATCCACGCTCCAGGTCCGCCTGGCGACTCTCCGGAAAGTCCAGCCCCAGGCGTCCGGCAATCAGGGCCCGTGCCTGCAGGCATATCTCTTGCGAGAGCCTCATCCGTCCAACTCCTCCAGGGCGTCGGCCAACCGCCGCTCGTCATCAAGCGAGAGAAACGTCTCCAAATCATGAATGAAGAGCAGGCCGTCCGTGAGCGCCGCGATGCCTGCCACGTGACCGATGCCAGGGAGGATGCCATCCGGCGGTGTCACAGTGTCCGTGGCCACGCTCCTGACCCCAAGTACCTCATCCACGGGAAGAGCGAGGCTTCGCCGGATGGTCCTGGCCACCAGCAGGTGAGCGGTCAGACCGTAGTCGCGGGAAGGCAGGCCGAACCGGCGTCGAACATCGAGAACCGGGATGATCGTTCCGTGAAGGTTGATCACGCCGATGGCGACAGTAGGGGCCTTCGGGAGCGGCGACACGGCGACCATCGGCAGGACTCGCTCAACCTCGTTGAGCGGCAAGGCATAGCGCTGCCCCTCGATGTCGAAGACGACCAACGTGATCACTGAGCTCTGGATGGCTGCCATCCGCTGCTCCTCGTAGAGCCGCGCCCGGTCGATAGCGATGGCCGCCTGAACGGCGAAGAGCTGGAGCAACTCCAGCGTGGCCGCATCGAGCGGGCGGCGGCTCTGTGTCCAATCTGCTCCCAGCGCCCCGATCGCCCAGCCCTGGACTACCAACTGTATAAGGGCGAGGGTCCGAAATCGCAGACTCTTGATCTGGTCGTATGGGGGCTTGAGGCGGAGCGGCTCTGGGAGCGGCGCCACCTTGAAACACTGTAAATCACTGAGCTGGGGTATACTCCATTGTCAGAAGCTATACCAGATATAAGTGCTTATATTTTATGCGCTTTGATATGTTTGTCAATATCTATTATATTGTTCTTCCAGTAATCTTATTATCACTGATAATAGTCGATACGATATAGATCTATTACGATATAGATAGCTATAGGTTACACTATATGTATTTGAATAACGGCCTATAAAGGTACATTGATAAGTGCTCTTCAGCGTTACGTGATTCGAGGATAGGACCGATTAGCGGCTATGCAGTGAGGGCAATGTCACTGAGGATTACTTGGCTGATACGAGCCTGTTCAGCAAATCCCCGTTCAGACTTCGATCCTTCGACAGGCTCAGGGCTGAGCACGAACCGAACTTGCGGGGCGTTACACTGGTTACCTGGCGCCTTATGACAGAAATCTCGCGACTGTCTGAAGCAGGACCGCCAAATCGAGTGGTTTCGTGAGGAAGGTTGCACAGCCGGCCTCCAGCGCCAATGCTTGATCTTCGCGCTTGGCAAAGGCGCTCGCGGCGACGACAGGTATTTCCCGCGTCTCGGCATCGGCCTTCAGATTCCTGGTGAGGGTGAAGCCATCGATTTTGGGAAGCTGCAAGTCCATGATGATCAGGCCAGGCCGCTCGGCCTTCACCCGTTCCATGAGCCCAAGGCCGTCCTCTGCCTCAAGGACGGTGTACCCGTACGCTTCCAGAACGGTGATGATCATCTCCCGATTGAGCGGATTATCCTCCACGACAAGAATCTTGCCTTGTGCCATATTACCCTCCTGTCTCCGGTCGCTCCTGTGAGGGCAGCGGCAGTCGAACGGTAAAGGTGCTTCCTCGGCCCGGACCGTCCGATGCCGCCCTGATCGATCCCCCATGCAACTCGACGAGCTGCTTCGTCAGGGCGAGACCCAGACCCGTACCCTGGAACTGCTTGGTGAGTATAGGCTCAAGCTGAGTGAAAAGCTGAAAGAGTTTGGAAAGGTCCTCGCGCCTGATCCCGATCCCCGTATCGGATACGGCGATTTCCACGAAATCGCCAAGGTCGAGGGTATAGGGTTTAGGGCCTAGGGTGTCGGGTTGTGCACTCGATACTCCGGACTCGGAACTCGAAATGATCTTTGCCGTGACAGTAATCCGCCCGCCCGCCGGTGTGAACTTGACGGCATTGGAGAGCAGGTTGTAGAGGATCTGCTTGAAACGAATAGGATCAGCCTTGATGATCGGCATGTCGTGATCCATCGACAGTTCAAGATCCTGCTGCTTCTGCTTGGCTTGTGGGCGGAACGTGTAGACGGCTGCCTCGATGGCCTCTCCAAGCGGGAACGCCTGGCGTTGAAGGATCAGCTTGCCCGCCTCGACCTTGGAGATGTCGAGGAGATCATTAATCAGGGCAAGAAGGTGCTCCCCGCTCTTGCTGATGTGCCTCATGAGCTGCAGTTCCTTCTCGGGTAAGGAACTGACGATGGGGTCCTGAAGCAGCGAGGCAAAGCCGATAATCGAGTTCAACGGCGTTCGGAGCTCGTGGGACATGTTGGACAGGAATAACGACTTGTGGCGGGACGCCTCCTCGGCCTGCTGTTTCGCCTCCAGTAGTTGCCGTGTGCGCTCTTCGACCGCGATCTCCAGTCGATCACGCGCTTCCTGAATGGCGACATCTCGTCGCTGGATCTGCGCCAGCATCTCATTAAAGCCGGCGATCAGTTGGCCCAGTTCATCCTGACCGGACCCGGCGACTCGGACCGAATAGTCTTGCCTCTCCGACACAATGGCTGCCGTCTGCGCCAGGTTCACAATCGGTTTGGAGATCACACCCTCGAGCGTGGAAGCCAGGAACAGCGCGACCAGTGAGGAAGCCAGCAGTACACCAAATACGATCATGACGCTGACTTGCAGGCGAGCGTACGCCTCTTGCGTATCCGCCTGAATGTACAATGTTCCGATCTTCTCGTGATCGAGGATGATCGACTGAAAGAGGATCAGACGCCCTCCCTCGAATGCGCTTCCATCTGCGCGGGGCGCCGCCGGAATCGCCTCCCCATCCGAATCCTGGCGTCGGTAGAGGGCGAAGGTCCTCCCCTCCTTCGTGTAGAGGGCCGCCACCGTGATCCGAGAGTCCTTCCGTAATGCGGACAACGTCCCTTCGGCGGCCATCGGATCGTTGAACGTGAGAGCGGCTACGCTGTTCGCCCCGATGACGTCGACCAGACTCATCAACTCGCGCGTCATAACGGAACGGTATGCCACGAACTCGTAGACAATGAGCGCCGCGCCGGTCAGCAAGAGTGCGACGCTGGTGGTCAGTATCGTAATGCGCCTCAGCTTTTTCTGGATCGGGGCATCTCGAAACAGGGGCATATTACGGTCCCCTCGGCACGATTCGCGCCAGCCTGAGCAGATGCGAACTGATTTGCAAATTCGCCTTCTCAGCGGTCTCGACGTTGATCTCGAACTGGATCTTGTTCTCGACCATGATAAAGTTGATCATTCCGCCTCGTTTGGCAAATCCGTCGATGTCGCTGACCGTCAATGTGCTGGTCCCTTTGAGTCGTTCCAGAATCTCCGCCAATCGACCTGCCATTGCGGCGCTGATGTACAAGATATGGCAGAACTCCAGTTCCTCCGGCGTCTTAAACTGTTTCACAACGACCCGACGACCCTTGGTTTCCTTGCCCTCGATCGATTGAAGCGCGCCCACCATCGGACCGCCGTCAACCACACCGATGCAGATGGTGTATTGCGAGGTACCGAAGGCCTGCGGAGGCCATTCGACGAATTTAGAGAACTGATACAGAAAGGCCGCCTTGACCTGGTATTCGAGATGGGGCGATTGCGCAAAGGCGCTCCGTATGGGGCTGATCCCATCCACGCCGCTTGCCGCCAGTAACAGGCAGAGCAGTAGAATGCGTGTGAGGACAGGCCGCCTGATCACAGATCAGAACCGCCAGGAGGCCTGCGCATAGACGCTGCGCTGGACCTCCATAGGCCTCACAGGAACACCGAAGATGCCACCCCACTCCGGGTGTCGGTTATCCAGCAGGTTCTGACCCACCAGGCTCAGTTCAAACGCGTTGGTCGGCCGCCACCCCAGACGGAGGTCGAGACGCAGGTAGGCCGGAACAGTCGGCTCCAACTTAGGTAAGCGATCGACAAAGAATGCCGACGCATCAAACTGAAGATGCCAGGGCAGGTCGAGCAGAGAGCGCACCTGTACCTGATGGCGCGGCGAACGTCTCTGGTCTTGTGTCCCCTCGACACTGGTCGCATCGGGACGAAGATCGATCTTGAGGTAGGAGTAGTTGAGATGCAGGCGCCAGAAGCTGACAGGGTGCCAGGCACTGGCGATCTCGACACCATAGGTATTCCCGGACATCCGGTTGTCCAGGAGGAAGGGCTGGACGATGTGAGGGGGGCTGGAGCCCATCGCGGGGATAGGAGCGCCGGGTTCGGCTGTCCTCAGGTTATCGTAGATCGTGTAGAAACCGGTCAGATCGACCGAGAACCACTCGCTCGGCTGCACCCGGTAGCCCAACTCGAAGGCTAGCAGTTCCTCAGAGGTAAAGTCGGAGTTGCCCATCGATTGGACGAGTATAGGAAGCCCACCAGGGCCCGGAAAGGCGGCCGCATTGACCCGGACATCTCGCTCGAATCGGGCGGGTGTCCGGACTGCCCGCGAGATGGCGGCCCACACCCGATTCCACTCGTTGGGGGAGTACAGTAGTCTGGCGTTCGGCTGGGCCTCGAAGCCGGAGTAGGAGTTGTGCTCGAACTTCGACCCGAGGGTCAGTGTGAGCCGATCCGGGATCAAAGCGATCTGGTCCTGGATGAACCCGCTTACCAGGTGGTCGGTTCTGTGGGTCGGTGTGAAGACGAGCGAGGGGCTGTTGTGGATATCATCAATCGTCACGCGCGTGTCTACACCCCAGATCAGGTCGTGGCGTGTCCCGATGGGGAAGCGGTACTGAAACTCGAGATCGACGGTATCCCGTATCTCGTGGAACAGCAGTTCGTCACGATGGGTCCGGTCGTAATAAAACTGGAGGGTTGTCTCCCGACGATCCGCCATCTTATGTTTCCAGCGAGTCAGGACATTGCCTCCGGCAAAGTCGTCCCGACTGTCCGAGCTGATCGTAAAAGGAGGAGAGAGGGAGGGAACCGGAAGCGTCTGACCGAAATCGCCCTTATACAGGTCGCCCTGAACCGTCAGCGTATCGCGCGTGGAAGGCTCCCAGTCCAGTCGGAAGCCGCCCCGGTATGCTGTCCAATCGTCAATGCCCTCGTGGCCGGTGGCGGTCACCAGGTTGTCGCGATTCGCGTACTTAAAGTAGCCCCGGTAGAAGAGATCCTCCCCCACTTGTCCGCCGTAGCGCGTTCCCACGAACCCGCGTTCCTCGTTTCCCCCGCCGATCTCGACGTAGCCTCCCTGTGTGGCCTTCGCCCGTTTCGTGATGACGTTGATTACGCCGTTGACCGCATTGGCACCCCAGAGTGTCCCGCCAGGTCCGCGGATGACCTCAATCCGGTCGATATCCTCCAGGAGGGTATCCTGCACATCCCAGAAGACCCCGGCGAACAGCGGTGTGTAGACGCTCCGCCCATCTATCAGGACCAGGAGTTTATTCGAAAAGGTCGCATTGAAGCCGCGAGCGGAGATGGCCCATCGGTTTGAACCGAACTGGGCCACCTGAAGGCCGGGCGCCAGGCGCAACGCCTCCGGGATGCTCTTGACCCCTGCGCGGCGGATATCCTCTCCGGTGATGACAAACACGGCCGCGGCGCTCTCCCACAACCGTTCTTCTTTCTTGGAGACCGACGTGATCTCAACGTTCATCAACTGTTCGAGCGTGAGCTCCGTCAGATCCGGTGGGTGGCTCACAGCCGCGGAAGCGGTGTGAGCCCATCCGACAATAAGCACCCACGTCAGCACGACAGTCCATGCGGCCCTGGTGGTCCGCCGACTCAGGAGGATCGTCCGACGTCCAGATCGGTTCCGCGACAGTCGCTTGCACTCGGTCATGTTCACCCCCAATAGGCGCACCGGCGCACAATGCTGAGCCCGGTCCTCCCTTGAGGGACTCTCGTCCCTCAACATCCCCAATCAACAGACGCTTTGCCTGAGGCGGATCGAGGAAGACCCGATATTGTTTTCGTCGCGTCGTTATAATTATCCGGAGAGAGAAAACAATAGGGTGTTCAAGCATACGATGTCAAATAGTTTCTAATGCTCTTATGCGATTGAGAATACTGGCCTTAAATTGGATGTTGCCTTCACGATGGGAAGTGATGCGATGGCTGAAATGTCGCGGAGTCTCAGAGAGAGATGGTCTGCATAACTTGGCACGGGGCCGTTTGGCTACCGGCTGGCTAGAAACTCAAGCGGTATAGCCCCATTATTGACGACCGGCACCAAAGATCACCTTCGGTCGTCAGCCTGATGCGTCACGGTAATGATCGTATGGATGCCGCCTCGAATGTAGAAGTCGGCGATCAAGCTCATGGAGCGCGGCCGGCACGCCTTCACGAGGTCGTCCAGGATCCGGTTGGTCACGGCCTCGTGGAAGTGGCCCTCGTTTCGGAAGGACCAGAGATAGAGCTTGAGCGACTTCAACTCGATACATAACCGGTCCGGGACATAGGTAAGCGTGAGGGTCGCAAAGTCCGGTTGGCCGGTCTTCGGGCAGAGGCAGGTAAACTCGGGGCAGATCATCCGGATCTCGTAATCGCGCCCCGGTTCCGGATTAGCAAATGTTTCAAGCGCTTTTGATGGTTGGGTGGGCATGGCTGTCGTCCGCGATTATAGACAGTTCCTGCGCTGTCGCCAAGTCTTTCTTGGGCGCCTCGCATCTCACAACAGGGTGTAGGGTGTAGGGCAAGAGATAGGACCTGGAGCGGATAGCGGTGTGCACCGTATCAGACGATTCGGAATCGTTGTGGGGCGAGGTGTTCGTTCTTGCACAGTGGACACCGGGACGGATCGCTGAACCTGGCTCTGTCTTTGAAGCGATAGCCGCAATCATCACAGGTCGGCGGATGAATAAGCAGACGGGATGGACGCGCTACAGTGCGACTGATATGCTCGAGGTCGTCGATAATTACCTTCTTGGGCACCACGAAGTTCCTGGCCAGTTCATCCAGCGTCCACTCGCCATCGCGAAGCATCGCCATGATCTCCTGCCGCCGCGTCAGTTCCATCTTCCGCCCTTCGCGCTCCGTAACGTTGCACGTTGCACTTTGAACGTTGAACCCTGCCTTTCGCCCCTCACCCCCTAGACCCTTTACCCTAGATCCTCTCTTTAACGTCCCGTGGCCGTGGCCGCAACCAGGCCCACAAACGAAACTCGTAGAGCCGGGAGATGATCCTGAGGCCGCGGAGATCGTCAAAGCAGGAGTAGATAACCGGTGTCACCAACAACGTGACCACAAGACAGAGGGTCTGACCGCCGACCACCGCCGTGGCCAGTGAAGCCCTGGTAGCCGCGCCGTCGCCCTTGCCCAGGGCGACAGGCAGCATCCCCGCAATGATGGCGAGCGTCGTCATGAGGATCGGTCGAAACCGGGCCCGGTCAGCCTCCAGTTGAGCCTCGTAGCGCGGCTTCCCTCTCCCCCTCAGTACATTCGTAAAATCCACCTGAAGGATCGCATTCTTTTTGACCACTCCCATAAGCAGGAAGAGTCCCATGACGGAATAAATGTTCAGGGTCTGGCCTGCGGCCAGGAGGCTCACAAGGCCGAATGGAATCGACAGAAACATCGAGACCATGATGGTGATCGGGTGGATGAAACTCTCGAATTGCGCCGCAAGGACCATGTAGATAAAGGCGATGGAAAGCAGAAAGGCGATGGCGAAGTTGTAGAACGCCTCCGCCATTAATTTGCCGCGGCCAATATGCGCGGTTGAGTAGCCCGGAGACAGCCCTACCGCTTTCACAGCCGTATCTGCCTGGGCGGTGGCCTCCCCTAGCGCCATCTGGTGCAGATTTGCCTGGACCGTAATCTGTCGCTCCTGCGCATACCGGTCGATCTGGGCCGGAGCCCTCCCTGAATTCAGCGTCACAATATTGTTCAGCTTAACTAGCCGTCCGGAGGCGGCCGGCACCGTCAGGGCCGAAATGACGGCGGCATCTTTCCGATAGTCGTCCTTCAGTCGCAGGCGGACATCGTACTGCTCGCCTCCCTCACGATAAAAACCGACCTTCTCCCCACCCACCATCGTTCGGAGTGTAAGCGCAACATCCTCTGCCCTGATCCCAAGATCGGACGCCTTCTGACGATCGATCCGGACCTGTACCTCAGGCCGTCGCTGGGCCTGACCGGTGTCTACGTCTACGAACCCGGGGATGGCGCTCAGACGTTTGATGAGAAGTTGGGCATACCCGTCGAGCGCCTGTAGATCCGGGCCACGCAGCACGAGGTTAAACGGGGTCTGCTTGAAGCCGCCCCCTGAGATCAGGTTGATCTGTTGCACGCTGATTCTCAGGTCCGGGTAGGTTGTGAACATCTGCCGGACCTGCTGCATGATCGCCTGCTGCGACCGTTTTCGCTGTCTCAGGTGCGTCAGCCCGACATAGATCGAGGCGTCGGTGATGTTGGCGCGGTCCTTGCCTCGAACCCCAATGGTGGTGAATAAGTGTTGCACCTCAGGGATGCTCTTCAGATCGGCCTCCAGCCGTCGAAGGATCCCGTCGCTGCGGTCGAGTGAGGAGCCGGACGGGGTCTCAACGATCACCTCGAATTCGCTCATGTCGTCATCAACAACAAAATCCGGTTTCATCTGCCTGCCGATCAGCACAGTAGAACACAACAGTAAGACAGCCAACAGCAGGACGGCCGCCCGGTGATTCAGGCACCAGATGAGGAGCCGGTCGTAGTAGCGCTCCAGCACGACATAGACACGCGTTGTCTTGGATCCCCGATCGTGCGCTCGGTCTTCGCCATACCCTCTACCGGACGCCTCCGGTGGTTTGACCGAGTTCGCCACAGGCTTCAGCATTCTGGCGGAGAGCATCGGCGTCAGGGTGAATGCGACCAGCAGCGAGACCAGGATGGCGAACGTCGCCGTCAGGCCGAAACTGTTCCAGAACCGACCAACGAGCCCTCCCATAAATGCGACCGGCAGGAAGATGACCACCAGCGAGAGGGTGGTGGCCATGACCGCCAGGACAATCTCCTTCGCGCCGCTCACCGCGGCCTCCATCGGCGGGCGATGTTCCTCTTCAATGTGGCGGAAGATATTCTCCAGTACGATGATGGCGTCGTCGATGACGATCCCGGTGGATAGGGACAGGCCCAGCATTGTGAGATTGTTCAGCGTAAAGCCGGCTATTCGCATGATGGTAAAGGTGGCAATGATCGAGGCCGGGATCGAGATGGCGGCGATCAACGCGGGCCGAAGGCGCGCGACGAAAAGAAAGAGGACCACGGTCACAGCGATCGATCCGACAACGACCGTGAGCAACAGCTCCGGATCGCCGTAGAAAAACGCTACCCCAAGACCAGCCAGCAGCGCGCCAAGGGCGGCCTGCTCCCGCCGCGCCAGACGCCCGATGAAGAAGGCCACGATGAGGCTGGCCAGCAGCCCGCCCAGCAGCAGGTGCTCCTGCACCTCCGCAATCGAGCGCTTGATGAACCGCGACGTGTCACGTACCACCTGAAACGTCACATCCGGAGGCAGGGTCTGCGCGATCTCTTGCAGCTTCGTCTTAACCCGCTCGACGACGGCCACCGTGTTGGTGCCGGACTGCTTCTGAATCAGAAGGGAGACGGCGTTGCGGCCGTCGAGCCGGGAGAGGGTTCGGGGTTCCTCCTCACCGTCCAGCGCAGAGCCGATATCTCGAATCCGGACGGGTGCGCCCTTGTAATCCGCGACGATCAGATCGCTCCAGTCGGCGGCCCGCTCGATCCGTCCCAGTGTCCGAAGCCCCTGCTCCCGCGCCTGCCAGGTAATGTTGCCTCCTGGCACTTCGACGTTCTGCCGTTGGACCGCCGTCTTGACCTGTTGCATGGAAAGGTTATAGGCCTCCAAACGATGAGGATCCACGATAAGTTGGATCTCTCGCTTCCGATCGCCGACGAGGCTGACCGCCCCAATATCCTTGACGGTTTCGAGTTGTCGCTTAATCTTCTTGTCGGCAAGCTCCGTAATCTCCCGATCCGAGCGCTTCCCCGAGACGACAATCGCCATAATCGGCGCAGAGTCCGGATCGAACTTCTCGATGGTCGGAGCTTCTGTCCCTTGGGGAAACGACGAAACGACCGTCCCTACCTTTTCCCGAACATCGTTGGCCGCCTCATCGATCTTGCGTTCCAGGACAAACGTCACGAACACTTGAGACTGCCCCTCGATGGTGGTCGACCGCAACTCATCGATCCCGTTGATCGTATTGACGGCCTCTTCGATCCGCTTCGTGATGTTGCTCTCAATCTCTTCCGGGCTGGCGCCTTCCAGCCTCGTCGTGATCGTGACGGTGGGCAGATCGACTTTGGGGAAGACATCGAGCCCCAATTCGCGGAAGGAGGCCAGTCCCATGACGACAAGGGAGACGATCAGCATCGTGGCAAAGACCGGCCGTTTGACGCAGATATCAATTAAGGACATGGGTTACCCGTTCAAGGTTCAACGTTCAACGTGCCGTGATGACCTGGACCGTAGCGCCACCGAACAGTTGACTCAAACGCGAGGTGGCCACCCGTTCGCCCGGCTTCAGTCCCTCGACGATCTCAACCAGTCCATCCTGGCGCTCGCCGACGGTAATCTGTCGCTCCTCCACGACTCCGTCCTTGATCACGAACGCCTTGGTGATCCCCACGTAGTAATAGACCGCGTCCTCAGCGACAAAGGGAATCCCGCGATCAACGCGGATCTGGAGCTGCGCTTTACCGAACGAGCCCGGCTTCAACACTCCCTCGTGGTTAGCCACCCTGGCCTCGATGGGAAATGTTCGAGTATCGGTAAAGACGGCCGGACCGATCCGCTTCACCGATCCGCTGAATTCGCGTCCCGGATAGGCCTCGACCTGCACTTTCACCTTCTGGCCGAGTCGGATCTGTCCTTGGAACCGCTCCGACACTGACGCCTTCAGTTTTAAGGGATTGTCGCGGACGAGGGTCAGCAGCTTGGTATTCTGCATGCTGCCGCCCGCAATATATTGGCCGACGGACACATTCCGTTCTTTGATGGAGCCATTGATAGACGCTCGAATGACCGTATACTGGAGGTTCCGGCGAGCGAGGTTCACCGCGGCCTGCTGCTCTCTGAGCTGGTCCCGAAGCGCTCGTACCTGACCCAGCGCGTTGTCAAGGGCGGCCTTCAGGGCGTCGCGCTTCGCTATCGCCGTATCAACGTCGTTGCGTGAGACGGCCCCTTCCTTGTACAGGTTCTGCATTCGCTCGTACCACAGGGCGGCATCATCATAGTTGGCCTTGGCCTGGCGGACTACCGGCTGCTGATCGTCAGATAGTGTATCTCTGCCGTCCAGCGCGCCCAGCCGTGTCCGTGTCTGCTGGAGGATCGCTTCAGCCTTTTGAACCTGCAACTGAAAGTCGGCCTGATTAATCTGAAGCAGCGGCTGCCCTACTGTCACCCGGTCCCCCAGGTCAACAATAATTCTCTCCACCGCCCCTGAGATCTGAGCATACACCGCAACCTCTTCGTCGGCTTCGAGCGTTCCGACGACCTCTATGCGCCGCATCACATCCCTGGCCTCGACAGGGCCCACCGTAATCGCGATACTCTGCTCCTTCGTCGTAGGCGCGCTGCTCGCAGCCTGTTCCCGAGAACATCCCAAGAGGGGCAACAGCAGAAGCAGCGACAACCGAAGCCCTCGCAACAGGACGTCGCATCTCATCGCTCGATCCCTTTCAGAAAGACGGACACGAAAAGCTCCACGACCTGCTCCGGCGAGGAACGGGGAGGGCGTTTGACGCCGAACAGCTCATGGATCAGCAGATAATGGACAATCATCCCGATGAACCCGCGGGCGGCGACCAGCGCATCCATCGAACGGAATCGCTTTTCCTTAATCCCTTTACGGATGTAGTTGCTTACAAACTCGTGCAGCCTTTTGACTCGAGATTCGAAGAAGATTTCGGACAATTCGTGTCCTTCGAGGGCGCTGAACAGCAGGAGCCGCATGAGGCTCGGGTCGGCTTCGGTCTGCTCGATCATCTTCAGTCCTACCGCCCGCAACACCCCGGTGTCGTCTTTCCTTTGCGCGGCTGTCGCTGCGCTCGCCAGCAACTCCTCCGTCGCGGACTTTGCCTCGATGATCGCGAAATACAGCTCACGCTTCGTCGCGAAGTGCCTGTAGATCATCGCCTCGCTGATGCCGGCGGCCTCAGCGATCTCGCGCGTCCTGGTCCCCCTGAATCCCTTCCGCGAGAACAGCTCCACCGCCGCCTCGACAATCTGCCGCCGCCGCTCTTCGGCGCTCAGACGTTCTTTCATCAAGGTTCCTCTAGGACGCGATATGGCGACCGATAAGTTAGAGTCCACTGGGGGTTCATGCCTCGCGGCTTGCCGCGAGTTCGTCATACCGGCGGAAGCCGGTATCCAGAGAGTCCGACTGGATTCCGTGTCAAGCACGGAATGACGAGTCAGAACAGAAGACGATACCCAGCAGCTTGCTGCGGGGTAGTATATTAAGTAAGCACTTACATACTTACTCGATCCCAAAACAAAAGTCAAACTCTTTACGTGGGCGTCAACGCGGAAACGCGATGGAACGCGGACCTGTCATCGCGCGTACGGTCAGCAACGATAGTGCAGAGACGAGATAGCCCGCTTCGGACCGGCGGCTGCTTCCTACTCTGTGACCTTGAACACGTGATCGTGCGGGCGAACACGCTCGCGGACCTTGACCCCGATCAACTGGCCCGGCTCCGCCTGTTGGAGCGCCAGATGTTCGAGTTGGATCGAATCCACTCGCTGTGTGAAATCGGTCGTGTGGCCCTTGATGTGGATGGTATCACCTGCCACCAGATGGCCCTCGGTCATCTCAATTGCGGCTACCCCCACCTTGGCGAAATACTCTTTGACGTAACCCACCTTCATCTCCGGCATGGCATTCCTCCTTGCCCTTCAACGGCTTCTCCACGCCCCTTCTCGCTTTCCCTTCCCTGGTAGGTCCATTACAACAGTCGTTCAGAGCATCACCTTGTATTTGATCATATCGCGGGGCGGAAAAGGAGTCAAATCGCCTTTAAGCTGCTCAGGCTGAGCATCGGACGCCGCACTTCCTTTCGTTGAATTCTCCGGAGGGAAAGAATATCTATGGAGCACGTCCTGCAAACCCCTCATTATGGTTCGACGGGCTCACCGCGAACGGGGAATTGCTCAGCAGGCTCTCACGACGCTACATATAAGAGGTGCAAAATACTCCCACTTATGCTATCTATAAAGAGGCAACATTGCGCGAATGGCGTTCTGGGGCAATGTATATTGTGTACTGCCCTTTTGGACTATAAGGAGGGAAACAGCAGATCTATGAAGATTGAAAGACCCGCACCGCGAACCATTGCATACTTCTCTATGGAGGTCGCGCTCGAAAGCCCTCTGCCCACATACAGCGGAGGGCTTGGCGTATTGGCGGGAGACATGCTACGCAGCGCCGCCGACATGGGGCTGTCTATGGTCGGTGTCACGTTGCTGCACCGAAAGGGCTACTTTTCACAACGGCTCGATGAAGAGGGACGCCAATACGAGGAGCCGGCGGCATGGCCTGTAGATGAATTCCTCCACCTTACGGATAGCACAATCAGTGTAGAGATCGAGGGGCGGCAGGTCACCGTACGCGCTTGGCAGTACCTGATCACCGGGGCGGCGGGCGCCATCGTTCCCGTATTGCTGTTGGATACTGATCTGCCCTGCAACGATCCCTATGACCGCACCCTGACCGACTACCTGTATGGCGGCGACCAGCGGTATCGCCTGTGCCAAGAGGTCATTCTCGGGGTGGGCGGCGTGCGCATGCTGCGCGTAATGGGTTACACTCGAGTCTCCAGGTTCCATATGAATGAAGGTCATGCCGCTTTACTGGCGCTGGAGTTGTTTGCCGAGGAGTTCAAACAGATGCCGCAGCGGCGGGAGGACGCCATCGATCTGGTGAAGCGTCTCTGCGTCTTCACCACTCACACACCGCTCCCCGCCGGTCACGACCAGTTTCCACTCGATCTGGCCCAACGCGTCCTGAATCCGGACCAGTGGGATGCGGTGCAAGCTCTCGGCTGTTGCAACGGCTCGCTCAACATGACATCTGTCGCACTCCATTTGAGCGATTACGTGAACGGGGTGACTAAACGGCACAGTGAGGTGTCGCGCACCTTGTTTTCAGATCGTGCCATCGGCTCCATCACCAACGGCGTGCACTCCGCCACCTGGACCGCCCCGGCATTTCGCGCCCTGTACGATCGATACACCCCGAATTGGCGAGAGGACAGCTTCCTCCTGCGATACGCCCTTGGTATTCCCCTTGACGCCATTCGTCAGGCCCATGACGAGGCCAAGCAGTTGCTGATCAAAGAGGTCAACAGGTTGGCGCACGCAGACTTAAATGAGCATGCCTTCACCATAGGCTTTGCACGGAGGGCGACGTCCTACAAACGCCCGGACCTCCTTTTTTTCGATCCGGAGCGGCTCAGGCGTATTTCGTTCCAGCACGGCCCGGTGCAGGTGATCTTTTCCGGCAAAGCGCATCCCAAGGATGAAGAGGGAAAGGCGCTTATTCAAAAAATATTCTACTGGGCGAGGGAACTCGCGCCTGAGGTCAGGATCGCTTACCTGCCCAATTACGATATGGATCTGGGTTTGCTGCTCACCTCGGGCACGGACCTCTGGCTCAATACACCGCAGCCGCCGTATGAAGCATCCGGCACCAGCGGGATGAAGGCGGCCCACAACGGCGTGCCGAGCCTCAGCGTTCTCGACGGCTGGTGGTTGGAGGTGCTTGTGGAGGGGGTGACGGGCTGGGCTATCGGCTCCAGAGACAACGGGACGGTATTCGAGAGGCGGGATGACAAGGATGCAGAGGAGCTCTACTGCAAACTGGAGGAACAAATCCTGCCGCTTTACTACGGTGAGCCGTTCCGATGGGCGGAGTTGATGCGATTTACGATTGCGCTGAACGCCTCTTTCTTCAATACGGATAGGATGATCCACGAGTACATCACGCACGCCTACCGAGACCGATAGGTAGTAGGGCACCTACCGCCGGTTCCGGTTGCTCACCTGTCACACTTCCTCTATAATACCGGATAATGATCTCCACTGAGAACATGCAGGCGCCGGCCGGCCGTGACGTTCCACACGTACGCGACGACATGGTTGACTCGCTTGAGCGGGAACTGGACAGCCTGAAGGCCGAGGGCCAGTACCGCTGGCTCAGACAGGTCGACGGTCCACAAGGCCCACGGATCTCTGTAGACGGCAGAGAGGTCATCCACCTCTCCGGAAGCGACTATCTTGGCCTGGCCTGCCACCCACAACTGAAGGAGGCCGCCTGTCAGGCCACCATGCGGTACGGCTGCGCCGCCGCCTCGGCCCGTCTGATCTCGGGTAACTACGATCTCTATCCTCAATTAGAGGAGCGACTGGCCCGCTTCAAACAGGTCGAGGCCGCTCTCCTGTTCAGCACCGGGTATCAGGCCAACCTTGGCGTGATCTCGGCTCTGATGGACTCACAGGATGTGGTGTTCAGCGATGCGCTGAACCATGCCAGCATCATTGACGGCTGTCGGCTGTCACGCGTCCAGGTCAGGGTCTTTCCGCACAACGACGTCGCCGTTCTGGAGGACCTCCTGAGAAAAGAGACCTCCACCGGGCGACGGCTTATCGTGGTCGATGGCCTCTACAGCATGGATGGGGACGTGGCGCCCTTGAGGGAGATCGTCGAACTGGCGGAACGCTACGACTGCATGACGATGGTGGACGACTCCCACGGCACCGGCGTACTGGGTGAGAGCGGGCGAGGGACCGCTGAGGCAACCGGTGTGCTGGGCCGAATCGACATCGAAACCGGAAGCCTCGCCAAAGCGCTGGGCGGCTTTGGCGGCTACGTCGTCGGAAGCCGCACCGTCATCGAGTACCTGATCAATCGGGCAAGGCCCTTTATCTTTACCTGCGCATTGCCGCCCGCGGTACCAGCAACCGTGATCGAGGCGCTCACCATCGTAGAACAAGAACCTGAGCGGCGACAGCGGCTATGGGACAACACCCGACAGATGAGGGCGGGCCTGCAAGAGGTCGGGTTTGAGGTGAGCGAGAGCGGGACCCAGATCATCCCGCTGATGATGGGTGAGCCTGAGATCGCCATGCGCTTCTGTCAGGAACTCCTGGACCGCGGTGTCTTTGCCCAGGGAATCCGCTACCCCTCCGTCCCGCGCGGGACCGAACGGATCCGTCTTACCGTCACAGCCTCGCACAGCACGGCAGATATTGATGCCGCGCTGACCACTCTGGCCGAGGCGGGGCGGGCCCTCCAACTCATCTAGATTTCCTTCCGAAAGGAAGCAGCAGAATACGGGGGCAACGATGGCGCAACAGAGTAACAACGCACCAGAGCTCAAGGGCAGGCAGATTGCCCTCGTCCTGATCCTGCTGGTCGTTTTTGCGGTGGGAAGTCAGACGGTCCCCCTCTACTCTGACTGGCTCTGGTTCCAGGAGGTGAAACTCACCAAGGTCTTCGTCACGATGCTCACGACGCAACTGACGCTGGCCGTCGCATTCGGCCTGACCTTCGCGGTCCTGCTGTACGTCAACCTGTACATCGTCAGCCGATTGACCGCCACCGATGTCCTCCTCGAGGTGGAGGACCGGTTCGGGCTCCCAAGTCGTCTGGTGATCGAACCGTACTTCCGCCGACTCTTGATCCCCGGCGTCCTCGGACTTGGCGTCCTCTCGGCATTCCGGGCGTCCGCCGCGTGGGAGCGTTACATCCGCTTCGCCAACGCATTACCCTTTGATATTCAAGATCCGATCTTTCGGCAGGACGTCGGCTTCTATGTCTTCAAACTGCCCTTCCTCTCCTTCCTGTACGGATGGCTGATCAGCTCAGTCATCCTGATCCTCCTGTTGACCGCCCTGACGTATGTTCTCTTCCGGGGCATCCAGATTACGACCCGGGGGCCGATTATTGCGCGCCCGGCGAAGGCGCATCTGCTCGTGCTCGGCGCATTGGTGTTCCTGATAAAGGCGGCAGGCTACCGGCTCGACACCTACCAGCTCCTCTACTCCCCTCACGGAATGGTCTTCGGCGCCGGCTATAGCGCCATCAATGCCAGCCTCCCGGCCCTCAATTTTCTCATGATCCTGGCCATCTTTGTCGCCCTCCTCTGCCTGGCCCAGATCTTCCAGCGCGGCTGGCGATTGGTCCTGGTTGGTATCGGCATGCTGGTCCTCGCCAGCGTCATCGGGCTGGGTCTCTATCCCGGCTTCATCCAGCGTTTCCGCGTTGTCCCGAATGAGATCGTGGCCGAAAGCCCCTACATCGCCCACAACATTCATTTCACCCGTCAGGCGTATGGACTCGATCGGATCGACGAGCGGGAGTTTCCGGCTGAGGAAACCCTGACCCGGGAAGACCTGCGACGCAACGATCTGACGATCAAAAACATCCGACTCTGGGACCATCGTCCGTTGCTGACGACGTATGGCCAGCTCCAGGAGATCCGGACCTACTACAAGTTTATGGACGTGGACAACGACCGGTACCAGATCGACGGCGAGTACCGGCAGGTCATGATCTCGGCTAGAGAGATGTCGCAGCAACATCTGCCCGGTCGGAGTTGGATCAATGAACATCTGGTCTTTACCCACGGCTACGGGGTCGTCTTCGGACCCGTGAACCGGGTTACCCCGGAAGGGCTACCGGAGTTCCTGATCAAGGACATCCCGCCTGTGTCAACCACGCCGATCAAGGTCACGCGTCCGGAGATCTACTATAGCGAGGTCTCCAACGACTACGTCATCGTCAAGACGCAAGCCCAGGAGCTGGATTACCCCTCGGGCGATAAAAACGTCTATAGCACGTATACCGGCGAGGGGGGTGTACCGCTCACAACTCTCGGACGGAAACTGCTGTTCGCCACCCGCTTCGGGACGCTCAAGATCCTCCTCTCCCGAGATCTGACATCGGAGAGCAGGATCATGTATCACCGACAGATCTCCGAGCGAGTGCAGAAGGCAGCGCCCTTTTTAAGCTTCGATCGGGACGCGTATCTGGTCATCGCCAAGGACGGCCGCCTGTTCTGGATCATCGACGCGTATACGGTCTCGGATATGTACCCGTACTCCGAACCGATCCGCGGCGTGGGCAACTATATTCGCAACTCGGTCAAGGTGGTGGTGGACGCCTACAACGGGAGCCTCAGCTTCTATCTGGCCGATCCCACCGATCCCGTGATCAAGGTCTACGACCGAGCCTTCCCCGGACTGTTTCAACCGCTCGAGGCGATGCCGGATGACCTGAAGACCCATCTTCGCTATCCTCAGGGGATGTTCAACATCCAGGCCAAGCTCTACAGCACCTACCATATGCAGGATCCCCAGGTCTTTTACAACAAAGAAGATCTCTGGAGTATCCCCGCCGAGATGGAGCCGTACTATACCATCATGCGGCTTCCAGACGAGACGAAGGAAGAGTTCATCCTCCTCTTGCCGTTCACGCCGAATAAGAAAGACAATATGATTGCCTGGCTCGCGGCCCGCAGCGACCCACCGCACTACGGCAAGCTGACCGCCTTCAACTTCCCCAAGGCGAAGATGGTCTACGGCCCGCGACAGATCAACGCCCGTATCGACCAGGATTCCTTTATCTCGCAACAGCTCTCGCTCTGGAGCCAACGCGGTTCTACCGTCATCCGAGGCAGCATGCTGGCCATCCCGATCGAGCGATCGCTGCTCTACGTCCAGCCGCTCTACCTGGCAGCGGAGAAGGGGTCGCTTCCCGAACTGAAGCGGATCATCGTCGCCCATGGCAACCAGATCGCCATGGAAGAGACCCTCGACGCCGCCCTGGCCCGAGTCTTTGGCGGCGCGGCGAGGGGGCCTGCCACGGCCATGATTCCGCCTGGCGCAGCCGCCCTCCCAGAGGTGGACAGCTCACTCAAGTCGCTGGCAGCCCGCGCCTTCGACCATTACACGCGGGCACAGGACCTGCTTCGGCAGGGCAATTTCGCCGGCTACGGCGAAGAGGTCAAGCGCCTGGAGTCGGCGCTGAAAGAGCTTCGCGCCCGCGCCGGCAAATAGCCAATATCGGAGTATCGTAGGTCGGGCTACCGCAGCGTAACCCGACAATCCGATGCCATCACTCCTGCCCCACGCCGTCGAAATTCATCGGACTCTGTCCCCAATCTGCGGGACATAGCCCAGCCTCAACGTACCGACGAAGGCTGGAATATGGCCACTCTCTCGCCGAAGACACCAGCCCGTGTCTGACCGGGTTGAAATGAATTCGCGTCAGTATCTCACCTGATTCGTCGGGTTACGCTACGCTAACCCGACCTACTCGACTGCATGGGGACAGATCCGTTGCCAGTTTATTCGGATACATATCCCTCCCATCGGGTTCGTTGTCAATAAGAAAGTACGGTCGGGGTGGGTGGTGCTGATATCTGCAAGAGGGTCTGTGCGACACCGACAATTCGCCTTTACAACCTGGAACCAGTCAAGTAATCTTTGGTTAGAAAATGGCCGTCAGCGATCAGCGCTTAGTCATCAGCTTCAGACCAAGAATGGGACGTATCAGAATAGCTGATAGCTGATCACTTGTTTCATAGCATTGCCGTGTGCCGTGGCGCAACCATACCACATGCGGTATGGATCGGAGAAACGATGTCATCAGCCATCAAGCGTGTAGCGGTTCTTGGAGCGGGCGTGATGGGGAGCGGCATTGCCGCCCACCTCGCCAACGTCGGGGTCCCCACCCACCTCCTCGATATCGTCCCACCGGAGCTGAACGACGAAGAACAACGCAAAGGACTCAGTAGGGAAAGCGCCGCATTCCGCAATCGCTTTGCGGCCAAAGGCCTTGACACCGCTCTCAAGGCCTCACCACCCGCCTTCTTCTCGACCAAAGACGCCCGCCTGATTACTATCGGGAATATCGAAGATCATCTCGGGCGGCTCTCTGAGGTCGACTGGATCATCGAGGCGGCGCCTGAGCGGCTTGAGATCAAACAGGCGCTCTTCGCCAAGGTTGAAGCCCACCGTAGACCGGGAACCTTCGTCAGCAGTAACACATCGGGGATCCCGATCCGGCTGTTGGCCGAGGGACGGTCTGACGACTTCCGTCGGCACTTTCTCGGCACGCACTTCTTTAATCCTCCGCGGTATATGAAACTCCTCGAACTGATCCCCGGCCCCGACACACTCCCCGAGGTGATGCAGCGGATGGCGACCTTTGCGGAGCGGACGCTGGGTAAGGGGATCGTGTTCGCCAAGGATACTCCCAACTTTATCGCCAACCGGATTGCCGCCTTCGGCCTCTTCACCGCCATGCGACTGATGATTGAGGGTGACTATTCAATCGAAGAGGTGGACCGGCTGACCGGAAGCGCGATCGGTCGCTCCAAGACCGCTACGTTTCGGACAGCCGATCTCGTTGGCCTTGATACTGTGGCGCATATTGCCGCCTATATGGCTGACGCTCTCCCGGACGCCCCGGAACGGGCGGCCTATACTCTTCCGCCGTTCCTTCTGGAGCTGGTGAAACGCGGCTGGTTAGGCGAGAAGACCGGGCAAGGGTTCTATAAACGTATCAAGGGGGCCGACGGAAGCGAGATCCTGGTCCTCGACTATCACACGATGGAGTACCGGCAGCAGCGGCCAATAGCCTTCCCTTCACTCAACATGACCCAAGGGATTGAAGATCCAGGCGAGCGACTTCGAGCACTCGCCTATGCCGATGATCGTGCCGGCCGCTACGTGTGGCCGCTTCTGCGCGAAACGCTGCTCTATGCCGCTCATCGTATTCCTGAAATCGCCGATGACATCGTCAGTGTAGACCAGGCCATGAAGTGGGGCCTCGGATGGGAACTGGGGCCGTTCGAACTGTGGGACGCGCTGGGCGTCGAGAAGGCGAGCGCCAGGATGGCGCAAGAGGGTAAGACCATCCCCCCGCTGGTGACTGCGCTGCTTCAGAGCGGCGCGCACAGCTTCTACCGTCGGGAGGCGGGACGGCAGTACGCCTTTGACCTCGGAGCGGCCAAACAGGTAGAGACCCCGGAGCGGCCTGGGATCATTCATCTCCGAATATTGCACGAGCGGCAACAGGTGGTGACCCGCAATCCCGGTGCGTCGCTCCTCGATTTGGGGGATGGGGTCGCGTGTCTGCAGTTTCATTCCAAGAACAACACCGTCGGTCCTGATATCCTCCAGATGATGCGAACAAGTTTACAGCAGTGCGCCGAGCGATTTGACGCCCTCGTGATCGGAAATCAGGGAAGACACTTTTGCGTCGGCGCGAACCTGATGGCCATCCTCTTCGAGGCCCAGGAGGAGAACTGGGACGACATCGACCTGATGATACGAGCCTTCCAGGGCGCCAACATGGCGCTCAAATATTTCGAGAAGCCTGTCGTCGCAGCCCCATTCTCTATGACCCTCGGCGGTGGGTGCGAGATCTGTCTGCACACCGCCAGGGTCCGGGCCGCCGCTGAAACCTACATCGGACTCGTGGAGGCAGGCGTCGGCATCATCCCCGCGGCCGGCGGTTGTAAGGAGATGTTGCTCCGGAGTCTGGAAGGGATCCCGGATGGGGCCGAGGTCGATCTGCTGCCGTTTGTCCGCCACGCCTTCGAGACGATCGCCTTCGCCAGGGTCTCTAGCAGCGCAAAAGACGCGCAACGGCTGGGCTATCTGAGGCGAACAGACGGCTTTACGATGAACCAGGATCACCTGCTCCACGACGCAAAGCAGGTGGCGCTTGGATTGGTTGCTGAAGGATATACCCCTCCTCAGCCGAGAGATGACATCAAGGTTCTGGGGACGCGTGCCATAGCCGCAGTTCGCACCCAGTTGTATAATATGAAGTGTGGGGGATATATCAGCGATCACGACCAACTGATCACTGGGAAACTGGCCGGTGTGCTGGCCGGCGGCGATGTGACGCCCGGGACCCTTGTCAGCGAGGCGTACCTTCTGGATCTGGAGCGAGAGGCCTTCCTGAGTCTGTGCGGCGAGCGAAAGTCTCAGGAACGCATGCAGCATATGCTGAAGACGGGCAAACCACTAAGAAACTAGGGTAGAGGGTCTAGGGTATAGGGTTTAGGGTAAGGCAACACTTTAGAACTCTCTCAGAGCCTCTAGACCCTAAACCCTAAACCCTGGCTTTTAGGAGTGAGCAGATGCGAGAGGCGGTGATTGTGGCGGCGGTGCGAACGGCGGTGGGTAAGGCGCCGCGCGGGACGCTCAGCGCCACCCCTCCTACGGCAATGGCGGCGACTGTGATCGCCGACCTCCTGAAGCATACGCCCGCCTTGGCGCCTGAAGAGATCGAGGATGTGATCATTGGCTGTGCCTTTCCGGAAGCTGAACAGGGGATGAATATGGCGAGGATCGCGGCGCTACGGGCTGGGCTGCCGTATACCGTCCCGGGCCAGACGGTTAACCGCTTCTGCTCGTCCGGGCTACAGACCATCGCCATAGCCGCCGAGCGGATCATGGCCGGTTTTGCAGACGTGATTATCGCCGGTGGGGCCGAAAGCATGAGCCTGGTCCCAATGAGCGGAAATACCTACGCGCCCGATCCGTACCTTGCTGAGCAATACCCGGCCGTCTACATCTCGATGGGCAACAGCGCCGAACATCTCGTTCAAGCGTACAAGGTGAGCCGGGAAGATCAGGACAGATTCGCGCTCGAGAGCCACCTCAAGGCGGCGGCCGCTATTCGAGCGGGACGATTCAAGGACGAGATCGTCCCACTTACCGTAGTGAGGCAGGCAATGCGGGGCCAGGGCGCGCCGTCCATTACTGCCGACGAGGTAATCTTCGATATCGACGAGGGGGTTCGATTTGACACCTCAGCCGAGGCGCTGGCCAAGCTTCCTTCCGTCTTTCACAAAAACGGCACCGTCACTGCCGGCAATTCCTCCCAAACCAGTGACGGCGCGGCTGCGGTGTTGGTGATGTCACGAGAGAAGGCGCGGCAGTTGGATCTGAAGCCGCTTGCAATCTTCAGGGCGTTCGCCGTCGCGGGCGTCCCGCCGGATCTGATGGGAATCGGACCGGTCGAGGCGATTCCGAAGGCGCTCAAGCTGGCGGGTCTTACCATTGACCAGATCGACCTGATCGAGTTGAACGAGGCGTTCGCCGCCCAGGCGCTTGCCGTCATTCGCGAGCTGGGACTGGCCCTTGAGCGAGTGAACGTCAACGGCGGCGCCATCGCCCTGGGTCATCCCCTCGGCTGCAGCGGCGCGAAACTGACGGCGACACTGCTGCATGAGATGCAGCGACGGCAAGCCCGCTACGGGATGGTCACGATGTGCATTGGCGGAGGGATGGGCGCAGCCGGCATTTTTGAGAGGATAACCAGATGACGACGGCAAAGGATGAATTTGTGGCGGGCGGCAGCTTTCTTATCCGGGACACGTCGGCTCAGCAGATCTTTACGCCTGAAGATCTGAGCGAGGAACAGCAGATGATGCGAAAGCTCACTCACGAATTCATCGAGGCCGAGATCAAACCTCAGAGTGAGCGGATCGAGCATCAGGACTGGGACCTGACGCTGCGACTCTTCAAGAAGGCCGGGGAGATAGGACTGCTATCGGTAGATATCCCGACCAGGTACGGCGGCTTGGGGCTGGACCTGATCACCTCTACGGTCATCGCCGAGCAAATGAGTGAGGGTGGCTCTTTTGCTATCTCGCTCTTGGACCACTCGGGAATCGGATCGCTCCCGATCGCCTGGTTCGGTAATACCGAGCAGAAGGCCCGCTATCTGCCCCTGCTCGCAACCGGAGCTAAGGTCGGCTCCTACGCCCTCACAGAGCCAGGCTCCGGTTCCGATGCCCTCAGCGCCAAGACGAAGGCAGTCCTCTCACCTGACGGGACGTTCTACACCCTGAATGGGACGAAACAGTTCATCACCAACGCGGCATTTGCCGATCTGTACATCACGTACGCCAAGGTGGACGGCGACAAGTTTACCGCGTTTATCATCGACAAGGACACGCCGGGCGTCACATTGGGACCGGAAGAGAAAAAGATGGGGATCAAGGGGACCTCTACCCGAAGCGTGGTCCTGGAAAATGCCCGGGTCCCTGCAGAGAATCTCCTCTATGAAATCGGCAGGGGCCACAAAGTCGCCTTTGACCTGCTGAACATCGGCCGGCTCAAGCTCGGGGCCGGCTGCCTCGGTCTGTGCAAGCTGGCCCTGCGCGAAGCGGTCAGGTACGCGAAACAGCGAACCCAATTCGGACAATCGATCGCCTCGTTCGGCCTCATTCAGAAAAAGCTCGCCGAGATGGCGATTCGGTCGTATGTTGCCGAATCGATGATCTATCGCACTGCCGGCCTGATCGAACGAAACCTATCAGGCATCGACCAGGAGGACGAACGGGCCGGACTCGAAACCGCCAAAGGGGTTGAAGAGTACGCCGTAGAGTGCTCAATTAACAAGGTCTACGCCTCTGAGGCCTTAGACTACGTGGCTGACGAGACCGTCCAGATCTTCGGCGGCTACGGGTACATCGTGGACTTTCCGGCCGAGCGGATCTATCGGGACGCGAGAATCAACCGACTCTTCGAGGGAACCAACGAGATCAACCGATTGTTGATCCCTGTAACGCTCTTCCGGAGAGCGTTGCAGGGGCGCCTGCCGCTCTTCATGGCGGCCCAGAAGTCGGCGACTGAGCTGCTCAGCTATAGCGGCGGCCAGGAAGAGGGGTATGGCGGCCCGCTTCACGAGCAGACCCGGCTGCTCCAGTCAGCAAAGAAGATCGCGTTGATGGTCGCCGGATCGGCGGTTCAGAAGTATCGCGAACATCTTCAGGATGAGCAGGAGATTCTCGGAATACTCAGCGATCTGACGATCGAGCTGTTTGCGATAGAGAGCGCGTTGCTCAGGGCTCTGAAGTCGGTAGAGCGGGATGGGGAGGGGGCAGCGGAATCAAAATCCGATATGGTCAAGGTCTACGTCAACGACGCCTTCGCCAGGATCGAGCTGCTGGCCAAGGAAGGCTTGGCCGCGATGGAGGAGGGAGATACCCTCTGGACCCAGCTTAGCGCCCTGAGGAAGTTGACCCGCTACACGCCTGTCAACACTACCCACCTGCGGAGGACCATCGCCCAACGCATCATCGAGGCAGAGGAATATCGAGCCTGACAGCCCACTCCTCACCATCCTTCCAGATCTCCTTCTTCCAGATCGGCACAATCTCTTTCAGGCGATCGATGGCGTAGGCGCAGGCGGCAAGCGCCTCCCGGCGGTGAGGCGCAGAGACCGCAATCGCGACGCTCGCCTCCCCGATCTGTAGACGCCCGATCCGGTGCACTATCGCAATCTCGTCAACCGCCCACTTCCTGCGGATCTCATCGGCGATCTCGCGCATCTTGGGAATCGCCATCTCCGGGTACGCTTCATACTCCAGGTGATGGATCTGCCGACCCCGCGTCTGCTCACGCACCACACCCAGGAAGGTTGCGATGGCTCCAGAGCTCGACCGTCTCACGGCATTCACGAGCGGCTCAAGCGAGAGCGGCTGATCAGTAATTGCAAACATCGGTTCCTCCACTCACAGGGGGGATGAATGCAACCTCATCGCCCGCTGCCAACCTTGTATCAGCAGACGCATACTCCCGGTTCACCGAAAACAGGAGTGATCCGGTCAGCGCCTGCAACTTGGGGAACTGAGACTGAAGCTGGTGTATGAGCTGATCCAGCGTACTGCCCTCCGGCAACTCAACAACCAGCTCACCAACCCCGACAATCTCACGAACCGCTGCAAAACATCTCACTCGGACATTCATCGTATTATCACTTATGTTCTGATATGTTACAGGCTATATATCATGTAGTGTCTAGTCATTATTCTTCTTTCTACGTCACTTCACTCATACCATGATCTCTCTGAAATTGTCAATCTAAGACGATTCTAAGCTAGTATTTACCAAGAAAACAACTTCCGGCTTGACCTTTGAGGCTCCTTATGTTAAAAAAATAATAAAAGCTTACATGTTGAAATTCGTTCTGTGGGGAGGATGTCAAGGGTGGCGCCAAAACAGCCAAGGACCATAGCGACGTCAGCAACTGAGGCTATCGGCATGAAGATCCTGGCTGGATCGAACAAAGAGAAGACGCTCGTCCTGGCGCAACTCATAGAAGACCTCCTCGACGAACTCGGCTACACCGATTTTCACCCCACGCTCTCCTCGACTCGTCTCGCCGCTGACCTGAAGGCTCGGCATCGTTCCACGGCTCAACGCCTGCACTGCTATGGGTGCACCATCGCTCATGAGATTCGCCCACGGGAACTACAGGGAGTCTATAGGCGTTACGTGCAGGCGCGTCGTCGGGATAAGGATCTTACCGGCATCTTCTTCTCTGTAAGCGGCTTCCATCCAACCGCCCGAAACTGGTTTTCGCGCTTGGATGTTCCAGCCAGGGGTGACTATCACCTGTTTGGAGTTGACAAGATATGTGCCCTGCTTCGGCGCGCAAAGCTGGTCGCGTCGCCCGATCAAGTCACCCACGCGATCGAGAATCGTGTCATGGCGCGGCTTGATTCGGGAAACCTGGTCGTGACGTCTGGACGGTTCTACTGGATATTCCGCATTGAGACCAAAAGAGGAGCGGCCTATGCGATTCTCGACGCCTATGGATCGCCGGTCTCGCCTCGTGTGGCCTTGGCCCTCAAGCGGCTGGATAGCTCCTTAAAAGGTAAGCGCCTGCTGAACTTGCAGGCTATGGAAAAGATCCTCCTCACCTTGGCGGAGTCCGGTCAGAAAGACATCGAGTTTCTATCGCGGGAGACCAAGGAGCCCTTGGATGAACTTCGAGATGTCATGCAGGAGCTTTTCGAGGAAGGGTTCCTGATCGCAGAGCCGGCCGGTCATCCGCGGTGGCGACGTAATCGCTACTCCATCAAGCCGGAATTCCATGTCTTCCTCAGCCTTGCTCGCCAGTTTCTCGACGGCGCTCACCGGTTCAAGTTCCTTCGCTCCAACTTTGCGGTCCAAGCGCTGGTTGCCGGTCTACGCCCTTATGTGGAGGGACGCTTTCACCTGAAGCTTTCCGAGGAGGAGCGATCATGGATTCCAAGGTTCCTGGCGGTCTCTCCCGCGGCCCTGTCGTACGCCCTATTTGCACCAACCGATGAGTTTATCTCTAGCTCGGAGGAGCTGGAACAGAGCCCAATGCCAGGCCTCGACAAGGAGCGACTCCGCAATCAACACCTCAGCAAGCTCTACTCCAACCTGCTTGTTCGATACACAAGCGACGTACAGGACAGCCGATTCGATGAGATGCTCCGCCATAAAGGGATACGAGGTCACCTCTATCGGATTACGGCCAAGGCTGCAAGCGCTGATGAGCAATTTTTCTCTATGAAAGGTGAATCGTATCTGACGCTCGCCGTACCGTCCGTCACCGGAATCGTTGCTCAGAGGGGGCTCGGCCCTTCACACTCGATCAATGGCGACACCCTATTGAGTAACGCAAAGGCCTTGATGCATATACAGGAGTTCGACTACGCCATCGAGCTGTTCGAACGCGCCATCAAGGATTTGAAGGATCCGAGCAAACTCCTGGAGGCATGGCACTGCAAGGGTACCTGCCTCTCCAGTCAGAAACGGTACTCCGCTGCCGTTAACTGCCTCAATGAGGCGCTCCGCTACGACAGCAATTATAAGGAGGCGTGGCTTCACAAGGCCGCCTGCCTGAGGGGATTGGGCGACAGCAGCGGAGCGGTCCATTGTGCACGGAGAGCTCTGGAAATCGATCCTGCCTACGAAGAAGCGCGAGACTTCTTGAAAAGTACCTGAGCCGCCCTACACCGAACCTCTCATGCGGATACCGTCACGGGTTGACAAAGTCGACAAGGAGATAACATGCAGGGACACCAGCAGATCATTGAGCTGTTAAACAGCGTACTCCGGATGGAACTGACAGGAATCAACCAGTACTTCCTGCACTCCAAAATGTGTGACGGTTGGGGTTATCAAACCTTGGCCAAGGTACTGCTCGAGGAGTCAATTGAGGAGATGAAACATGCCGATAAGATCATCGAACGTATCCTGTTTCTTGACGGGCGGCCAAATTTATCAAGCTACGATCGGATTTCCATCGGCAGCAACGTCCGGGAGCAGTTGGAGAACGACCTCGCATTGGAAAAGGCGGCGCTTCAGATCCTCAATCCCGGTGTAAAGTTATGTGTCGAGCTTCAAGACACCGGAAGCCGGGAACTGCTGGCGCGTATCACTGTCGATGAAGAACGTCATGTCGGCTGGATTGAGGCGCAACTCCATAAGATCAGCGAGCTTGGGTATGAGAACTACCTGGCGGAGCAGATCCATTAAAATTTGTAGTTTAACTGAGCCGTGATCAGGTTGACATCACTGTCGTAGCCGCCCCGCAAGGTTCCCGCCCCGCTCACTGTGTCTTCGATCGACGCATCCTTCACGAACAGGTGGGCGTAGGCGAAGTCCACGGAGCTTGCGGCAGACACCTTGATGTTCGTCCCAAACGAGAGCCACACGCGATCCTCATCGGGGATACGCGGGGTGCGGAACTTGTCCTTTACCGGCGTCGGGTCGTAAGCCCAACCGGCCCGCAGCTTCAAGGCGTCGGTGGCCTGATAATTCACGGCCATTGCGAGGCGAACGGTGTCGCGCCAATTCTCTTTGGTCACGCTGTCGGGCGCGCCGTTGCTGAAACGTACCCGTAGCTCATCAAGGCGACTCCAGTTGGTCCACATCACATCGCCCAGCAACGACCACTTCGGATTGATCTGTGTCACAGCGCCGATCGAAAGCGTTTCGGGTAAAGTCAGGCTCGCCTTGGCGGCGTTGTTGGTGGTGGCCGGCGTAGCCGTAAGTGCGGCGAATGGACCTTGTAAGTCAGGATTCCTAAAGGTTGCGGTACCGCTGATGATGTGGGTGATCTTGGAGCGATAGGTCACACCTACGCGCGTGGACGGGACAACTTGGAATAACGCGCCAAGGCTGAAGCCGAAACCCCAGTCCTCGCCTTCCACTTTGGCCTTCCCGTCTTTCGTCTGAGGCGCGATCCCCGCCGCAGTACAGGCCGCCGGCCCGAATCCGGAACCGAAGCAGGCTGCACCGAAATCGATCGCCTTTGTCAGTTCCGCCCTGGCCCACTCTGCAATGAACCCGACACCCAACGAGAGTCTATCGTTCACCTTGAGCGCCAGTGCCGGCGTCATGCTGATCGTCACCAGCTCTGATTTAATCGCGTGATAGCGTCCGGCCCAGTCATTGTCATACTCGGTCTTTAAACCGAACGGGGTGTTGAACCCCATGCCAAACTTGAGCCGTGACGTCACATCCATTGCGTAAAACCCGGCCGGCACAAACGCCCAGCTCCCCGCATCACCGCCGTTGCCCCCGGTCAGCGGGATCGATGGAATCGCGGATGTAGAGCCAGAGTTGGAAAAGTTGGCCGACGCCCCAACGGCAGAACCAACCATTGAAAGCTGACGACCTTCAAGCCGAGCAAGGCCGGCCGGATTGTAAAAGACCGTCGTGGCATCCTCAGCAAGCGCGGCGCTTCCTGCTTGCGCATTACCTACGGCAGCCGCCCCGCTCTCTACAAACAGAGAAAAACCACCGGCGACCGCGGTACCCGCAGCCAGTGCCTGTGTCAAGCCGAACATCGCAACTGCCATCGTAGCCCACGCGAGCCTGCTTCTCCTCATCACGCTCCTTAATGTTAGCGTACCGAGTGTCGTTACCATCTACTCAGTTGAAACGCAGGTAATTATAGTAGCATCTGGCGTATATTGTCTATAGCTTTTCAATCGGCTTTTAGAAATATCGCAGCAGGGCCATTAATACCGGAAGGCCTGAATCTCGCTTCTCGTACTCAATCTCAATCTTGCGCGCTTCACAACAAGCGCGAGGAGACGGCGCCCAAGCCCTTCTCCCAGATCTGCAATAGCGTAGTCGGCCAGGGTTCCATCAGGTATGGGCGCCTGCCATACCTTATGAAATCCAGCCCCGTCCCACTTCAGGACGATCAAGTTGACCGCCTTGCTTCCGGTCCACCGACCGAACAGCCTGGGTTCAGCCTCTTCTCCTCGTCCCAGAATGAGGAAAGGTCCCGTGCCGTCTTTTTCCTTTTCAATCAGAACCCGAAGACCCGCTCGGCTCGGTGAAGTCGTCACCCCCCCACTCGCTTCATAAGCGCCAATCCGCTCCCCGGTTCGTGAACGAACTTCAAGAGCAGTTCCTCCCTGAAAGGTCACCAGCGACACTGCTCCATCGCCGCTCATATCGGCCATCATCAATTCCAGCAGCGAGAGACCCGCGGGAATAGCGAGGGCAGGTCCAGGCTGCAACTCCCGTCCATCCCACGTGTATTGGCGGATGGGTCTCGCAGTCTGATCTCCGAATACCACCGTCTGGCCAAAAAGCTGAGATGTTTTTCCATCGGACGCCAGAGGCCGGATGATAAGGTCGGGGACTTCCCAGATCGCCCTGAGTTTGCTGTCTATCCACTGAACAACCAGAGCATGAAAACGCCCCTTGTGCGACAAGGTCATGATGATCTCGTCCCCTCCATCGCCGGTAACATCCAAAGTTTCCAGCGCCACCACGCTGCCTTTTTCGCGTAACGGGTATTCCGCAAGAGATTTGAGATGGGAGCCGTCGAATCGAAGGGCAAGCAGCCGATCGACCCCTGCCACGAGAAGCTCGCGCTTGCCGTCACCATCCAGATCCGCCACAGCCATCGCCGTCATGGAACCGTCAAACGCCGGTTCGAGCACAACATGATCTGACGGCATAGAGGCAACCGGGAGCTTGCCGGATCGTGGAGAGGCGGCGACTATCGACTTCCCGGTCTCCGCAGGCGTGATGACGGTTGATGGAGCAGTCGGCGCCGTCTGTGGTCCACGCGACGACTTGTCGCGAGTCACGATACCGGACTGCACCATCGCACTGGCGAGAACAATCGAGTTGCCGGTCAATGTCGAATAGGCCTGTACATCCAGCGCTATCCCGTCCGCTGAGGGCGTCAGGCGGCTCAGCAGAAGGACCTGAATCTTTCCCCTGTCAGCGAGTTGCTTGAGAATTTTCGGATCCGTCAACTCCCCTGCCATGAACTCCCGGTCAGTCAACAGCATGGACCGTAACTGTCGATCCTCAACCGGCTCGAAGCGCCCCGTCCGAACCATGGCAGCAGCCAGGTCCTTCGTCATCGACCTCGCACTGACTCCGCCGATCCCTCCAACATCGATATTGGGAAACGCCACAATCATCCGCGCCATAGAGACTCTCACCCGATCACCCTTACGGAATCCGGCCTTCTCAGCCTTTTTGATCACAGCGGTCTCGGCATAGCGCTCGTGAACGTGAAGGACGCGAACCGTACCAAGATCCTTGTCCAATCTTCCCAGGGTCTCTCCCGTGAGCGGGTGTTTAAACTCTTCCCCTTCACGAAAGACGTCGAGTTCCATTCCCTGGACGACGCCTGCCGCCGTCCCGCGATCAATCAGGACCAAATCGCCCTCGAAACCGATAATGAGACCCTCAACACGTGGAAAGGAGGCGGCGAGTCGTTCGGCCACGATCTTGGCGGCTTCAGCAAATCCACCCTGCTGATCCCTGGCTGAAGGGCTCCCTTTGCCTCGAACAGAAGTCCGCTCATCAGCCAGCGCCATCTCGTCGGGTGAGGGAATGAGCGATAGGACAGAGAGAAGGACGAACAGCAGAACAATGCGGACACGAACAATCGACGAAACAGGACGTCTGCAACCCATCGCGATCCTCCGACGACTATGCTCTATTGGGTTGCTCAACCAACTCTATGAGCACACCGTTGCATCCTTTCGGGTGCAGGAAGGCGACCCTCGTACCGCCGGACCCGAACTTGGGAGCGCTGTCGATGAGGGGAAACCCGGCCGCATCAAGCTGCCTCAGCGTCTCGGGAAGATCCTCGACCTCAAGGCAGATATGGTGGAGGCCTTCACCTCGCTTCTCGATAAATTTACCCATCGGATTATCGGCGCCGATCCCCTGTACCAGTTCAAGGCGACTCCCGCCAAGTTCGAAGAATGCCACCTTGACGCGCTCGTCGGGAAGGGTCTCCATCTGACCACGACCGACCCCCAAAAGCGTCTCAAATAGCCTCGCCGAGGATTCGGCGTCTTTCACGGCAATAGCGATATGCTCAATCCGATGCACCATAGTTAACGTCAGGGTCTAGGGGATAGGGTATAGGGTCTGGTAAAGATCAACCATTCAAGAACAATGGTCGTAGCGTCTTTTCTTCACCCTATACCCTCCACCCTACACCCCACACCCTTCTTCAGATTGCCACCGACTCGCGATGCTCGCCGAAGACGCGCCGCAATACGGTGCAGATCTCCCCAATGGTGGCGTAGGCCTCGACGGCCTCGATCAAAAGCGGCAGCAGGTTCTTGCTCTCCCTCGCCGCCTCACCCAACGTCTGGAGGATCTGTTCCACCCTGCTGTTATCCCGATCGCGTCGAAGACGGGCAAGTTGTGCCTGTTGT
>UBJH01001345.1_pt1 | contig 35785 bp, 35 predicted proteins | sample 2193721 | NCBI WGS metagenome assembly UBJH01 (sample SAMEA4703186, study PRJEB27089) | metagenome | reverse complement strand
TCGGCGCGCTTGCGCTCGGTGATGTCGACCACCGAGCCCATCCAGCCGCTATGCCTTCCTTCGGCATCGATCAGCGGCGCCTCATAAATCAGGGCGTCGAAACGCTCGCCGTTCTTGCGCTGGAAGCGCAGTTCAACCCCTTCGTTGGGCGCCTGGCCGGCCAGCGATCTCTGGTGCGCGGCCTGCGTAGCCTCGTGCTCCTCGGGGGCCCAGTAGGGCATCGGCGGCAGGCGATTCACCAGTTCGGCGGCATCGAAGCCGGTCATGCGGCAGAAGGCCGGGTTGACGTAGATGATGCGGCCCTCGAGATCGCGCGCACGCAGGCCGGTAAACAGCGAGTCTTCCATGGCCTTGCGGAAGGCGTATTCATTGGAGAGAGCCTGCTCGGCATCAAGGCGCTTCTGCATGTGGCGGCGCTGTGCCCACAGGCTGGCCACCACGCCGGCGCCGAGGGCCACGATGGCCAGTGCGAGCAGGTTGCGTGCGAGGTTGGTCTCCGCCTGGTAGGCCGAAGCGACCAGCACCAGGCCGTGACCGGGCGGATCGAAGGGAATGCGGTGGCGCAGGGTCTCCTCGCCGGCCTCGATGTTCGACTTCGAGCCGAGGGTCAAGCCGTTCGCATCCACGACGCTGAGGCGGTATTTCTGGGCAAACCACCAGGGCACCTGGTCGGCCAGCAGCTTGCGGATCGAATAGGCTGCGACGAGCGAGCCGATATGCATGCCATCGCGGAAATGCGGCACGACGAGGTTGAAGAACCATTCGCCGTCGATGTCCTGGCTGGCGCTGAAAGTGGGCAGTCCGGTCGAGCGCGACAGGCGGAAGGCCTGGCGCAAGGGCTCCGGACGCAGGTCCTCGCTGACGACGGTCTCGCCGATTACCCCCGGGTCGCGTCTCAGGGGCAGGCCGTCAGCGCCTAAAATCTGCAGATGCGCGATGCCCGGGTTGTTGAGCAGGAAGCTGCGGATGCGCGCGCCGAGATTCTTGTCCGGGCCCTCTCCCGCGAAATAGTTCTGGCCGAGCTGCTGCAGATGCTCCTGGCTGCGTGACAGGCTGAATTGCAGATTTTGTTCCACCCAAAGGGTGTCGCCGATCAGGCTGGCGCGCTGCTCATCGAGTTCCTGCCGATGCAGAAGCCAGAACAGTGCGATCACCGCCAGCACGAACAGGCCAATGGCGATGCGCGGCGCAGCCAAGTACCAGGGCTGCAGTTTCGGCAGGCGCGGGGAAATGGTTTCCATGTGTGACGGAAAATCGTTGCCTGAGAACATGTTACATCATGCCAAGGGCGGGGAAAGGATTGCGGATAACCACAATTGTTCAGGAGGGAGGCATTGCCCAGAATGCCAGTCGCCAATACCCGCCGGCCAAGCTGGCAGCGATTCAATAAGGAGGAGATCATGAAACTGTATTCCCTGCTGTTTGGGGCCATCACCCTGGCTTTCTCGTACACGGCGCTCGCCCAGCAGCCGATCGTCATCAAGTTCAGCCATGTCGTGGCCAATGACACGCCGAAGGGCAAGGCGTCAGAATTCTTTGCCAAAAAGGCGGCCGAGCTGACCAAGGGCAAGGTCAAGGTCGAGGTTTACGCCAACAGCACGCTGTACAAGGACAAGGAAGAGATGGAGGCGTTGCAGCTCGGTGCCGTGCAGATGCTGGCGCCGTCGCTGGCCAAGTTCGGGCCGCTCGGCGTGAAGGAGTTCGAGGTGTTCGACCTTCCCTACATCTTCGACGGCTACGATGGCCTTCGCAAGGTCACCCTCGGCCCCGTCGGCCAGCAGTTGCTCGGCAAGCTGGAGGCCAAGGGCATCAAGGGCCTGACTTACTGGGACAACGGCTTCAAGTCTTTCTCGGCCAACAACCCGATCCTGATGCCGGCCGATCTCAAGGGCAAGAAGCTGCGCATCCAGTCGTCCAAGGTGCTGGAAGAGCAGATCCGCGCCATCGGCGGCCTGCCGCAGGTGATGGCCTTCTCCGAGGTCTACCAGGCGCTGCAGACCGGCGTGGTCGACGGCACCGAGAACCCGATCTCCAACCTCTATACCCAGAAGATGCACGAAGTGCAGAAACACCTGACGCTGACCGAGCACGGCTATCTGGGCTATGCGGTGATCGTGAACAAGAAGTTCTGGGACGGCTTGCCATCGGATATCCGCAAGCAGCTCGAAGACGCCATGGAGCAGGCGACACGCTACGCCAACCAGATCGCCAAGGTCGAAAACGAAACGGCGCTGGAGAATGTCAGGAAGAGCGGCAAGACCCAGATCCACGTCCAGACTGCGGCAGAGCGCCAGGCATTCAAGAAGGCCCTGGTGCCTGTGCACCAGAAGATGGCGTCGCGCATCGGCAAGGAAACCATCGAAAACGTGTACAAGGCGACCGGCTTCGATCCCAACAAGCTCTGAGCCCCCGGCTACGCCAGCCCCTGCGGCTGGCTTTTTTCTGGAAGGAGCAACCCGATGAAGGCGCTTGATCATCTCGAGGAATGGCTGATTACCTTCCTGATGGGTGCGGCGACGGTGATCATCTTTGCCGCCGTGATGCACCGCTACGCCTCCGGCTGGGCGATTCCCGGCGTGCAGGACTGGCTGCTGGGCCTGAATTTCGGCTGGGCGCAGGAGCTGTGCATCATCATGTTCGTCTGGATGGCCAAGTTCGGCGCCGCCTACGGCGTGCGCACCGGCATCCACGTCGGCGTCGATGTGCTCATCAACCGCCTGCAGGACAGAAACCGCGCCAGGTTCATCGTCTTCGGCCTGCTGGCCGGGGCAACCTTCACCGGCATCGTCGGCACCCTGGGCGCGACCTTCGTCTGGGAGAACGGAGCGCATTACGCGATCTTCAATTTCCTTGGCCTGAATACGGGCGATCTGCCGGAAGGGCCGACCACGCCCGACCTCGAATGGCCGACATGGACCGTCTACTCGGCGGTGCCGTTCGGCTCCTACCTGATGTGCTTCCGCTTCCTGCAGGTGACCGTCGGCTTCCTGCGCACGGGCGACCTGCCGCACCATGACCACGGCCATGTCGATGGGATCGAGGAGCAGCCGCTCAGTGCGCCCGGCAACGAGGACAAGGTTTTCCGCATGGATGACGACCTGCATCCGCGCGAGACGGACGGGGAGGACCGGAAATGAACACTTTTGTCATCTTTACCCTGCTGGTCGTGCTGATGCTGACCGGCATGCCGATCTCGATCTCGCTCGGCCTGACGGTACTCTCATTCCTCTTCTTCCTGACGCAGGTGCCGATCGAGTCGGTGGCGCTGAAATTGTTCACCGGCATCGAGAAGTTCGAGATCATGGCCATCCCGTTCTTCATCCTGGCCGGCAACTTTCTGACCCACGGCGGCGTGGCGAAGCGCATGATCCGCTTTGCCACCTCGATGGTCGGCCATTTCCATGGCGGTCTCGGACTGGGTGGTGTGCTGGCCTGCGCCCTGTTCGCCGCGGTGTCCGGCTCCAGCCCGGCGACGGTGGTGGCGATCGGCTCGATCCTGTTGCCGGCCATGATCAAGGCCGGCTTTCCGAACCGCTTCGGCGCCGGGGTCATCACCACCTCCGGGGCGCTCGGCATTCTGATCCCGCCCTCGATCGTGATGGTGATGTATTCGGTGTCGACCAACACTTCGGTTGGCGCGCTGTTCATGGCCGGCGTGATACCCGGAATCATGCTGGCGATCATGCTCGGCATGACCACCTGGTATCGGGCCCGCAGCAACAACTATCCGCGCATGCCGAAGGCGAGTTGGACCGAGCGGCTCAAGGCCTTGCGGGAGTCGATCTGGGGACTGCTGCTGATCATCATCGTCATGGGCGGCATTTATACGGGAATGTTCACGCCGACCGAGGCAGCGGCGATGAGCGCGGTGTGGGCCTTCATCTGCGCGGTGTTCATCTACAAGGACCTCGGCATGAAGGATGTGCCCCGCGTGCTGCTCTCCTCGGCCAACATGAGCGCCATGCTGCTCTACATCATCACCAATGCGGTGCTGTTCTCCTTCCTCATGACCCACGAGAACATCCCGCAGGCGATGGCCGATGCCATGATCGGCACCGGAGTCGGCGTCATCGGCTTCCTGCTGATCGCCAACATCCTGCTGCTGGCCGCCGGCAACTTCATGGAACCGTCTTCCATCGTGCTGATCCTGGCGCCGATCCTGTTCCCGATCGCCGTCAAGCTCGGCATCGATCCGGTGCACTTCGGCATCCTGATGGTGGTGAACATGGAGGTCGGCATGTGCCACCCGCCGGTGGGGTTGAATCTCTACGTGGCCTCTGGCATCACCAAGATGGGCATTACCGAGCTCACTATTGCCACGTGGCCGTGGCTGCTCACCATGCTGGTGTTTCTGGTCATCGTCACCTACTGGCCGCCGCTGTCGCTCTGGCTGCCGCAGCGGCTCGGCATGATCGCAGGAGGATGATGGCCTTCCTCACTCGGAACGAACCCGGCTGCGGCCGGGTTTTTTCTGGGCTGTGATAAGCTCGAATCATGCTGGAAACCGCACTCAACCCGACCTTCTGGATCTCCGTTTTACAGATCATCGCCATCGACATCCTGCTCGGCGGCGACAACGCCATCGTGATTGCCCTGGCCTGCCGGCGCCTGCCGGAAGCGCAGCGCAAGCAGGGCATCTTCTGGGGCGTGGTCGGGGCCATTGGCCTGCGCGTGATCCTGATCTTCTTCGCCCTGCAGCTGCTGGCCATTCCCTTCCTGAAGATCGTCGGCGGCCTGCTGCTGTTGTGGATCGGCATCAAGCTGCTGCAGCCGGAGGAGGAGGTCCACGACAGCATCGAGGGCAGCACGCACCTGCTCGGGGCGATCCGCACCATCATCATCGCCGACGCCGTGATGAGCCTGGATAACGTCATCGCCGTGGCCGCTGCCGCCAAGGGCGATCTCGGCCTGGTGATCTTCGGCATCCTGGTCAGCATCCCGATCGTGGTCTGGGGCAGCAAGTTCGTGCTGAAACTGATGGACCGCCTGCCGGTCGTGATCACCTTCGGCGGGGCGCTGCTCGGCTGGATCGCCGGCGACATGCTGCTCGGCGACGCGGTGGTAAGGCCCTATCTCGAAGGCCAGCCCGGCTGGCTGAAATACGCGGCCTCGACCGCCGGCGCCCTGCTGGTGATGGCGATCGGCACATGGCTGGCGAAGCGCGCGCCACGGCCCCAGCCGCCGGTCGAGGTGGTGGCGAGCGGAGCGCAAGGAGACAGGCAACATGAGTGACGGCAAGCGGCAGGACAGAGTGAAGGTGCTGGTGCCGGTGGACGGCTCGGCCAACTCGGATCGCGTCATCGACCAGATGCTGACTGAACTGGCGGGCGGCGCGGCGCTGGAACTGATTCTGCTCAACGTGCAGATCCCGGTCGACTCGGGTCACGCACGCATGTTCGTGTCCGCCGATGACGTCGAGGCCTACCACCGCGAGGAGGGATTGCAGGCCCTGAAATCGGCGCGGGATAAGCTCGATGCCGCCGGCGTGGCATACCACTGGCACGTGGCCGTGGGGCATATCGCCGACACCATCATCCGCTTCGCGAAGGAACAAGACGCCGGCCGCATCGTCATGGGCACGCACGGCCGCACTGCGCTGACCCATCTGCTGCTCGGCTCGGTCGCCAGCGACGTGTCGCGCAAGGCGGGGATGCCTGTCACGCTGATCAAGTAACTGCATGACCGCTGGCGACGGGCCGTCAGCGGTCGTGCGGGCCGCGCTGCGCCCCCTTCCGTTCCCGGCGTTCCGATTCCCGTTGACTGCTCGCCACACCGTCGTGGCGCATGCCACCGTTGCGCGTGGCATGTTCGCGTCCCCTGTCGATCCCCGCCTCGTGCCGGCGCGGGGGTGGGGCAGGCATCGCCCGCGCAGGGACAGGGCGGGTGTCAGCCTGCGGGTATTCCGCGGCATGCCGCTGCGCCTCGCTGCCGACCATGACGGCCTGCCGCGGCGGTGCCACCTTTACCGGCTCGTGGCGGGGGTGAGCGACTTGAGATCGTGGCGGTTCCGCCGCCCGAGGCGGAGCCGGTATGCTGCGGACGGCATGGGGGGCATGGCTTGCGTTGATGCCATGCACATGGCGCGGACTGCTGCGGTAGTGCGGACGATAGGTGTCGCGCGGCCCCAGCGGATGCCAGCGTGCCGCCGGCGCCATGCCGGCAGAGAACGAAGTTCGCCATCCCGGCTCCCCGAGCCAGGCCACCAGTGCCGGCGCATAGACGGGCCGCGCCAGGTAGGCGCCCGGCAGCCATGCCCAGCGTCCGCCGATGGCAGCCCAGCGGCCGTAATGGAAGGGCGCGAAGCCCCAGGGCGCCTGGTCGACCCATGTCCACCCCCAGGGGGGCACCCAGACCCAGCGGCCCATGCTGTAGGGCGCCCAGCCGGCAGGTACGTACTGCGGGAACCAGGCCGTGCCGTATTCTGCGGTCTCTTGCCAGGTGCCGTGCCGATCGAGTGCTTCCTGGCCGGTCATCTCGGGGGAGACATGCTGTCCTGGGGCCGGTCCCGGCTCTCGGGCGAGGCTCCACTGCCTGAAAGCGTCGCTGGCGGCCTGGCCGAAAAGGTGGCGACGGTCAGCCCCGCCGAGCAGCACAATGCGCTCGCCGGCCTGCAAGGTCAGGCCGACTGTCTCAATCAATGCCCGGCCCCGGTAGGCGGAAAATGCCGTCGTGCCGCCCGCCACGTCGGCTCGGTAGCTGCCGGGGGTCTCGAAGCGCAAGCTTCCCTCCGGCGTTTCCAGGGTTGTTTCGGCGGCATGCTCCGGGTTCCGCAGGACGATCACGATGCTGCCGCGGTGCAGGCGCAGCCGGATGCGGGCGTCGTCGAGGTCTGCAAACTCCAGCGCCGTGCCGCCGTCGATGTGAAGCGCCATGGACCCGATGCGCACTTCGCTGCGCCCCCCGGCTGAGGTTTCGATGAATGCGCCGGTGGTCAGCGGCCAGTTGAGGGCGTCTTCCCCGCTGGCGAGGCTGTCGCCGATGCGCAGCTGGGTGCCCGCGCTCGCCAGGCTGATGCGGCCGACCCTGCCAGGCGGCTCGGCTTCGGCGGCGGACTGGGTCGGCGCGGCGATTAGCGCGATGCTGAGGCTGAGGAGGCGCAGGAATCCGGACATGGGTGTTTCCATTCGATAAACAGGACAGTTGCCTTTCTGCCAAACGAGGGGCATGCCGGGGCGGATGACCCGGGAAACACTTTGTTGCAATAACGGCGCCGAAATGCCCGACGAACCCGGCGGGACAGTCCCGTTTTTTGCTGATAAAATAACGCGTTAAATGCAAATCGCCGTGTTTTTCTCAACTCTTTGATTTTGGAGTACTTAGATGGCTGTTGAACGCACCCTGTCGATCATCAAACCCGATGCCGTTGCCAAGAACGTGATCGGCAAGATTTATTCCCGCTTCGAAACCAACGGCCTGACGGTCGTGGCAGCCAAGATGAAGCACCTGTCGCGCCAGGAGGCCGAGGGCTTCTATGCCGTGCATCGCGAGCGCCCCTTCTTCAAGGACCTGGTCGAGTTCATGATTTCCGGCCCGGTGATGATCCAGGTGCTGCAGGGCGAAGGCGCAATTGCCAAGAACCGCGAACTGATGGGCGCCACCGACCCGAAGAAGGCCGCACAGGGAACCATCCGCGCGGATTTCGCCCAAAGCATCGACGCCAATGCCGTGCATGGCTCCGACGCGCCGGAAACGGCGGCCGTCGAGATCGCCTATTTCTTCCCGACGATGGAAGTCTATTCGCGCTAAATGAAGCAGAACCTCCTCGACTTCGATGCCGCCGGCCTGACGGCCTGGTTCGCCGCAATGGGCGAGAAGCCCTTTCGCGCGAAGCAGGTGCTGCGCTGGCTGCATCAGTTCGGCGAGGACGATTTCGAGCGCATGAGCGACGTCGCCAGGGCTCTGCGCGCGCGCCTCGCGGACCTGGCCGAGGTGCGCCTGCCGCAGGCGCTGCGCGACGCGACCGCCGCCGACGGCACGCGCAAGTGGCTGCTCGATGTCGGCAACGGCAATGCCGTCGAGTGCGTCTTCATCCCGGAGGAGAATCGCGGCACGCTGTGCATCTCCACCCAGGCCGGCTGCGCGCTCGACTGCGCCTTCTGCTCGACAGGCAGGCAGGGTTTCAACCGCAACCTGACGGCGGGCGAGATCATCGGCCAGCTGTGGTGGGCCAAGAAGGCGCTCGGCGATTTCCGCGCCCCCGGCGGCGCTGCGGATCGCCGTCCTGCGGAGACTGACTTTTGTCCCGAGCGCGTCATCAGCAACGTCGTGCTGATGGGCATGGGCGAGCCGCTGGTCAATTTCGAAAATGTCGTCACCGCCCTGAACCTGATGCTCGACGACAATGCCTATGGGCTGTCGCGTCGTCGCGTGACGGTGTCGACCTCCGGCATCGTGCCCGCCATGGACCGGTTGCGCGAGGAATGCCCGGTGGCGCTGGCGGTATCGCTGCATGCGCCGGATGACGCGCTGCGCGACAGGCTGGTGCCGATCAACCGCAAGTATCCCCTGGCGGAACTGATGGCGGCCTGCCGGCGCTATCTCGAAAAATCGCCGCGGGATTTCATCACCTTCGAATACGTCATGCTCGACGGCGTAAACGATTCAGAAGAGCATGCCCGCGAGCTGATCCGGCTCGTGCGCGATGTGCCGTGCAAGTTCAACCTGATTCCCTTCAATCCCTTCCCGGCCTCCGGGTTCAAGCGTTCACCCGCCCAGCGGGTGCGCCGCTTCGTCGACATCCTGATGCAGGCTCACATCGTCACGACGACGCGCAAGACCCGGGGGGAAGATATCGACGCCGCCTGCGGCCAGCTGGCCGGACAGGTGCGCGATCGCTCGCGGCGCGGGGAGAAGCGCACCATCACCATCGCGGAGGCAGCATCGTGAGACGAGCCATACTGATTTTTTCCGCTGTATTCATCGCCGGCTGTGCCGCTACCGGCACCACCCCGACTTCCTCCTCGTCAGCCATCCCTGTCTCCGAGCAGATGCCGGCCGGAGTCGCGGAGAAGAGTGCCAAGACGCACACCGAGCTGGGGGCGCTTTATCTGGAGGCGGGAAATTTCGCGGTTGCCCTGGAAGAGTCGCGCTACGCTGCCGCCACCGATCCCAACTATGCCCCGGCCTACAACCTGATGGGCCTTGTGCATCTGATGCTGAATGAAACATCCCAGGCCAAAGGCGCCTTCGAGCGCGCAATCCAGCTCGCCCCCAGTGATCCGCAGATTGCGAACGACTACGGCTGGTTCCTCTGCGTGAGCGGCCGGGAGCAGGAGGCATTCAAGTACTTCGAGACGGCAAGCCGCAACCCTCTCTACAGGACGCCGACGCGCCCCTATACGAACGCCGGGTTGTGCTACCTGCGAATCAAGGATGACAAGTCCGCGGAGATGAATTTTCAGCGCGCGGTTCTGCTCGACGGCTCGAATGCCCAGGCGACCTATCATCTGGCCAGCCTGTCCTACAAGCGGGGGGATTATTTCAACGCCAAGAAGTTGCTCGGTGAATTGCACAAGCTGATCGAACCCAACGCCGAATCGCTGTGGCTGGGTGTGCGAATTGAACGCAAGATCGGGGACCGGCAGGCCGAGGCGGGCTATTCCTCCCAGCTGCGGCGCAAATTCGCGGGCACGCCCGAGCACCAGGCCCTTATGCAGGGAAAATTTGAGTGAACGAGGAACAGGCTCCGATGACCGAGGCGCAGGCGCTGCCGGGGCCTGGCGCCATGCTGCGCATGGCGCGGGAGGCGCGGGGCACGTCCATCGCGGAAGTGGCGGCCGCCCTGAAGATGAGTCCGCGCCAGATCGAGGCGATTGAGGGGGAGGATTTTTCGCGCCTGTCCGGCGCGACGTTCATCCGGGGGTTTATCCGGAATTACGCCAGGCATCTGAAGATCGATGCGGGGCCGTTGCTGGCTGCGCTCGCGGAACAGACCGTTTTGCCGCAGGCCGAGTTGAATGCGCCGCTCGATGCCGGCGTGAGGATGCCCACTCCTGGCGGGCGGCAGGGCAAGGGCCTGGTTGGCGCCACCTTTCTGGCGCTGGCCGTGCTTGGCTTTGCGCTCGCGCTGTATTTCGATGCAATCGATCTTGGGGCCCTCCTGGACCGCAAGGACAGTCCGGCCGCTTCCGGGCAAGGAGGGGTGCCCCAGATCGTGCAACCCCTGCCCCAACCCGTTGCCGCCGCACGGCCGTCCGCGCCCGCCGCCGGCACTGCCGGGGCCAAACCTGCCGATTCGTCCGATCAGGCGACACCGAAACCCGGCATGCATCAGCTGATATTCAGCTTCGACGGCAGCTCCTGGGTGGAAGTGAAGGACGCCGCGGGACGCACCCTGTTTTCGCAAATGAATGCGAAGGGCACGACACAAGTGATCGAGGGGCATCCCCCATTCCAGCTGGTGGTTGGCAATGCTTCCAACGTGCGGCTGCAATACGACGAACAGGCGGTAGACCTCAGGCCGCACACGCGCGTCGAAGTGGCGCGACTCACTCTCGAATAAACCGGATGGACATGGCCGTGGAATCGACTGACGGGCCGCTTGCCCGCCGCGCGACACGCATCGTCAGGGTGGGCGAAGTAGCCATCGGCGGTGCGCATCCCGTCGTCGTCCAATCGATGACCAATACCGATACGGCCGACGAAGTGGCCACCGCCATCCAGGTGGCGCAGCTCGTGCGTGCCGGCTCGGAAATCGTACGCATCACCGTGGATACCCAGGAGGCGGCCCGCGCCGTGCCGCGCATTCGCGAGCGCCTGCTGGCCATGGGCATCGAAGTGCCATTGGTCGGCGATTTCCATTTCAACGGACACAAGCTGCTTGGCGGGAACCCGGCCTGCGCCGAGGCGCTCGACAAGCTGCGCATCAATCCCGGCAATGTCGGCCGCGGCGCCAAGCGCGACGACCAGTTCGCGCAGATCATCGAGCTTGCCTGCAGATACGAGAAGCCGGTGCGCATCGGCGTCAACTGGGGCAGTCTGGATCAGGCGTTGCTGGCGCGCATCATGGACGAAAACGCGCGGCGGTCGCAGCCGAAGGGGGCGGCGCAGATCATGCGCGAGGCGATGGTCGCCTCGGCACTCGAGAGCGCGGCCAAGGCGGAGACGCTCGGCCTGCCCGGCGATGCCATCGTGCTCTCCTGCAAGGTGAGCGGGGTGCAGGATCTGATCGCCATCTATCGTGACCTGGCAGTGCGCTGCGACTACCCGCTGCACCTCGGGCTGACCGAGGCCGGCATGGGATCGAAGGGCATTGTCGCCTCGACGGCCGCCCTGTCCGTCCTGCTGCAGGAGGGCATTGGCGACACGATCCGGGTATCGCTGACGCCGGAACCGAACGGCGACCGTACGCAGGAAGTGGTGGTGGCGCAGGAGATCCTGCAGACCCTCGGCCTGCGTGCCTTCACGCCGCTGGTGGCGGCCTGCCCCGGCTGCGGCCGCACCACCAGCACGGTATTCCAGGAACTGGCGCAGGAAATCCAGTCCCACCTGCGCGCGCGCATGCCGGAATGGCGACTGCAGCACGAAGGGGTCGAGAACATGACGCTGGCCGTGATGGGCTGCGTGGTGAATGGCCCCGGCGAGAGCAGGCATGCCAACATCGGCATCAGCCTGCCGGGTACCGGCGAGACGCCAGTGGCGCCGGTGTATGTCGACGGCGAGAAGACCGTCACGCTGAAAGGGGGCGATATCGCCCGGGAGTTCAAGGCGATTATCGACGATTATGTGGCGCGGAAATATCCGCGCCGGGCAACAAGCTGATGCTGCAATGAACCAGACGATTCAAGCGATCCGCGGGATGAACGACATCCTGCCCGACGAAGCCGAGCTCTGGGAGCGTTTCGACGAGGCCGTGCGCGGCTGGCTGCGCGCCTACGGCTACCGGCCGATGCGCATGCCGGTGGTCGAGCCGACGCCGCTGTTTTCACGCGCCATCGGCGAGGTGACCGACATTGTCGAGAAGGAGATGTATTCCTTTGTCGACGCGCTCAACGGCGAAGCGCTGACGCTGCGACCGGAAGGCACCGCCTCCTGCGTGCGTGCCGTGCTGCAGCACAGCCTGCTCCACGCCGGCCCGCAGCGCCTCTGGTACGCCGGCCCGATGTTCCGCCACGAACGGCCGCAGAAGGGCCGCTATCGCCAGTTCCACCAGTTCGGCATCGAGGCCTTCGGTTATGCCGGACCGGATATCGACGCCGAGCAGATCGTCATGTGCGCGCGGTTGTGGGACGAACTGGCGCTCACCGGCATCCGGCTGGAGATCAACTCGCTCGGCAGCATGGAGGAGCGGCTGCGCCACCGCGCCGAGCTGATCGCTTATTTCGAGCTGCATCGCGAGGCGCTGGATGCCGATGCCCAGCGCCGGCTGCATTCCAACCCGCTGCGCATCCTCGACAGCAAGAATCCGCACATGCAGGAACTCATCGAGGGCGCGCCGAAGCTGATGGACTTCCTTGGAGAGAGTTCGCTCGAGCATTTCGGCGGCGTGCAGGCGCTGCTCAAGGAAGCCGGTATACCCTATCGCATCAACCCGCGACTGGTGCGCGGCCTGGACTACTACAACCTGACCGTCTTCGAGTGGGTCACCGACAGGCTCGGCGCCCAGGGCACCGTCTGCGCCGGCGGCCGCTATGACGGGCTGATCGAACAGCTCGGCGGCAAGCCGGCGCCGGCCTGCGGCTTCGCGATGGGCGTAGAGCGCCTCATCGCCTTGCTGAAAGAGGAGCATGGCCCGGAAGCCGAACAGGCGGCGCGGTCAGCCCCCGACGTTTACGTCGTGCATCAGGGCGAAATCGCCCAGCGTCCGGCGTTCAATGCGGCCGAGGCTTTGCGCGGCGCCGGGTTCGATGTGCTGTTTCACTGCGGCGGCGGGAGCTTCAAATCGCAGATGAAGCGGGCCGATGCTTCCGGCGCGCAGGTCGCCGTGATCTTCGGCGACGACGAGGCGCGCGAAGGCAGCGCCAGCCTGAAACCCTTGCGCGAGGATGTGCCGCAAAGGCGCGTCCCGCTGGACCAACTCGCCGACGAGATCGGCAACTTTCTTTTTGGGGATGACAAAAATGGCGACTTATGACCTGGAAGAGCAGGAGCAGATATCTGAGCTGAAAACCTGGTGGAAGATGTACGGCAACCTGGTGACAGCGGTGCTGCTGGCTGTTTCCGCGGGTGCCGTCGGCTGGCAGGCGTGGAACTGGTACCAGCGCACTCAGGCTGCCGAGGCTTCGGTGATCTATGCCGCCGTGCAGAAAGGTGCCATGGAGCGTGATCCCAAGCGGGTACGGGAGGCAGCCGGAGAACTGACCGAGAAGTACCCCGGCACGGCCTACGCCGCCATGGCCGCACTGACTTCTGCGCGCATGCAGTTCGATGCCGGCGACCTGAAGACTGCCCGGGCGCAACTGCAGTGGGTGGCCGAAAAGGCGCGCGACAGGGATTTGCGCGACCTCGGCCGCCTGCGCCTGGCGCATGTCCTGTTCGACGACAAGGCGCTGGACGAAGCGCTGCAGCTGCTGGGCGATGAGCCTGTGCCGGCCTTTGCCGCGCGCTTCGGCGAGCTGAAGGGCGACATCCTGGTGGTGCAAGGCAAGCATGCGGAAGCGAAAGCCGCCTATCAGGCCGCCCTGGCGAAGCAGGATGCCGCCGAGAAGGACGCAGGCAGCCAAGGCGGGCGGGAGACCCAGTACCGCGACCTGCTGCAGCTCAAGCTCGATTCGCTCGGAGACAAATGATGCGTGCCGTGTTCGCCCTGTCGCTGGTCGCTGCATTGGCAGGTTGCTCCACCATGGAAAAAATGAATCCGGTGAACTGGTTTTCCAGCGCGCCGAAGGTCAAGCCGGCCGAGCTGGAAGCGATCAGTTCGAGCGCGACGCTGGCTACGCTGTGGCAGGCAAGCGTGGGCAGTGCGGGGGGGTATGTGCTGACGCCGGCAGTCGTCGGCTCAAGCGTGTATGCCGCCGCCCAGGACGGCACCCTGGCACGCTTCGACAATGGGGGGCAGGCCTGGCGCATCAACGCCGGACAGCCAATCTCCGGCGGCGTTGGCGCCGACGGCCGCCTGGTGGTGGTGGCCACCGCAAAAGGGGAAGTGCTGGCATTCGACAGCACCGGCAAGGCCCTTTGGAAAGGACGCGTGACTTCCGAAGTGCTGGCCGCGCCGCAAATCGCGGGGGATCTGGTGCTGGTCCGAAGCGGCGACAACCGCATTTTCGGTCTTGATGCGGCGGACGGCAAACGCAAGTGGGTGTATCAGCGCAGCACGCCGGCGCTTTCCCTGCGCAGCAACGTCAGTGTGACGGTGGCCGGCAAGGCGGCGCTGGCCGGCTTCCCCGGCGGCAAGCTGGTGGCCATCGCGCTCAACAATGGCGCCGCCATCTGGGAAGCCACGGTCGCCATGCCCAAGGGCGCCACGGAACTCGAGCGTGTTTCCGACGTCACCAGCGCTCCTGTCGTCGCGGGGCGAGAAGTCTGCGCCGCCGCCTACCAGGGGCGGATTGCCTGCTTCGACCTTGCGACTGGCAACCATCTTTGGTCCCGTGACATGTCGTCTGCCGCTGGCGTTGACGTGGATGCCCGCAATATCTATGTCACGGACGAGAAAGGCGCGGTGCATGCGCTGGATCGCGCCAATGGCGCGACTGTGTGGAAACAGGACAAACTGTTCATGCGCCAGGTAAGCCGTCCAGTCGCGCTGGCCAACCACGTTGCCGTGGGCGACTATCAGGGCGTCGTGCATCTGCTGCGCCGCGATAACGGGTCCTTTGCCGCCCGCTACAACACGGACAGCAGCGGCATCGCCGCCGAGCCGCAGCGGCTGGAACGCGGCTTCCTCATGCAGACGCGGAATGGCGGTCTCTACGCCTTGTCGCCGAACTGATTCCCAGAAAATCGGCCAATGAAGCCCACCCTGGTCATCGTCGGACGGCCCAACGTCGGGAAATCCACGTTGTTCAACCGCTTGACCAAGTCGCGCGACGCCCTTGTGGCCGACATGCCCGGCCTGACGCGGGACCGCCATTATGGTCATGGCCGTCTCGGCTCACGCCCCTATCTGGTGGTCGATACCGGCGGTTTCGAGCCGAATGCCAAGGAGGGCATCCTTGCCGAGATGGCGCAGCAGGCCGAGGCGGCGATTGCCGAAGCCGACATGCTGCTGTTCATTGTTGACGGGCGCGCCGGCCTGACACCCCAGGACAAGGGCATCGCCGAGAGACTGCGCCGTACCGGGCGTCCGCTGCTGCTGGTGGTGAACAAGGCGGAGGGGATGGATCGCGCCATGATCGGCGCCGAGTTCCACGAACTGGCCAGCGGCGAGCCGCTGGTCATCTCAGCCGCCCATGGCGATGGCGTGAGGGAACTGGTCGAGGAAGCGCTGGCGCCGTTTCCCGAGGCCGAGGAGCCGGCGGAAGAGGGTGCGGGGCCGCGCATCGCCGTGGTGGGCCGCCCGAATGTCGGCAAATCCACGCTCATCAACGCGCTGATCGGAGAGGAGCGCGTCATCGCCTTCGATCAGCCCGGCACCACCCGCGATGCCATCGCCGTGCCGTTCCATCGCAAGGGCAAGGACTATACGCTGATCGATACTGCCGGCCTGCGCCGCAAGGGCAAGGTCTTCGAAGCCATCGAGAAATTCTCCGTCATCAAGACGCTGCAATCGATCGAGGAGGCCAATGTCGTGGTGCTGGTGCTGGATGCCAGCCAGGACATTTCCGATCAGGACGCACATATCGCCGGTTTTTGCGTGGAAGCCGGCCGAGCCATGGTAATTGCGGTAAACAAGTGGGACTGCGCCGACGAATATCGGCGAGATCGCATCAAGTTGGACATGGCGCGGAAGCTCACCTTCCTTGGATTTGCCCAGGCACATTTCATCTGCGCCCTGAAGGGCGAGGGAATCAATCCCCTGATGGCCTCGGTGGATGCGGCCTACGCAGCCTCGATGGTGAAGATGCCCACCCCGAAGCTGACGCGGCTGCTGCAGTCTGCCATCGAGAAGCAGGCGACCCCGCGGCACGGCATATTCCGGCCCAAGCTGCGTTACGCCCACCAGGGCGGCAACAATCCTCCGGTCATTGTCATTCACGGCAATGCGCTCGATCATGTTCCGGATTCCTACCGGCGTTATCTCGAGCGGACCTTCATGGAGGCCTTCAAGCTGAAAGGCACGCCGCTCCGGGTCGAGTTCCGTACGGCCCGGAACCCTTACGCAAATAAAGAACGCTGATGCGCATCCGTTCATCGCCCTGTGGCGGTTGCTGAGGAAATCCGGTAAAGTACCGTTTCAAAAAACAATTTATACGTGGGGCCACACCATGAGCAATAAAGGGCAACTTTTACAAGACCCGTTCCTCAACACGCTGCGCCGGGAGCACATTCCCGTGTCCATCTACCTGGTGAACGGCATCAAGCTGCAGGGTCAGGTCGAATCCTTTGACCAGTATGTCGTCCTGCTGAAGAACACCGTGACGCAGATGGTCTACAAGCACGCCATTTCGACCGTCGTTCCCGCGCGTCCGGTCAATATCCCGCACGAGCACAGCGAGGGTTGATGGCCGTATTCTCCGGCTGGCGGTCTGCCAGCCGTTCCTGATGTTCGAACGGCCTGGCGGCGGCGAGAAGGCCGTGCTCGTCCAACTGGATTTCGGCCAGGGGGATGTCGCCGAACGCTTGGAAGAGTTGAAACTGCTGGCGGCTTCGGCCGGCGCCACCACCGTCGCCGTTGTGCAGGGGCGCCGCGAACGACCTGACGCTGCGCTGTATGCAGGGAAGGGCAAGGTTGCCGAGGTCGCCGAGGCCATTCGCGATGCGCAAGCCGATATCGCCATTTTCAACCACGAGCTGTCTGCTGCCCAGCAGCGCAATCTGGAAAAGGAACTCGGCTGCCGCGTCGTCGACCGCGCCAGCCTGATCCTTGACATCTTTGCACAACGGGCCAAGAGTCACGAAGGCAAGCTGCAGGTGGAACTCGCACAGCTGCAACACTTGGCCACCCGCCTGGTGCGCGGCTGGACCCACCTGGAGCGGCAGAAGGGGGGTATCGGCCTGCGCGGGCCGGGCGAGACCCAGTTGGAAACCGACCGGCGCCTGCTCGGCAAGCGCGTCAAGGTGCTGAAGGAGCGCCTCAAGCAGTTGGAGCGCCAGCGCGCAGTCCGGCGTCGTGCGCGGATGCGGCGGGAGATGCTGGCGGTTTCGCTGGTTGGTTATACCAATGCCGGCAAGTCGACGCTGTTCAATGCCCTTACCAAGGCCGGGGCTTATGCCGCCGACCAGTTGTTCGCCACACTGGATACCACCTCGCGGCGGCTTTATTTGGGGGAGTCGGGGCAGATTGTCCTTTCCGACACGGTGGGATTCATTCGTGACCTGCCGCATTCTCTCGTTGCGGCCTTTCACGCCACCCTGGAGGAAACGGCGTCAGCCGATCTTCTTCTGCACGTGGTCGATTCGGCCAGCGGCGACCGTGATGCGCAGATTGAGGCGGTGAATGGCGTGCTGGAGGAAATCGGGGCCGCTCAGGTGCCGCAAATCCTGGTATGGAACAAGATCGACGCCACCGGTGTCGAACCGGCGGTCGAGCGCGATGCCTATGGTAAAATCAGCCGTGTCCGGGTTAGCGCCAAGTCCGGCGCTGGCCTGGGGCTGTTGCGTCAGGCACTCGCCGAAATGGCCCAGATGCATGCCTTACCTTCTTCACCTGTCGTCAATGCCGCCTAACCGATGATGTTCATCACCACGATCCGATGATTACTGGCATTCTGATGTCCTTAAACGATCCCCAGTGGGGCAACCGCCCGAACCAGGGCCCGCCCGACCTTGAGGAACTCTGGCGCGACTTCAACCGTCGCTTGGCCGGCCTGTTCGGCAAGAAGAGCGGGGGAGGCAATGGCGGGGATGGCAATCCGCGCCCGCCTATGAACCTCAAGGTCTTCGGCGGCGGAATCGGTGCCCTGATTGTGCTGGTGCTGGTGGTCTGGCTTGCGAGCGGTTTCTACATCGTCGACGCATCCCAGCGCGGCGTGGTGCTGACTTTCGGCAAGTATTCACAGACTACCGAGCCGGGCCTGCGCTGGCGCCTGCCCTACCCGATCCAGGCTCACGAAATCGTCCGCCTGTCCGATGTGCGCGTGGTCGAGGTGGGTTATCGCGGTTCCGACAAGAACCGGGTGCTCAAGGAAGCGCTGATGCTGACGGACGACGAAAACATCATCAACATCCAGTTTGCCGTTCAGTGGTTCCTGAAGGATCCGCAGGAGTACCTGTTCAACAATCGCAATCCGGACGACAGCGTGTTGCAGGCTGCCGAGACGGCCATGCGCGAGGTGGTGGGCAAAAGCAAGATGGACTTCGCGCTGTATGAGGGTCGGGAGCAGGTCGCTGCACAGGCTGCGAAGATCATGCAGGAAATCCTCGACCGCTACGGCACGGGCATTATTGTCTCCAAGCTGACGCTGCAGAACGTCCAGCCGCCCGAGCAGGTGCAGGCGGCTTTCGATGACGCGGTGAAAGCCGGCCAGGATCGCGACCGGCAGGTCAATGAGGGTCAGGCCTATGCCAATGATGTCATCCCGCGGGCGCGCGGCACTGCTTCGCGATTGATCGAGGAGGCCAATGGCTACAAGGGGCGCGTGATCGCCAACGCCGAGGGCGAGGCGAGCCGCTTCAGGCAGATTCTTGCCGAATACAGCAAGGCGCCGGAAGTGACTCGGCAGCGGATGTACATCGAAACCGTGCAGCAGATGCTCGCGAATTCCAGCAAGATCATGCTCGACGCCAAGGGCTCCGGCAATCTGCTCTATCTGCCGCTCGACAAGCTGATGCAGGCCGCGGCCACGGCTCCAGCCGCTGCGGCCACCAGCGATTCTGCAGGAGTGCCTCAGCGGGCAGCGCCGAACCTTTCTGCCGAGGTGCCGCCGCAGCTCGATGCGGCGACGCGGTCCCGCGAGGCGCTGCGTTCGCGCGAAAGGGGAGAAAGATAATGCGCCACAGCCTGACTTTCGTTGCTGCCGCCATTTTCGGCCTCCTGGTGGTCGTGGCCATGTCCATTTTCACGGTCGACCAGCGCAAGTTCGCAATCGTCCTGCAACTGGGCGAAATCAAGGAAGTGATTGCCGAGCCGGGGCTGAATTTCAAGTGGCCGCTGATCCAGAATGTGCGTTACTTCGAAAAACGCATTCTCACCTATGACGCACCGGAACCGGAACGCTTCATTACCTCGGAAAAGAAGCCCGTGCTGGTCGACGCCTTCGTCAAATGGCGCATCATCGATGCCAAGCAGTATTACATTTCGGTGCAGGGGGACGAGACCCGCGCGCATATCCGCCTGTCGCAGACCGTGAATGCCGGGTTGCGCGAGGAATTCGGAAGGCGCACGGTGCACGAAGTCGTCTCCGGAGAGCGCGAGAAGATAATGGATGAGGTGCGCGTCAAGGCGGATGCCGATGCGCGTGCCATCGGCGTTCAGATCGTCGATGTGCGGCTGAAGCGCGTCGACCTGGTGCAGGAGGTGTCGGAATCGGTCTATCGGCGCATGGAAACGGAGCGAAAGCGCGTCGCCAACGAATTGCGCTCGAAGGGGGCCGCCGACGCCGAGAAGATCCGCGCCGATGCGGATCGCCAGAGGGAAATCATCATTGCCGAGGCCTATCGCGACGCCCAGCGCATCAAGGGTGACGGCGATGCCCGGGCGACGGCGCTGTATGCGCAGGCATTCGGCCAGAACCCCGAGTTCTATGCCTTCTACCGCAGCCTTGAAGCCTATCGCGCCAGCTTCCGGAACAAGGGGGATGTGCTGGTGATCGAACCGAACTCCGAGTTTTTCAAGTACCTGAAGAGCTCCGGCAAAGGGAAGTGATGTGGCCCACCCTGCTGACGGCATTTGCGCTCATGCTGTTGATCGAGGGTTTGCTGCCCTTCATCGCGCCCAAGGTCTGGCGAGAAACCTTCCGGCGCATCATTGATCTGGGCGACGGGCAGATCCGTTTCATCGGCCTCTCGTCGATCGTCGTCGGCATGATTCTCCTGTTCTTCCTGAGGTAATCATGCGCCGCTGGCTGCTGCCCGAATCCATCGAGGACATTCTTCCGCTCGAAGCGCGCCGAATCGAGCGGCTGCGTCGTGCGCTTCTGGATGAATTCGTGCTGCACGGCTATGAACAGGTGATGCCGCCGCTGCTCGAGTATGTCGAGTCGCTGCTCACCGGCAGCGGGCACGACATGGATTTGCGAACCTTCAAGCTGGTCGACCAGCTGTCCGGTCGCACCATGGGCATCCGCGCCGACATCACCCCACAAGTCGCCCGCATCGACGCCCACCTGCTCAACAGGAAGGGCGTGGCACGCCTGTGCTACTGCGGCAGCGTGCTGCACACCCTGCCGTCCGGGTTGACGGCAACGCGAGAGCCGCTGCAAGTCGGCGCAGAAATCTATGGTCACGTCGGCATCGAAGCCGACGTCGAAGTGATCCGACTGCTGGCGCAGGCGCTGGAGATTGCTGGCGTGAAAACCTCGCGCATCGACCTCGGCCATGTCGGCGTGTTCCGTGCCTTGTCGGCACGGGGCGGCCTGGAAGCTGAACTCGAGCAGGAATTGTTTACCGTCCTGCAGGCCAAGGACATGCCCGACCTGAGGGAACTCGTGATGAATGTCGCAGAGCCGGTTCGTTCGGCCCTGCTGGCCCTGCCGGAATGCTATGGCGGCATGGAGACACTGCAGCGGGCACTCAAGCTGCTGCCGGGAGATGTCGAGATTGTCCAGGCGGTGCAGGATCTTGAGAAGCTCGCGGCCGAATTGGTCGATTTGCCCGTGAGCTTCGATCTGGCCGACCTGCGCGGCTATCACTACCACAGCGGCGTGGCGTTTGCCGCCTATTGCACCGGCCACCCCGGCGCCATCGTCCTGGGCGGACGCTACGACAAGGTCGGAAAGGCATTTGGCCGCGGACGCCCGGCTACGGGCTTCAGCATGGATCTGCGCGAACTGTCACAACTCGCCGAGGAGCCGGCCCTGCCGCGTGCGATTTTGGCGCCAGCAGGAGGGGACAGCGGCCTGCGCAAAGCCGTTGCTGAACTGCGCGCCGGGGGTAATGTTGTCATCGAGGCGTTGCCCGGCCATGAGGGCACCTGGGGCGAGGTCGGTTGCGACCGGCGATTGGTATTGCGCTCAGGCAAATGGATTGCAGAGAAAATTCAGGGGGAAGTTTAGAAGATGGCAAAGAACGTCGTCGTCATCGGCACCCAGTGGGGTGACGAGGGCAAGGGAAAAATCGTCGATTGGCTGACTGATCACGCCCAGGGTGTGGTGCGCTTCCAGGGCGGCCACAATGCCGGCCACACGCTGGTCATCGGCGGCAAGAAAACCGTGCTGCACCTGGTGCCGTCGGGCATCCTGCGCGAGGGAGTAACCTGCTACATCGGCAACGGCGTGGTGCTTTCTCCCGATGCATTGATGCATGAACTGGATGAACTCCAGGCTGCGGGTGTCGATGCCGAGTCCCGGCTGAAAATCTCCGAGGCCTGCCCGCTGATCCTGCCCTACCACCAGGCGCTCGACGTGGCGCGAGAAGCAGCCAAGGGCGCCAACAAGATCGGCACCACCGGGCGCGGTATCGGCCCGGCCTACGAGGACAAGGTGGCGCGGCGCGGGCTGCGCCTGCAGGACCTGCTGCGACCGAAGCGCTTCGCCGAGAAGCTGGCGGAGATTCTCGACTACCATAATTTCGTCCTGAAGAATTATCTGGGGGCAGATAGCGTCGATTTCCAGCGCGTGCTGGAAGGCGCCATGGCCATAGCACCGCGCCTGACGCGAATGATCGCCGATGTTCCCCGGGCGCTCTACGATGCGCACAAGGAGGGCGCCAACCTGCTTTTCGAGGGCGCGCAGGGCACCCTGCTCGACATCGATCACGGTACTTTCCCCTACGTCACTTCGTCGAATTGCGTCGCCGGTGCGGCGGCGGCCGGGGCCGGCGTCGGGCCGGGCATGCTGCATTACGTGCTGGGCATCACCAAGGCGTACACGACCCGCGTCGGCGGCGGGCCTTTCCCGACCGAACTCTACGATGCGGTTGGCAAGCTCGATCCGGTCGGCAAGCACATGGCGACGCGCGGACACGAATTCGGCGCCACCACCGGGCGGGCGCGCCGCTGCGGCTGGTTCGACGCGGCGGCGCTGAAGCGCTCGATCCAGATCAACGGCGTTTCCGGCCTGTGCGTGACCAAGCTCGACGTGCTCGACGGCATCGAGGAAATGAAGATCTGCACCGGCTACCGCATCGACGGCCGCCTCAGCGACATCCTGCCGGTGGGGGCGGACGACCTGGAGCGTTGCGAACCGGTGTACGAGTCCCTGCCTGGCTGGAAGGAAAGCACCGTCGGCGTGAAGCGGTTCGAGGCGCTGCCGAAGGAAGCCCAGGCGTATTTGAAGCGAATGGAATCCCTCTGCGACGTCCCGGTAGACATGATCTCGACCGGCCCGGATCGCGAGGAAACCATTGTATTGAGGCACCCGTTCAAGTGACGGGCGTAAAAAAAGCCGGTCAGCGACCGGCTTTTTCCTTTGCATCTGGTGCCCAGAAGAGGACTCGAACCTCCACAGTGTTGCCACCGCTAGGACCTGAACCTAGTGCGTCTACCAATTCCGCCATCTGGGCAAAGAGGGCGCAATTTTAAAGGAAACATCGATTTTGTCAAACAAGCCAAGCAAGACGCGCAAGCACGATCCGCACTATGAGCGCGAGGCCGGGAAATACGAAAACCCCCTGCCAAGCCGCGAGTACGTGCTTGCCAAGATGGCCGAGCGCGGCGTGCCGCTGTCTTTCGACGAGATGGCCGGGGTGCTCGACGTGCGCCCGGACGAATACGATGCCTTCTCGCGGCGCCTCGGCGCTATGGGGCGTGACGGCCAGATCATGCAGAACCGCCGCGGCGACTATCTGATCCCGGACAAGGCCGATCTCGTCCGCGGTCGCGTCGAGGGGCATCCCGATGGCTACGGCTTCCTGGTGCGCGACGAGGAAGGCCCCGACCTGTTTCTCGGCCCGAAGGAAATGGACAAGGCCCTGCACGGCGACCGCGTCATGGCGCGCGTCGTTGGCATGGATCGCCGCGGCCGGCCCGAAGGCAAGATCGTCGAGGTGCTGGAACGCGCCAACCACCGCCTCGTTGGCCGCGTGCACAACGAACATGGCGTGCTGTTCGTGGTCGCCGAGAACCGCCGCATCAGCCAGGACATCCTGCTCGTCCCCGGCGCCAGGCCCAAGGCCGTGGCGGGACAGGTGGTGGTGGTCGAGATCATCGAACAGCCATCGAAGCACGCCCAGCCGATCGGCAAGGTAGTCGAGGTGCTCGGCAACTATGCCGATCCCGGCATGGAAATCGAGATCGCGCTGAGGAAGCACGAGCTGCCTTTCGAGTTTTCCCGGGAGGGGCTGGCCGAGGCGAAAAAACTGCCGGATGCCGTGCGCAAGAGCGACTGGAAATGGGAAGGCGGCGTTCGCGAGGACATCCGCAGCCTGCCGCTGGTGACCATCGATGGCGAGACGGCGAAGGATTTCGACGACGCCGTGTATTGCGAGCGCCAGGGCAAGGACGGCAAGGGCGGCTTCCGGCTGGTGGTCGCCATCGCCGACGTCAGCCACTATGTCCAGGCGGAGCGTGAGCTCGACCGGGACGCCTACGAGCGCGGCAATTCGGTGTATTTCCCGCGCCGCGTCATCCCGATGCTGCCGGAGAAGATATCCAACGGCTTGTGTTCGCTCAACCCGCAGGTCGAGCGCCTGTGCATGGTGTGCGACATGGCCATCGCGGCCAACGGCGCCATCAAGCGCTATCGCTTCTACCCGGCGGTGATGTTTTCGCATGCGCGCCTTACCTACAACGAGGTAGCCGAGGCGCTGTATGAGGAAAAGTCAGCCGCCGCAGGACGGCTCGAGGCGCTGCTGCCGCATCTCAGGAACCTGGATGCGCTCTATCGCGTACTGGTGAAGGCGCGATGGGCGCGCGGCGCCATCGATTTCGAGACGCTCGAGACGCAGATGGTCTTCGACGAACAGGGCAAGATCGCGCGCATCGTCCCGGTGAGCCGCAACGACGCCCACCGCATCATCGAGGAGTGCATGCTGGCTGCCAACGTCTGTGCCTCGGATTTTCTGCACGAGAACGAGCACCCTGCGCTGTATCGCATCCACGAAGGTCCGACGCCGGAGAAGCTGGAAAAACTGCGCGAGTTCCTCAAGGAGTTCGGCCTGCAACTGACGGGCGGAGACGAGCCGCATGCCAAGGATTACGCCAAGCTGCTGGAGAAGGTGAAAGGCCGGCCCGACATGCAGTTGCTGCAGACCGTGATGCTGCGCTCGCTCAAGCAGGCGATGTACAGCCCGGACAACGTCGGCCACTTCGGCCTTGCCTACGAGTCGTACACCCATTTCACTTCGCCCATCCGGCGCTATCCCGACCTCGTCATCCATCGCGCCATCAAGGCAGTGCTGCAGGGCGGGAAATACCGGCCCGGCAACTGGGAGGAGATCGGCATCCACTGCTCGCAGACCGAGCGGCGCGCCGATGAGGCGACCCGCGATGTCGAGTCCTGGCTGAAGTGCTACTACATGCAGGACCGCATCGGCGAGGAATTCGACGGCAGCGTTTCGGCAGTGACGTCGTTCGGCATCTTCGTTGCGCTGGACGATGTGTTCGTCGAGGGGCTGGTGCACATCTCCGACCTGGGAAGCGACTATTTCCATTTCGATGCTGCCAAGCACCAACTGCTCGGCGAGCGTTCCGGCCAGCGTTTCCGCCTGGCCGATCGCGTGCGCGTGCAGCTCGTGCGCGTGGATATGGAAAGCAGCAAGATCGATTTCCGCCTGACCGGGGAAGTCGGCGGTCAGGGCCGGCGTCGTGTCTGATACCCGCTTCATCCACGGGTTCCACGCCATCAATGCGCGGCTGCGGCAGAGCGCCGGCAGCGTGCAGGAAATCTATCTTGCCGCCGGGCGGCAGGACGGCCGCACGCGCGATCTGATCAGGTTGGCCGAAGCCCAGGGCGTGCGCGTCATCGCCACCGATCCGGCGCGTCTCGACGGCATGGCCGGCAGCCACGGCAAGGCGGCCCGCCACCAGGGCGTGGTGGCACGCGTTGCCGCTGCGCAGCGGCACGTCACCCTGGACGATGTGCTCGATACCCTCGCCGAACCGGCCCTGCTGCTGGTTCTGGACGGCGTGCAGGACCCGCATAACCTCGGCGCCTGCCTGCGCGTCGCCGACGCGGCTGGAGCGCATGCCGTGGTTGCGCCCAAGGACAGGGCGGTCGGACTCAACGCGACCGCTGTCAAGGTGGCCTGTGGTGCCGCCGATACGGTGCCGTATGTCACGGTGACCAACCTTGCGCGCTCGTTGCGGGAAATGCAGGAGCGGGGCATCGCAACGATCGGTGCCGATGCCGGGGCCGGCGAGGACCTCTACGATGCGGACCTCAAAGGACCGCTGGCGCTGATACTGGGCGCCGAAGGCAGCGGCCTGCGCCGGCTGACGCGGGAGACCTGCGACGCCCTGGTGAAGATCCCCATGCTAGGCAGCGTGGAAAGCCTCAATGTCTCGGTCGCCAGCGGCATTTGCCTGTTTGAGGCGAGGCGCCAAAGAGGGGCGATTCAGACAAACACTTGATTTTTCAAGGGCGAAGCTATAAAATCTTGCCCTTTTCAAACCTTGCCCCACCGCAACGCATGGCGGGGGGTACAACCCAGAAGGAGACTGCATGCGACATTACGAAATCGTTTTCATCGTTCACCCTGACCAGAGCGAGCAGGTGCCCGCGATGATCGAGCGCTACAAGGGGCTCGTCACCGGCCGCGCCGGCCAGATCCACCGCCTCGAGGACTGGGGCCGCCGCCAGCTGGCGTATCCGATCCAGAAGGTGCACAAGGCGCACTACGTGCTCATGAACATCGAGTGCGATGGCGAAACCCTCGCCGAGCTCGAGCATGCCTTCAAGTTCAACGACGCCGTGCTGCGCCATCTGACTGTCAAGATGCGCCAGGCCGTGACGACGCCCTCGCCGATGATGAAGGAAGAAAAGGCCAAGTCGCTGACGCCGGCTGCCGAGGAGGCGAAGCAGGCCGAGCAACCCGCCCCGGCCGAGCAGCCCGCGGCCTGATGTGACGGCGCCGCAGAACCAGCTGACGATCACCGGGAACATCATCGAACTGGCGCAGTTGCGCCATACCCCGGCCGGCGTGCCGGTCCTGAGCTTCAGGACCGCCCACGAATCGGAACAAATCGAAGCCGGGCTGAAGCGCAGGGTCGAATGCGAATTGCAGGCCGTGGCGCTGGGACAGATGGCACTGCTGCTGAAGGAAGCCAGGCCGGGTGATGGCGTCAAGCTGACCGGATTCCTTGCGGCGAAAAGTGCCCAGTCGAAGCAGCCGGTGCTGCATGTTGAACAAATCGAATTTTTGGAAGGAACGAATCATGGCGTTTAAACCGAGAAATGCGAAGGACGCGAAGAAGCGCAAGGATGACAAGGGCTCGCGCGGCATGTTCAAGCGGCGCAAGTTCTGCCGCTTCACCGCCGAGAAGATTGCGGAGATCGACTACAAGGATGTCGAGATCCTGAAGGATTTCATCACCGAGAACGGCAAGATCATGCCGGCGCGAATCACCGGGACCAAGACCGGCTACCAGCGCCAGCTGTCCACTGCCATCAAGCGCGCGCGCTACCTGGCGCTGATGCCCTACACCGACCTGCACTGAGAGAGGAAACGACCATGCAAGTGATTCTGATGGAAAAGGTGGTCAACCTCGGCAACCTCGGCGATGTCGTCAAGGTGCGCGACGGCTATGCGCGCAACTTCCTCATCCCGCAGGGCAAGGCCAAGCGCGTTACGCCGGAGAACCTCGCCGAGTTCGAGACGCGCCGCGCCGAACTGGAGCGCCAGCAGGCCGAAAAGCTGTCTGCCGCGCAGGAAAAGGCTGTCAAGCTGGAAGGCCTGATGGTGCAGATCACCCGCAAGGCCGGCGTGGATGGCCGGCTGTTCGGCTCGGTCACCAATTTCGATGTTGCCGAGGCGCTGATGGCACAGGGCATCGAAGTGGAGAAGGCGGACATCCGCATGCCGCAGGGTCCGCTGAAGATGGTCGGCGACGCGCAGGTGCAGATAGCCCTGCACAGCGACGTCGTCGCGGCCATTACCGTTTCGGTGCTGGGCGAACACTGAGGCGACTGACCTCGATGGATTCGGGCCGGGAAATCGCGCGAGTGATTTCCCGCAGCCTTGCTGCCTTTCACGGAAGGGGAGATCATAAGAAGGCGATGATCGACTCCACACTTCTAGGAACATTCGCATGGATCACCCGCACCTGAAGTACCAGCGGCTCATCGACTTCTGCAAGGCCCTGCCGCCCACATCCGTTGCCGTGGCGCACCCTTGCGACGAAGCCTCGCTGACCGGCGCCATGGACGCCGCCAGGGCCGGCTTGATCGCGCCGCTGCTGGTTGGCCCGCGGGACAGGATCGAGGCCACCGCCAGGCGGTTCGGCATCGACATCAGCGGCGTACCGGTCATTGATGTGCCGCACAGCCATGCGGCAGCAGAGCGGGCGGTCGAACTGGTGCGCGAGGGCAGCGCGGAGGCCCTGATGAAGGGAAGCCTGCATACGGATGAACTGATGGGAGCAGTCGTCCGGCGCGAGAGCGGTTTGCGAACCTCCCGTCGCGTCAGCCATTGCTTCGTGATGGATGTCCCCAGCTACTCGGAAACCCTGATCATTACCGATGCGGCCGTGAATATCGCGCCCAGCCTGAAGGACAAGACGGACATCATCCAGAACGCGATCGACCTTGCGCATGCCTTGCAATTCGCCGAGGTGCGGGTGGCAATCCTGTCGGCGATGGAAACGGTCAACCCGGATGTGCCATCGACGATCGAGGCCGCCGCCCTTTGCAAGATGGCCGATCGCGGCCAGATCACGGGAGCGATCCTGGATGGCCCGCTAGCCCTTGACAATGCAATCAACCTGGAGTCGGTTGCGATCAAGAAGATCGACTCACCGGTGGCCGGCCGAGCCAACGTCCTTGTCGTGCCCGATCTGGAGTCCGGCAACATGCTGGCCAAGAGCCTGTCCTTCCTGGCCGGCGCCGATGCCGCAGGCATCGTGCTCGGCGCGAAAGTGCCCATCATCCTCACCAGCCGCGCCGATTCCGTGATGACCCGGATGGCCTCCTGCGCGGTGGCAGGATTGGTTGCCAAATACCGCCGCGAACAAATGGGTAAGGCAGTGTCCTGAGTTGTTGGCGGTCCGCGCCTTTCAGTTCCCTGCCTGGCCGGGTGCCTACCTTGATTCGTTGTCAGTGGCCTTCTTGACGATTTCCGTATACAGGGCGAACGCCTTGAGAACGAGCTCCTCGTATTCCGGGTGGCGATCGATCAGGGATTTGAGGTGTTGCGCATCTTCCAGCATCTCGGTCAGGTAGTTCACCTCGAAGGGCTCGAGTTTTCCGCCCTTGTCGACCCTTTCCTTCATCTGCAAGGCCCGCGGCAGGCGTTGCTTGGTGAAACGCTCCAGCAGCACCTGGATGACACCCTGGTCTTGGGAATCCTGCGACATCGATATCTCCTTGTTGAAATGAGGCTTGTCGGCAATCTCAGGCCATGATATTCACGCCGCCGTCGACATACAGGGTTTCACCGGTGAGGCGACGGGCATAGGGCGTGGCGAGAAAGGCGCAGGCAAAGCCGACATCCATGATGTCGACAAGCTCGCCGACCGGCGCGCGATCGACTGCCTGGTTGATCATCAGGTCGAAATTCTTCAGCCCCGACGCGGCACGGGTCTTGAGCGGACCCGGTGAAATCGCATGGACGCGGATCTTCCTCGGCCCGAGCTCGTAGGCGAGGTAGCGGCACGCCGATTCCAGTGCCGCCTTGACCGGGCCCATCACGTTGTAATTGGGGACCACCTTGCGCGCACCGTGATAGCTCATCGCGAACATCGTGCCGCCATCCTTCATGAGCGGCGCCGCAAGCCTGGCCATGCGGATAAAGGAATGGACCGAAATGTCCATGGCCACCGCGAAACCCTCTGCAGAGCATTCCAGCAGGCCGCCCTTGATGTCCTCCTTGTTGGCCGAAGCGATAGAATGCACCATGATGTCGATGTGCCCCCACTCCTTCTTGATGCGCTTGAACAGGGCTTCCAGTTCGCCTGGCCTGGAGACGTCGAGGGGCGCGAATATCTGCGCCTCCACTTCGCGGGCCAGCGGCTCGACATGGGGCTTCGCCTTGTCATTCAGATAGGTGATCGCCAGCTCCGCGCCCAATTCGTGAAATGCCCTGGCACACCCATAGGCGATCGAGGAGTCGTTGGCGATCCCGACGATCAAGGCCTTCTTGCCTTCAAGGACGGGGCTGCGCATCTTCTTGGCCATCTGCATGCTCCTTTAAGATGAGATTTGCTGAATCCGGAATGCGGCTTACTTGCGGCCGGCCGGCTTCGACCTGCCCAGCACCTTCTGCACCTTTTCCCAGGCCGCATATTGCTCCTGCGTCGGCTCCTGGCCCGCTGCGCGCATGTCCCCGATTATCGCATCCACCAGCTTGAACAATTTTTTCCTGTCCGCCGGGTCAGACAGCAGGGCCGGCAGCGTTTCGAGGGCGGCGTCGGGGTCGAAGCGCACGATGATTTCCTGAATACCGCGGGTGCGACGGAGCTCGTCGGGCGTGCCCTCGGGCAAGAGCGCGCGATGCCTGTCGGCGAGTTCCGCCCGCAATTCGAGCCGCGACAGCGGCATCGGCTGGCCGTGGCGCTGGAGCAGGAAGCCGATGCGCGTCACCGCTTCCGGGTAGCCGCCCTTGCCGACATCGGCGAGCGCGGCCTTGACGACCGGCAATTGTCCCAGTTCGACGGCCTGCCCGACCTTCTGCCTGCCGTCGATATCCGCCGCCGTCAGGGCGAACAGGTTGCCGTATAGCTCGAAAAAGGCCGCCTCGCTGAAGGCATTGCTCACATCGCGGTAGTAGTCGAGGGAAGCGGCAATGAGTTCCGAGCCCGCTGCTTCCAGCTGGCGCCACGGGTGATCCGGGCCGAGGGGCTTGCGCTGCGCGCGCACCGTCTCCGCCGCCGGCTTCAGCCAGGCCAGCCAGGGATTGATGTCGGATATGGCCCAGCGCTGCACCCGCTCCGGGTGCAGGTCGCGCGCCAGCTTGGCGGCAGGCTCGCTGGACAGCGCCTGGACAAGCGGTTGCGCAAACAGCTCATAGGCGCGCTGGTTGAAATCGGAAACGGATGACACTGCCTCGAAGGCCTTTTCATCCCTGCGTTCGAAGCGGTTCAGCTTGGCGACGACATCCTCGAGGCGGCGTTCGACGAAGGACACCTCGTAGGACTTTTCGCCGTCCTTCGATTCGATCGCCTGGATTTGCATGCCGTAGAGCCCGGGCGGCAGCGCTTCGATTGACTTCAGCACCGAGACGATCTGGGCATGTTCCTTCTTGGCCACGGCACCGGAGACGAAGATGCCGAGATGGCCGATATCCTGATGCAGCAGTCCGACGATGACCTGGCCGTGCGCCTTGATTTCCTCCGTCGACCCGTAGACGTCGGCCACCCAGTTGAAGGCCTGTTCCGGAGGCGTGATGTTGTCGCCCATCGAGGCGAACAGCACGATCGGCGACCGTATCTCGCGCAGGTCCAGGTAGCGGCCCGACTGCGCCTTGATGCCTCCCGACCAGAGCTTGTTGCCGACGAACAGATTCTGCGTGATGAATTCGATCTCTTCACGATTCAGCAGGAAGAAGCCGCCCCACCAGCGCTCGAATTCGAGGAATCGCTGCGGTTCGGTGTCGACGTTGGCGAAGAGGTGGTAGTACTTCTTCCAGAAGGTGTTGGCCGGATTCAGGTTCTCGAAGTTCTGCACCAGCCAGGCGCCGTCGAAAACGCCGTTCGACAGGTCGGATACGAAGGAGGACAGCCAGGTTCCGCCGAGCAGTCCGCCGGAATAGCGCATCGGATTGTCGTTGTCGCCTTCCTCCCACGCGCCGCCCCAGTAGGACATCGGTGCGCCATTGATGACGATCGGCCCGGTATCCTCGGGGTTGGAGGCGGCCAGCATCATTGCCGCCCAGCCGCCCTGGCAGTTGCCGACAATGGCCGGCTTTGCGCTGTCAGGATGCAGTTCCCGCACTTTCCTGACGAACACCGCTTCGCATTCGCACACATCGAGCAGCGTCTGGCCAGGCTCGGGCTGGGGGAAGAAAATGACGAAATACACGGGATGGCCGCTGCGCAACGCCACCCCCACCTGCGAGTCATCCTTGAAGCCGCCGATGCCGGGGCCGTGCCCGGCGCGCGGGTCGATGATGACGTAGGGGCGGCGCTTCGGGTCGACCTTGACCCCCTCGGGCGGGGTGATGCGGAGCAGGGCATAGTTGACGGGTCGCGGAAAGGTGCGCGCATCCAGGACCGTTTCATAATCGAAGTGCAGCACGGGCGGCATGCCGGCGCGCTGGTGTTCGACGTACTGGTTGCCCCGCTGAAGGAGCGTTTCCCAGAACAGCACGGAACGCTGCGTCAAGTCGGTCATGTACTCCGTCCAGCCGCCCCCCAGCGCAGCCATCTGCTGGGGCGCTGTCGCCATGGGGGCCACCTTGTTTGCGAGCGCCTCCTGCATGCGCTCCTGAAAGCGCTCCCTGGCGCCCTCGACACGCTTGTTGAAGACGACGGCCAGCTTGCGCTGTACGTCCTGGGAAAGCGAAAACCGCTGGGGCAACGTAGTCATGCAAACTCCTCGCTGTACAAGTCGACCATCAGGGAATCAAGAAAACGGTGTGTATTCATGGACAAGCACTGGGCAAAGGAATTCCTGCTGCTTTTTGGCTGCAAGGGCTTGGCCGTGCCGAACCATCCGGGCTGGGATGCGTTGTAAATGTGGCGGAGAGAGAGGGATTCGAACCCTCGATACGTTTTACCGTATACACACTTTCCAGGCGTGCGCCTTCGACCACTCGGCCATCTCTCCGGAAGGGCGAATTTTAGCAGAAAGGTCTCTGTGGTGCGATGCAGCATCAGGCCGGCAATCATGGGGGTTGTCCTTGAAACCTGAAGGGCTTCACCCGGACCATGAATTGGCCTATAGTTCGATCAAGCGCATATATGCAATGAACAACACAATGTGCGCTTCGCGCCCGGACTCTACCGGCACGACGCAGCGTCAAAATCGCAGCAAAAAAACCAAAGGAGGCGTCATGCAGAAGTCGTTGCACATCGATCCCAACAAGTGCACCGGTTGTCTCCAGTGCGAGATGGCCTGTTCCTACGAGAACTACGGTGCCTTCAACATTTCCAAGTCGCGCATCAAGGTCTTCAATTTCGAAAGCGCCGGGCGCAAGGTTCCCTACACCTGCACCCAGTGCGCCGAGGCATGGTGCATGCACGCCTGCCCGGTGGATGCGATCCGCATCGATGCCGCCACCGGCGCGAAGGTGGTGTTCGAAGGTACCTGCGTCGGCTGCAAGGTGTGCACCATCGCCTGTCCCTTCGGCACCATCAACTACGTCGCCGACAGCGGCAAGGTGCAGAAATGCGACCTCTGCGGCGGCCAGCCGGCCTGCGCCGAGGCCTGCCCGACCGGCGCCATCACCTACGTCGAGTCCGACTGGACCGGCCTCGGCAAGATGCGCCAGTGGGCCGAGAAGACCGATACGCAACCGCGCGCCTGAAAGGAGAGACGACATGGCATGGGCTAAGAAAATCCTGCGCGTGAACCTGAGCAAGGGCACCTGCGCATCCGAGCCGCTCAACATGGAGTGGGCGCAACAGTATCTGGGCCAGCGCGGCCTGGCGACGAAATACCTGGTGGCCGAGACGGATCCCAAGGTCGATCCGCTCTCGCCCGACAACAAGCTGATCATGACTACCGGGCCGCTCACCGGCACCATGGCCTCCACCGGCGGGCGCTATTCCGTCGTCACCAAGGGGCCGCTCACCGGCGCCATCGCCTGTTCCAATTCGGGCGGCTACTTCGGCGCCGAGCTGAAGATGGCCGGCTGGGACATGATCATCTTCGAGGGCAAGTCGCCGAAGCCGGTCTATCTCTGGCTGGAGAACGACAAGGCCGAGCTGCGCGATGCTTCCCACCTGTGGGGCACCACCACCTGGCACACCGAGGAGACCATCAAGGCGGCGCACCAGGATCCGCAGATCCGCATCGCCTCGATCGGGCGCGCCGGCGAGAACGGCGTGCTCTATGCCTGCGTTGTCAACGACCTGCACCGTGCCGCCGGCCGCTCCGGCGTCGGCGCCGTGATGGGTTCGAAGAACCTCAAGGCGGTCGCGGTGCGCGGCACCGTCGGCGTTGGCAACGTGCGCGACTTCAAGGCCTTCCTGCAGGCGACGACGGCGGCCAAGAAGGTGCTGGCCGACAACGCCGTCACCGGCCAGGGCCTGCCCAAGTTCGGCACCCAGGTGCTGATGAACGTCATCAACGAGGTCGGCGCGCTGCCGACGCGCAACGCCAACGATGTGCAGTTCGAGGGCGCACGCAAGATTTCCGCCGAGGCCATGCACGAGAAGCGGCCGACCGACGGCAAGGCGAACCTGATCACCAATGCCGCCTGCTTCGGCTGCACCATTGCCTGCGGCCGCGTCTCCCAGGTCGACAAGACCCACTGGAGCGTGGTCAACAATCCGAAGTACTGGGGCGCCACCGGCGGCCTCGAATACGAGAACGCCTGGTCGCTCGGCGCCGCCAACGGCGTCGACGACCTCGAGGCCCTGACCGTGGCGAACATGATCTGCAACGAGGACGGCATGGATCCGATCACCTTCGGCGCCACCGTCGGCGCGGTGATGGAGATGTACCAGATGGGCGTGCTGAAGAAGGAGCAGATCGGCATCGAATCGCCCTTCGGCTCGGCCCAGGCCCTGCTCGAAATGGCCCACATGACGGCGGAAGGGCGCGGCTTCGGCAAGGAGCTGGCCCTCGGCTCAGCGCGGTTGACGAAGAAATACGGCCATCCGGAGCTGTCCATGACGGTGAAGGGGCAGGAATTCCCGGCCTACGATCCGCGCGGCATCCAGGGCATGGGCCTGACCTACGCCACCTCCAACCGCGGCGCCTGCCACCTGCGCAGCTACACCGTCGCCTCGGAGATCCTCGGCGTGCCGGTGAAGACCGATCCGCTGGCCACCGACGGCAAGCCCGACCTGGTGAAGGCCTTCCAGGATGCGACGGCAGCCTTCGATTCCTCCGGCACCTGCATCTTCACCACCTTCGCGTGGACGCTGGGAGATCTGGCGCCGCAGCTCGACGCCGCCTGCGAGGGCGGCTGGACGCTGGAGCGCCTGGCCGAGGTGGGCGAGCGCATCTGGAACATGGAGCGCCAGTACAACCTCGCCGCCGGCCTGACGGCGAAGGACGACGACCTGCCCAAACGCCTGAAGACCGAGCCGGCGAAGACCGGCCCGGCCAAGGGCATGGTCTCCGGCATCGACAAGATGATTCCGGAGTACTACAAGGTGCGCGGCTGGACGACGGAAGGCGTGCCGACCAAGGACACGATGAAACGACTGGGGCTGTAGTTTCTCCACCACACCGCCAAGGCGACCGGTGCTGCCGGCGCCTTGGCGTTTTCGTCTGAGGTGCTGTTATGAAACACGTCATCATCGGAAACGGTCCCGCCGGCGTGGTTGCGGCGGAAACCCTGCGCAAGGCCGATCCCTCGTCCGACATCCTGATGTTCGGCGCAGAACCCGAACCGGCCTATTCGCGCATGGCGATTCCCTACCTGCTCGAAGGCAAGATCGGCGAGGAGGGCACCCGCCTGCGCAAGGGTGCAGGGCATTTCGCCGCGCTGCGCATCCGCGAAGCGCAGCAGCGCGTCGTCTCGGTCGACTCAGCCAGGAAGAAGCTCCTGTTCGCGGACGGAAAGTTCGAGACTTACGACCGCCTGCTCATCGCCAGCGGTTCCCATCCCGTGAGGCCGCCGATCCCGGGCATCGACCTGCCCCAGGTGCAGACCTGCTGGACCCTGGCCGATGCCCGTGCCATTGCCGACATGGCGAAGCCGGGTGCGCGCGTGCTGCAACTGGGCGCGGGCTTCATCGGCTGCATCATCATGGAAGCGCTGGCCAAGCGCGGCGTCCAGCTCACCGTCGTCGAAATGGGCGACCGCCTGGTGCCGCGCATGATGACGCCGAAGGCGGGGGGCATGATCAGGCGCTGGGTCGAAGCGAAGGGCATCCGCGTCCTCACCGGCAGGGGCGTGCAGCGGATCGATGCGCCGGCAAAAGCCAAGGCGCTGAACGTCACGCTCACCGATGGCGAGGCACTCACCTGCGATCTGGTGATCGTCGCGGCGGGCGTGGCGCCGAACGTCGGATTCCTGGAAAACACCGGCGTGCATGTCGCCAAGGGCGTGCTCGTGAATGAGCGCATGCAGACCGCGATACCTGAGATCTATGCCGCGGGCGATGTCGCCGAGGCGCCGGACCTCCTCACCGGCGCCCACCTCGTGGCGGCGATCCAGCCGAATGCCGCCGACCAGGCGCGGGTGGCCGCCCTCAACATGGCCGGCGGCGAGGCACGGCTCTCGGGCGTGCTGGCCATCAACGTGCTCGACACCCTGGGCCTGATCTCCAGCTCCTTCGGGCAGTGGTGGGGCGAGAAGCAGGAAAACGGTGGCGCCGGTGTCGAGTCGGTCGATGAGGCGAATTACCGCTACCTGTCGCTGCAGTTCAAGGACGACGTGATGATCGGCGCCACCAGCATCGGCCTGACGGACCATGTCGGCGTGCTGCGCGGACTGA